>Ga0222714_10003271_pt1 | contig 16632 bp, 15 predicted proteins | sample C33_3DmetaG_FD_165048 | JGI IMG/M metagenome (GOLD analysis project Ga0222714, IMG submission 165048) | Estuarine water microbial communities from San Francisco Bay, California, United States - C33_3D | ecosystem: Environmental > Aquatic > Marine > Unclassified | place: USA: California...
ATTCGTTTGATCGACTAAACCAAATCATCGAGTCCGCAAACATTCAACCTGCCAAACCATCGCCCTATTTACCTGTGCCAGAAGTCGCTCGTACCGAAGTAAATGATTGGTTAATCAAACACAATCTAAGCAAAGGCTCTTTTATAATTATTCATGCCGGCTCCAGCCCGCTACACATTAAGAAACGCTGGCCTTACTTTGCAGAACTGGCCACCAATTTAAGCGCGCTGTATGACATTGTGTGGGTTGGCAGTAAAGATGATCGGGAATTAAATCGTAAGTTAAGTTCCTGTGTAGGCATTGATGCAACAGACGTTTTTAGCATTTACGGCCTTGTGGAGCTTGGGAAATATGCGAGATTTGCCGTAACAAATGATTCAGCGCCAATGCATATTTTATCCTGCTCACATATCCCGGTCTTTGGTCTGTTTGGACCAACCTATGCGCGTAGAACTCACGCTCTCGGCCAACTTGATAACATTATTACTGCTGACGACAAAGCTATGGCGCTTGATGATAATGAATTCAGGCCTTCAAACATATCGAATATTTCTATCGATAAAGTACTTAATAAGCTTGGCGAGAAGGGGCTGTTATGAATCTTGCGGACAAGATCGCCTTGTCATATATAGAACTGATTAGGCTGGTACGCCTGTTCATAATTAATACTTTTTCCAGGCTTTTATTCAGGAAAACCAGCAGCATTAAAAAAATACTTATCAATCGGGACGGCGCTTTTGGCGACTCAATTGTTGCCTTACCTGCGTTAAATATAATAAGAGAAAATTATCCTGAAGCGCAGATTGATTTGTTGTCAATCAATGACAGCAATATTTCTTTTAAGGATCTAGGCTTAAAAGACAACCTGATAAACACTTTTTTTATTATTACTAAGCAACAACGCGCACAAACTTTAAAGGATTTGAAATTGGCCGGCTACGACTTATTTATTCAAATACCTCAAAATATTGGCATATATAAATCTATCAGAAATATGCTGCTTGTGCGTTTTTATCTGAAGATTAATCACGCATTCGGTTGGGACAGCGGCAGAATAAAATCTTTCATGCGATTACAAAAAAAATATCTCTCTATACCTACGGAAACAAAACGTTTTATTAGCAGCTTGCAAAAACATGATCTTCATGGTCAGCTTCGCTATTCGCTTGTTGGCCAAGAACCTGAAAATCCTTCATTAAAAGATTTGATCAATACACATCCGATTATTGTTTTTTTAATCGGTGGAAAACTTCGACCCAAAAAATGGCCTTTGGATCACTGGGTTTCTTTGGCTAACCTGATTGGCAGTAACTACACTATTTTGATCGCGGGGGGAGAAAAGGAGATAAAAGAAGCTGATTACATTGTGTCGAAATCTAAAAACACGACTAATGTTTGCGGGAAATTATCCGTTACGGAATTATATTACGTATTAACAAAAACCGTTATTGCAATTAGTCTCGATACAGGCGCAATGCACTTGTGTGATGCTGCCGGAACCAGGGTTATCGCGCTAATATCTACCAGAGACTTGTCTAATAAATGGTGGCCAAACAATGAAGGGTCCGTTGTTATAGAAAAGGTATTGCCATGTAGTTTTTGTCTGAAAACAGTTTGTTCTGACAATATTTGTATGAAAAAAATAACGCCTGAAGAAGTTTACGCTGCTTTTAGTACAGTTGATTAAGATAAGTTATCTTGGAACATTTATATTTATTTCATAAGCCTGCTTTGATCTTCCCAAAGTTCACGCCAATCACAAAATGGAGGCAAGCAATGTGCTTCTTGTAGATGCACGGCAACCGCCGGTATTGGTGAAAAGCCGGGAATATGCTGAAACAAGCGATCTGTTGTTTTTTTCTCTGAACCCAGGTGCCTTAGTTTAGAATTTTTTAAGCCCATATATTTTGTATTTTCAAAATAATCCCAATACTCACTCACGACAGAAGAATGAACAAAAAAAGTATGTGTCGCGTGACTCATAGTTCGCCAACGTCTATTTTCACCCAACACAATATAAGAAGGGTAACTAAATTGGCTATATATCGACTCATGTTCTTGTGGGTGAATCAATAAGTGTTGTTTTGTTTGGTAAAATACTTTTTGATAAAAACTCATCATTTCAGAAACGGCATCATTTGAATGAAGATAGTCATCTTCACAAAAATAAAAAAGAGCATTTTTATTTTTTGCATACGCAAAAGTTTCATTTAACGACGGGCCTTGCCCGGCCTCTTTAGTCGTTATTATTTCATAGCCACATTCAAGTTTTGAACATAAGCCTTTTATTTTATCTATCACGGAACTGTCGGATCGATCATCAAAAATAGCAAAGTTAATATTCAGGCCTTTACTACAGGCATCATTAACCGAGATTATCAATGAATTTATACAAGTCAAAAGATGCTCTTCAAGGCCAACACCCGTTAGTTCGCTACGCTTTCCCTTGGCGCGTTTTTGATTAATACACGTACGCAGACAGACTTGCAACGTATTCACATTACTGGAATCACTCAAATCGGCTTTAACGTCCGAGTTAAAAGACTCATAAATTTTTTCTTGATCAAGAAATTCGCCCGTATTCTTGAGGGGCAACAAATTATATTCGGGATGTTTTTTAATCGCATAGCCGCGCTTTTTTAAAATCCTGTCCAGAATCCGTAAAACCTCATTCATGTAACAAACTCCTTATCGCATTACTAACTTCATTTGTTGAAATATTACGTGCGTCATCATTTGCGCCCTGTATGCAGACCGAGTTGCCACCCCATGGACGAAACCGTTCAGGCCTCATGCTGCTGAAAAAACTAATGGTGGGAACTTTTACTGCACTAGCCACGTGCCCAAGACCAGAGTCAGGACCAATATATAAACATGCTTTTTCTATCAAAGCTGCCGCATCTAATAAACTGTTTCCTACTGTGTTTAAATATTGAATATCTACATTACGACAGATTTCTTCTGTCATGGCGGTTTCAAATTCATTGCCCAAAAAAATTACTCCTGAAAAGTCATTTTTATGAGTATTGAGTAACTCGATATACGTCTTTCCATTCAAGGATTTTTCAGGCTTACGACAATCTCCAACTGAGAGAGCCAATAGATTTTCTTTGTTGGGAAAAACTGATAGCTCTTTATTCGCATAATTTTGATTAGCATCAGCCAACCATAACTCTGTGTCCGGTATAGGCTCATCACCATGCAAACGCGCAACAACACCCATAATTTCTTCAACGGCATGCGGCCCGTAACTCTTTGCCGACCATTTAGTATATCGTTTTCCACCGCGTAATAGGTAAGCGAGCCCATCACTTCGAACATCAACAATAATATCGTACCTGTTTTTCCATAGCTGGAGTAATAATGCTGGCACACCGCGCAGCGCCTTATTTTTATTTTTTAAATAAAGATGATTTATGAAAGGGCAATTTTCATATAACTGGGCAGCACGCTTATCTGTTACGATGTCAAAAAGCGCCTCTGGAAACTTATTGTGTAAAGTCTTCATCACGGGCGTTGTCATTATGACATCGCCGACATTGCTTAAACCAATAAAGAGTATCTTGTTTGCACTCATGCTATTAATCTAAATCATTACTGCAGGAAAGCTATTGATTGTTGCTTGAGTAATCACGATATGACTTTTCTTCTACTAATTCTGATCCGGTTTTACTGTTTATAAGGCGCTTAATTTCCGCGCGCCTATCATTTGTAACATAAACCGACCTGGCTAATGCGATAAACTCTGCATCAAATTTCTGTTCGTTTTCTTTAAGTCTTATTTTGTCTTCAATTTCCCATAAGCATTCGTTGATTTTTTTTAAATCATCGATTTGATCATCAAGATTAATACTAATATAAGATGAAGACTTCCACTGCGTTTGCAAAACATGAAGTTCCTTTTTTACATTTTCTAATTTTTCAGCATCGTTCATCCTCTCCTGCTTAATTTGCAGTATTGTTATTTTATCCAACAACTCGCCTACAGAAATATCTATTTGTATACTCACAGTACTGCCCCTTTATTTACCAATACAAAATCGTGAAAATACAGCGCCCAGCACATCATCACTGGTTACCCTTCCGGTTAATTCGTCAAAGCCTGATAAACACTGCCGTAATGATTCTGCCTGCACTTCTAATCCAGCACCATCTTCAATATCTTTAATCACTTGTTTTAAATGGCTGCTTAGCATACGCAGACAATCAACGTGTCGCTGCCGAGAAAAAATCAGATCTTCTTCTCCCCCATCAATTTCAAGATTTGCAGATATTGCATCGATCAAGCCGTCCATGCCTTTGCCGGTTTTTGCCGAAACAAAAACTTCACTGTCAGGATTTGTTAAACTAGTATCATCACAAAGATCTATCTTGTTTTTTACGACAAGAATCTTCGCTCCTGCAGCAACACGATCAAGCAATCCGGCGCTAATATCAACTTGACCCAATGTATTATCATGAACATAAAGAACTATGTCCGCTAAACCCAGCGCTGTATGCGCACGTTCTACGCCGGCTGACTCTACTTCATCATTCGTTTCTCGAATGCCAGCCGTATCAAGCAAAGTGACAGCATAGCCACCAAGCAAAACTTTCTCCTTGATAACGTCTCGCGTTGTCCCAGGCGTAGCAGAGACTATTGCGGAATCAATACCAGACAAATAATTTATAATACTGGACTTGCCCGCATTTGGTTGACCAACGATAACAATGGTTGGGTTCGAATCAAGCACGCGCCCCGCCTCTGCTTTTATTAACAATGCATCTAGAATATCAAGGCACTGTTGTATTTCTTTAGCTGCAGGGTGGGTGTCAATCACAACGTCTTCTTCTTCGGGAAAATCCAACGCTGCTTCAATTAATGCCTTAGTATTAAATATGCGATCTCTCAGCCTATTAATGTCGTTAGAAAAAACACCTTGTAATGATTGTATTGCGCCAAGCGCGGCTTTTTTTGAGTTACTGTCTATCAGATCCGCAACAGCCTCTGCCTGAACCAGGTCAATTTTATTATTCAGGAAAGCCCTTTCTGTAAACTCGCCCGGCAACGCCAATCTTGCGCCTAAAGAAACAATTTCTTCTAATAACATGTTAAGCACTATGCGACTACCATGAACGTGGCACTCCAAGACATCCTCACCGGTATATGATGCAGGTTCTTTAAAAAATAAAGCGATGCCTTTATCTATTATTGTTTTGTCTGACAGTGTAAAAGAAACGTACTTTGCTACGCGAGGCTCTGGCACATGACCCGACAAAGAGGTGAAGATTGAACTGGAGAGTTTCCCGGAAACACGCACAACACCTAGGCCGCCTCTGCCGGGAGGTGTTGCTATTGCAGCTATTGTTTCATTTTTTTCAGTCATAGCGTGTTGGCGCTTAACCGAACTATTTAGTAGCGCTGGCGCGCTCAATATTACGAGTTATCATCCACTGCTGGGCGATGGAAAGAGTATTGTTAACTACCCAATATAAAACCAGGCCAGATGGGAAAAAGGCAAAAAAGACTGTAAACACTACTGGCAACACAGACATCACTTTTGCTTGTACAGGATCCATCGGCGCCGGGTTTAACTTCTGTTGTACGAACATGGTTATGCCCATCAACAAAGGCAAAACAAAATAAGGATCCGGAATAGACAGATCATGAATCCATAAAATAAAATCCGCCTGCCTTAACTCAACGCTTTCTAATAAGACCCAATACAATGAAATAAATACAGGTATTTGAATCAAGATAGGGAAACACCCGCCCAGAGGATTGATCTTTTCCTCCTTATAAATATCCATCATTGCTTGATTAAGTTTCGCACGATCGTCTTTATAACGATCTCTGATAGAAAGCAGTCTAGGCTGAACTTTACGCATGTTAGCCATGGAGCGATAACCAGCAGCAGATAGTTTATAAAAACAAATTTTGAGCAAAAGCGTTACCAGAATAATCGCCCAGCCCCAGTTATTGGTAAAGCCATGAATATAGTCCAGGACCCAATAGAGTGGCTTTGCAAGAAACCAGAAAATACCGAAATCAACCGTTAGATTAAGACCTTCTGCGATATGTTCCAGTCGCTTTTGAAGTTTCGGTCCAAAATAAACACGGTGCGTAAGGTTGTCGCTGGATCCAGCCAAGATTGTTTTGGCCGGACTAATTGCACCAATAACATAGCTATTGTTATCGGGGTTTAGAGTGTAGTAGTGAAACTTGTCTTCTGTTGAGGCGGGAATGAGCGCGGTGATGAAATAGTGCTGCAACATTGCGACCCAGCCATTCGTAATATCAACAGAGAGCCGATCTTCTTTAATATCATCGAAGTCTATTTTTTCGTAGCGCTTTTCAGGAGAAGAAATGACGCTGCCAGTATAGGTGTATATAAACCGGGATCCTTTATCTACTGGATCGGTACGGTTTATTTGCCCATAAGCACTGCCGGTCCAATCTGATGTCGTTGCATTTAAAACTTCATAGTTTATATCCGCAACATATTGGCCTTTATAGAAGGTATAGGTTTTTATTACTTTTAAACCGTCATCAGATTCCCACATAAGCGGGACGGAGAGACTGTCTTTGCCATCTAAAACGTAGTTATTTTTAGGCGCGGTAAAAAGTGTTTTATGATTAGCGCCGTCTTGTTTGCTTAACAACCCGCCTTGTATGATATAAAAATTATTACCATCATGATCTAGCAAGACCACCTTATCGTCTTGTTGTTTTTTAGAAACGGGATAATTCAACAATTCAAGATGCCGTATGGTTCCGCCCAGCGTATCAATTTCTAAATCGAGAAGATCTGTTTTAACATGAATCACCTCGCCGCTTGAGCTGTGCTTATTTTTCTCGCCGAGCAACAAAGAGGGTGTTTGCTTATTTAATTCTGTGCTTGGTGCCTCAGGCAAATCATCAATATTAGGAGTGACTTCTGCTAACGGTTCATAAGCTGATGATTCGCTGCTGCTTTGAATGGGCTGTTGGTTTCCGTAATCTTCATGCCAGGACTGCCAGATCATCATTAGAACAAGACCTAATGCAACCAATAAAATAAACCGTGTTGTTTCCATTAATTATTCTTCATTGTTTTTTGAGGTACCGGATCGAAACCGCCCTCATGAAAAGGATGACAACAACAAACGCGTTGTACGCCTAAAGACAAACCTTTAACTGTTCCGTGCTCTTTAATAGCTGTAACCATATATTCAGAACATGTGGGATAGAACCGACAGCTTGGTGCTAAAAAAGGGCTAAGATAACGCTTATATATCAAAATCAATTTGATTAAAAACTGCTTCATTTACAGAGTTTTTCCCAATGTGCGGCCAATCTTGGCTCAATAAGCTTGCTGTTAACATCCAAAGAACTCTTAACAAGGACAACAATATCTTTGCCTTCCAGTTGTTTTTTTCTTGATCGAAAACTTTCTCTGATCACACGTTTCAATCGATTACGTTCAAATGACTTCTGGATATGTTTTTTAGGAACAGCCAATCCGAGCCGAGCCTGTCTATTACCATTATCTTTGGCAATAAAAACAAATGATTTATCACTGGAACGTAATCTTGTAGAAAACACGTGCTTGAATTCTTCCGATTTCGATAATCTGTTGTCTGATCGAAAACGGCTCCCGAATGAATTCACGCTTTATAAAGAACTATGCAGAAAGCCTTTTTCTGCCTTTATTTCTGCGTGCTTTAATAATAGCTCTTCCTGATCGGCTTTGCATACGCGCGCGAAAGCCGTGGTTTCTTTTTCGTTTTAATGTACTTGGTTGGAACGTTCTTTTCATATGCAATTGCCTTCGCTTACTTTACGGCTCTTAAAAGGGCGCATATGTTACTGTTGCAACTACAAATAAGTCAATTACAACCTGCATATATAACAAAAATTGTTCTTGTGGATAACTATTTTGATCGGGTATACACTCTTGGCTTCTCTTCACCATCTGAAATTCAACGAGGGTTTATAAGTGGGCATTTCCCCATGGAAACGTTGCCTAGAGCGGCTTGAGGGTGAATTATCACCCCAACAATTCAACACATGGATAAGACCATTACACGCGATTGAAGGTGATAATGTTATAAGGTTGTTAGCACCAAACAGGTTTGTGCTTGATTGGATTAGTGAGCGCTATCTAACCAGAATAGAAGAATTGCTGTCAGCACAAGATGTAAATGGCGAACAAATTTCACTCAAAATTGAAATCGGCAGCCGGAACAGCAATATAACCGAAACCAAATTAAAAGGGGCCGACAACGAACAAAAAACCGGTTTTTCGAGCGACAAACCCCCAATAAAGCCAGTTAAGCATTCAAATAACCTCAATGCTTTTTTTACATTTGATAATTTTGTAGAAGGTAAATCTAATCAATTAGCCAGAGCGGCATCAATGCAGGTCTCTGAAAACCCCGGTAGCGCCTATAACCCGTTATTTATATATGGCGGTGTTGGCTTAGGCAAAACACACCTTATGCATGCTGTTGGCGCTGCTATTATCAAACAAAAACCCAATGCAAACATTGCCTACCTTCACTCTGAAAGGTTTGTCGCTGATATGGTCAGGGCACTACAACATAATGCCATAAATGAATTTAAACGACATTATCGATCATTAGATGCGCTCTTAATTGATGATATTCAATTCTTTGCAAAAAAGGAGCGATCTCAGGAAGAGTTCTTTCACACCTTTAATGCTTTGCTTGAAGGACAACATCAAATTGTATTGACATGCGATCGTTATCCAAAAGAAGTTAATGGCCTTGAAGAACGCTTAAAATCACGCTTCGGATGGGGTTTAACGGTTGCTATTGAGCCACCGGAACTGGAAACACGCGTTGCTATTATTAGAAAAAAAGCATTGTTGGTACAAAAAGAAATACCGGATGAAGTTTCTTTCTTTATAGCAAAGCGGTTTCGCTCTAATGTGAGAGAACTTGAGGGGGCGTTAAATCGTGTAATAGCAAACTCAAACTTAACCGGCAAACCCGTTACGCTTGAATTTACACAGTCTTCTTTAAGAGATTTACTTATAATTCAAGATAAACAAGTTACTATGGAAAATATCCAAAAAACGACTGCTGAATATTACAAAATAAGAGTAGCTGATTTATTATCAAAACGACGCAATCGATCTATTGCTAGACCAAGACAAGTTGCTATGGCTATTTCTAAAGAATTGACTAATCACAGCCTCCCTGAGATTGGGGACGCTTTTGGTGGCCGAGATCATACAACCGTTTTACATGCGTGCAGAAAGATACAAGAATTAAGAAAGACGGAACACAGAATTGAAGAGGATTATGTAAATTTAACAAACATATTAACAAGCTGACCATGGATTGTGTATAAGTATGCTTATAACTTTATTTAAATATTTATCAACATTTCATCAACAGTTAATCGTAATTTTATCCACAGCTAATAAGACAGGTTAAAATCCCGTATATTATTGATTTACAATATAAAAATAGATTACTAACATAATTTCAATTACTAATAGTAATAATAATAGGTATATATATATGAAATTTAATATTAATAGAGATGTTCTATTACCCGTATTACAAACCGTAAGCGGGGTAGTTGATAGACGTCAAACATTACCAATTCTTTCAAATTTATTACTAAATATTAGCGAAGGATCATTGTCTGTTACCGCCACCGATATGGAAGTGGAGTTAATTGTCGGAATTGAATTAAAGTTACAGCAACCCGGCGAGCTTACATTGCCAGCAAGAAAACTATTAGATATATGTCGCGCATTACCTGCAAAAGCCGAACTTCAGTTTGAAGTTAAAAACGACAAGGTGTTGATTAAATCTGGCAAAAGTCGTTTTACATTGGCTTCACTGCCAGCACAGGAATACCCTGTGATAGATATTACGGAAAACATTGTTAGTTTTAATATTAAACAACATGAACTTGAGCAATTACTGGAAAACACACAGTTTGCAATGGCTCAACAGGATGTACGCTATTATTTAAACGGCTTATTATTGGAAATCACCGCAGACAAGCTTAGGGCGGTTGCAACGGATGGCCATAGACTGGCATTAGATGAAGCAGCGATAAAGTCGTCTATCAAAGAACCAATACAAATCATAGTCCCAAGAAAAGGCATTACGGAATTAACGCGCCTGCTCCAGGATGAAGACAGCGAAATAGAAATACAGATCAGCACCAATCATATTAGGGTAAAAAATAACAATATTTGTTTTACAAGCAAGTTGATCGATGGCCGTTTCCCTGATTATCAACGTGTAATTCCGGAGTTGAGCGAAACCCCTGTTTTTGCAGATAGAGAAGAATTAAGAAATAGTCTTACACGAGCCTCCATTCTTTCTAATGAAAAATATAGGGGAGTGCGAATCGTGTTCGACGCCAACAGTCTTAGAGCGCTGGCTCATAATCCCGAGCAAGAAGAAGCAGAAGAAGAACTAGAAGTTGAATATAAAGGCGGAGAGATTGAAATAGGGTTCAACGTTTCCTATTTACTGGATACACTATCTATTATTAAAAGTAAGAAAGTAAAATTAAGCGTCCTGGATCCAAACAGCAGTTGTTTAATATTACCTGAAGACGAGTCGAACTGTCAGTACGTCGTTATGCCAATGCGCCTATAATTAATGTTTTATATTGAACAGCTTAACGCCTGCTCAATTCGAAACCTGACAGAATTTAGTATCGAGCCAAGCCCAAAACTTAATTTTTTTTATGGTCCAAATGCGAGCGGCAAAACATCCATCCTTGAGTGCGTATATTTATTATCACGAATTAAATCATTTAGAAGCAAAAGAATAAATGATGTTATTACCAGGGGTGAAACAAAGCTAAATGTGTTTGCTAAAGGAAAAAACAATGAAAACTCCTTTTCCGTAGGTGTAGAAAAAGGTTACGGCATAACGAAAATAAGGTTTGACGGGGAGGCGATACAAACGGCGTCAGAACAAGCCAAACTCCTGCCAGTATACATATTGACCCCGGATCACCACATTTTGTATACAGGAACCCCGAAAGACAGAAGACATTGGCTGGATTGGTCGCTGTTTCACGTGGAACATAATTATATAGCGATCTGGAAAAGCTACCATCGGGCATTACGACACAGGAACGCATTGTTAAAATCAGATAGAGCTATTAACTCATCTGAAATAGATGGTTGGGAAAAAAGGATGTGCGAAGAAGCCATGAAAATTGACGAAATGAGGATGAGCTACCTCACCGATCTGAATAACTTATTAAATGATCTTTATATACCAAAGGTTTTAAACGGCAACGCTAGCATTAAATATTTAAATGAAAGTTATGCAGCGCGTGATTTAAAAGAACTTTTATCTAAAAACAGGGCTGATGATATAAAAAGAGGCTACACAAATTTTGGCCCGCATCGAACAGACGTATCATTTAGTTACGAAACCTTTAACGTGGCTAAACACTTGTCTCGCGGACAGACTAAACTGTTCAGCGCTGCATTAATATCTTCACAAATAGATAAACTAAGAAAGTCAGGAAAAAAGTCTATAGTGCTTGTTGATGATCTTGACGCCGAGCTTGATAAGGTGTCGTCAATAAAATTACTGGGCATGTTGTCGCAAAATAATACACAAACATTCGTCTCTTCGTTGTCGCCACCAGAATGGGTGCGGCAGGATAAAGACGTTCATGGTATGTTTCACGTGAAACACGGAAACATAAAGAAAGTGGTAGAATAATCCGGTTAGTTAACGAGAGAAAATTATGTCAGAAGAAAACGTATATGATTCGTCTAAAATCAAGGTTTTAAAAGGCCTTGAAGCTGTTAGGAAGCGCCCCGGGATGTATATCGGCGACACAGAAGACGGCACTGGTTTACACCATATGGTGTTCGAGGTGGTTGATAATAGTATTGATGAGTCATTAGCAGGTCACTGTGACCATATAAAAGTAACTATACACTCTGATGAATCTATCTCCGTTACTGATAATGGGCGTGGTATCCCGGTTGGCATCCATGAAGAAGAAGGCCGTTCTGCCACCGAGGTGATTATGACCACGCTTCACGCTGGTGGTAAGTTTGATGATAACTCTTACAAAGTATCCGGTGGTTTACATGGTGTGGGTGTTTCTGTGGTTAACGCTCTTTCAGATAGGTTGGATTTAAAAATTTATCGTGAAGGCTTCGCACATAACCAAACATATAAAAATGGTGATCCGGTTTCACCTCTGGAAAGGGGCGAACCCTCAACAAAAACCGGCACCGAAGTAACTTTCTTGCCAAGTCTTGCTATCTTTAAGCGTTTGGAATTTCATTATGACATCCTTGCGAAACGTCTACGGGAGTTGTCTTTTCTTAATTCTGGCGTTCGTATTGAGTTGCTCGACGAGCGCAGTGGCAAGACAGATTTATTTGAATACAAGGGCGGTATAAGTGCTTTTGTGAAGCACTTAAATCGTAATAAAACGCCTTTGCATGAGACGGTAATTGATATAACCGCTGATAAAGAGGAAGTAGGTGTTGAATTGGCAATGCAGTGGAATGACTCATATCAGGAAAATATATTTTGTTTTACAAATAATATCCCGCAAAAGGATGGTGGTACGCACCTTTCTGGTTTCAGGGCAGCGTTGACTCGAAGCTTTAATCAATACATGGATAAGTCGGGGGCTGCGGCCAAAGCAAAGGTGACTATTACAGGAGATGATGTTCGTGAGGGGTTAACAGCAGTATTATCTATAAAACTCCCAGATCCCAAGTTTTCATCCCAGACTAAAGACAAGCTTGTTTCCAGTGAGGTTAAGTCCGCCGTTGAGTCTTGTGTTGCCGAAAAAATCCAGGAATTTCTATTAGAAAAACCCTCTGAAGCAAAAGCTATAAGTGCGAAAGTGATAGAAGCAGCTAGTGCGCGAGAAGCTGCGCGCAAAGCGCGCGAATTGACCCGTAGAAAAACAGCACTGGATATTGCCGGGCTTCCAGGAAAGCTGGCAGATTGTCAAGAAAAAGACCCTGCGTTATCAGAGCTTTTTCTGGTGGAGGGTGATTCTGCTGGTGGCTCTGCGAAACAAGGGCGTGATCGTAAAAACCAGGCGATCTTGCCTTTAAAAGGCAAAATCCTGAATGTGGAAAAAGCGCGCTTCGACAAAATGTTGTCTTCGGTAGAGGTTGGCACACTTATTACAGCATTGGGCTGTGGTATTGGACGAGAAGAGTTTGACCCGGAAAAGCTGCGTTACCATCGAATTATTATCATGACAGACGCCGATGTTGATGGGGCGCATATACGGACATTGTTACTCACGTTTTTTTACCGGCAGATGCTGGAGCTCATCGAGCGTGGCCATGTTTATATTGCACAGCCCCCGCTTTATAAGGTTAAGAAAGGAAAACAAGAGCGTTATCTAAAAGATGAAGCGGAACGGGAGGCGTATTTGCTTGAGCTGGCATTGGAGAATAGTCAGCTCTTTGCAGCAGAAGGACAAGAGCCAACAGAAAATGAAGCATTGAAAGACATGGTTGCTCGTTATATCAAGATGAATCGTGCTTATAATCGATTGTGTAAACGCTACCATCCGACCATTGTTAATGCGATACGTTATATGCCAATCATCGCCGAGTCGGATTGTGCTGAAGAAACGGTTATAAATGACTGGTTTGCAGAGTTAACGAATGGGCTTAATAATGATGACGCTCATATTACGAAGTATAGTTTTGAGGTTTTCTCCTCTGGTGATGGTGTCTATGGCGCGAAGGTTTCGGTGTCAATTCATGGCCTCGAGTCGAGCAATGTTTTCGCCCCGGAATTCTTTGCGTCTGAAGACTATAAGAAGCTGTCTGCTCTTGAGCAGCTATTGGATTTGGAAGAAAGCGCTTATATACAAAGGAATGATCGTAAGCAAGTAATCACTTCCATAAAGCAGGCTTTCGATTGGCTATTAAAAGAAGCGGAACAAGGCTTATCAATTCAGCGCTATAAAGGCCTTGGAGAAATGAACCCGGATCAATTGTGGGAGACCACGATGGACTCCACTACTCGCAGTTTGCTGCAGGTCAAAATTGAAGATGTCATTGGCGCGGATGAGGTGTTTACTACTTTGATGGGTGATCAGGTTGAGCCGAGACGAGAATTTATTGAGCGTAATGCGCTTGTGGTTGAAAACCTGGACACTTGATTAATTTTAGGTTCTGGCAATAGCCCATACTTCAACGCGGCGACAACCTGCCTTAATAAATAGAGAGGCGACTTCGTTAACGGTTGATCCGGTGGTAACTACATCATCGACAATCGCGATATGGTTCAGTGGGTAGTTCTTAAGTAATTTGAAAGCACCTTTAACGTTATTTTTTCTCATTTCAGCGGATAACGCGCTTTGTGGCCCAGTGTTTTTTGTGCGTTTACATAAAGAGCCGTCAACAATGAGGTCCAGTTGTTTAGCCAGGTTTTTGGCTAATTCCAGAGATTGGTTATAGCCGCGTTCCTGTTGCCTTATTTTATGTAGCGGAACAGGAATAATAATCTCTGGCAGGCTTCGATTACAGACAAGCTTCTTTTTAATTTTTTTAGCGAAACATCGAGCTAGTTCAGGGCGCCGATTGAATTTAAATTCCTGTATGAGTCGTTTGGCCGGATACTGGTAGTCAAACAAAACCGTTGTGCTGGAAAAATACGGAGATTGATTGATACAAGCACCACATAGAGCGTTTTTGTTGGTCCTGCGAGCGCAGACCGGGCAGCGTTAAGCATCGATAATAAAGTCGTATTCACACGCATTACACCAGACGTCGTTACAACGCGATAAACAAAAAAAACAAACTCCCGAGAAAATAGTTGTTTTGGCTTCCATGTCTATTTGTTAACCTGTTAAAAATTAAAATGTTTACAATTCTGCTTGTTACACAATTGTTACATTTTGACCCGTTTATGTTCAGCATTTGAACAAAAGAATTTACATAACACACTAAATTATGCATCAAGAAAATAAACCAACAGTAAAAAATAACTGGACCAAAGACGAAGTTGTGGCGTTAATTACCAGACCATTTAATGATTTAGTCTTTGAAGCACAACAAGTACATCGAAAGTACTTTGATCCTAATCTGGTCCAACTAAGTACACTAATGAATATAAAAACCGGGGGCTGCCCGGAAGATTGTGGATATTGTCCGCAAAGCGCCCATTACAATACGGGGGTGAATGCTGAAAAACTTCTGCAGCTTGATGATGTAATAGCACAGGCGCAAAAGGCTAAAGACAAGGGTGCAACAAGATTTTGTATGGGAGCCGCATGGCGACAACCAAAACAGAAAGATCTTGAAAAAGTAATAGATATGGTTGAAGCCGTTAAAAACATCGGCATGGAAACTTGTGTAACATTGGGCATGTTAAAACAAGATCAGGCTCAAGAACTAAAATCAGCGGGCTTAGATTATTACAATCACAATCTGGATAGTTCACCAGAGTTTTATTCTAAAGTAATTAGCACAAGAGACTATCAAGAACGGTTAGACACGCTTGATAATGTTAGAAATGCCGGTATCAATGTTTGTTGTGGCGGCATTATTGGTATGGGCGAGGGCGTGAATGATAGAGCTGGACTGTTAATTAGTTTGGCAAATATGGCGGTTCACCCGGAAAGCGTTCCAATAAATATGTTGGTTAAAGTTGAAGGTACGCCGCTGGATGAAGCGGAAGATGTCGATGCCATAGATTTTATAAGGATTATTGCGAGCGCGAGAATAATGATGCCTGCTTCATATGTCCGCTTGTCTGCGGGTCGAAGTGAAATGTCTGAAGAGATGCAGGCTTTATGTTTTTTAGCTGGTGCTAATTCTATTTTTTATGGTGAGAAGTTATTGACTACAGACAACCCGCAATTATCAGAAGATCATAAATTATTTGAGCGGCTGGGCATTCAAACAAGCCGTCATTGATAATTGACTCTCGTTATTAAACATTTTTAAAAAGTGAACTTGTTTGACGAAATAGACCAACGCAAGAAAGACGGTTTATTCAGAGTAAGGAAAACATTAGATAGCGCGCAAGGCCCATTAGTAACAATAGATGACAATGAGTTTTTAAACTTTAGCAGCAATGATTATTTAGGGCTGGCAAATAATGAAATCTTGAAAAGCGCCATGATAGACGCAATCAATGAATATGGTTTAGGCGCAGGATCATCCCAGCTTGTTGTTGGTCATTCAAAACCACACCAAAAGCTGGAACAAAAACTAGCCTCGTTTTTAAAAAGAGATGCTGCGTTGGTTTTTCCCTCCGGTTATCAAGCGAATCTGGCTGTTGCGTCAGCATTGGTCGATAAGAATACAGTTGTAGTTCAAGACAAGCTTAATCATGCTTCACTAATTGATGCTGCACGGTTGTCTGAAGGCAAATTTGTTCGGTATCGTCACAAGGATCTGAAACACCTGGAGCTGCTGTTGGAAAAACATAAAAAACATAATTTAATAATTATGACTGATGGTGTTTTCAGCATGGATGGAGATTACGCGCCGCTTGTTGAAATAGCAGATTTATGTAAAACATATAATGCGACGTTGATCGTTGATGATGCACATGGCCTTGGTGTTCTGGGTGAATCAGGCGCCGGATTGCCAGAAGAGTCAGGGCTTAATCAAGATCAGCTGCCATTGTTGATAGGCACATTTGGAAAGT
>Ga0222714_10003272_pt1 | contig 16630 bp, 12 predicted proteins | sample C33_3DmetaG_FD_165048 | JGI IMG/M metagenome (GOLD analysis project Ga0222714, IMG submission 165048) | Estuarine water microbial communities from San Francisco Bay, California, United States - C33_3D | ecosystem: Environmental > Aquatic > Marine > Unclassified | place: USA: California...
CCAAATATGAGATCGAAAGATGGCAACGGTATCGTTGATGTCGCGGAAGAAGAAGAAGAAGATGTTGAGGAAGCTATTCCATCAAACTGGAAAGTGACCGAGTTGTAACATACCAATGGCACTAAATAAATGGCGTGCAGCGAAGCAAATAATACCGCTCTGACTACCCACTACGTTTATAATAAAAGTTCTAGTGAATTTATCCTAACTCTATGCATCTATCTCTTCCTAATGCGTCTCAATATGATGACGCCGAACGCAAACACTATGGATGGAATCCGCATCTTGCTCGCGTTGAAACGCCGTGGTCGAAACACCACAGCCTCCGACTGTGCCAATTCTTGCCGAGCTATATCCAATGTAAAGTGTCGTTCGATACGAACAATGCTAGGTTCTACGGCTCCCGCACTGCCAAATCCAGTCTGCGCCACGCGCGCCCCGTGCGACTCGTAGTATCCCAACAACCGCCCGCGACCGATCCGCGCGTCCATGTCCACGCTCGCTTGGAGCTTGGTGATTCCTAATTTTGCGGCATACGCTTGAGACACACGCATGAGATATGACCCATAGCCGTGCCGCCGGTATTTCGGTCGCACGCCGAGATGGGCTCCGTACCAACTGTCCGCGTAGGAGACTCCACACGCAAAGCCTACGATTTCACCGCCTCGACCGTCGCCGTCACTCTTGATTTTCTCCGCACGCGCGCGACGAAGCACGAACCACGTCGTGCTAGATTCGTCATGTAGCCACGTGACGCGATCAAAGAACTCGTCGACGGTTTCCGCGCCACTTTCGGGAACATCGTCAGGAAAGCACTCGCAGTGGGCGGCGGAGAGCTCAACAAAAATGGCACGCGCGCCTGAGGCGTCTAGGATGTCTAGAACGAACGCATTCATGCACACTTACGCAAGCGTATCCTCGTTCGACGTTCGAGAGTTCAAGCGGAGTTAATGGTGAGTGTGCGTGGTCCTACAGTGGCGATTTGAATTACAAAACGCAAGCGTTTTAAAGACGAGAGAGCGAGTGAGACTTCTCTCTTACTGATAGTTTCCGCTCAAGATGACGTCATCAATCTTAAGGATGAGTTTTACGACTTGAGTAGCGAGTAAAATTTGTTGCTGCTTACCGATCAAGGTTTCGAACACGCCTTGAGACTTCATGTCTGGCGTGCCGATTTCCTTGCAGTCGACGCCCAAAAACGGATTCTTCTCCTTGAGCTGTCTCGACTTGATGTTCGCGACGGTTTCGATCGGTGGAAGACCGCTGTTTTCGGCCAAAGCCGTGGGTACTGCGTCTAACGCATCAGCAAATGCGCGCATGGCGTATTGCTCGACGCTCGCAATCTTATCTGCTTCCTCTTCAACTGCGATGGCGCATGCAATTTCTGCCGAACCACCACCGTAAACGATGTTATTCGACCGAACCAAGTTGCGCGCAACGCAGATGGCATCGTGCAAAGAACGCTTTGTCTCATCAATCATCATCTTATTGCCTCCACGAACGAACACCGTCACAGCCTTACTCGCAGCGCAATCTTCGATGATGACCATACGTTCCTTTGTTGTACCAAAAGCAACCTCCTTGACCAGACCAGCCGAGCCAAGCTTTTCGGCCGATAATTCCGTGAAACGAGGAACGATACGCGCACCAGTGGCAATGGCAAGTAATTCAAGCTCAACGCCACCGACCCAGCGAATAGCCGGAAGTCGTTCTTGCATCAACATGGAGTTGGCTTCGTCGTCAAAGCCCCACTGGCAAATTACGAGCGTCGCGCCACTATCCTTGCACTGCTTCACCATGTCAGTAAAGTACTTTTCTTCTTGTTGACGAAGTTCTTCATACTTCTCCACAGTGTCTATTTCAATCTTGTGCTTGGTCTTCGGTTTTGGCGGCTCGAATGGGCAAGTCAAAATCGCAATCTTTGCATCTTTGATTTCCTTTGACATTTGTGGGTGGCTGATATCTTTGTCTAACACGATACCATTGACCAACATCGTGTCCTCAAGCTTACCACCTACCTTGCCTTCAACCTTGATCAAATCCAAGTTCACATCCTTACGTTCTAAATCTGCCACAGCCATCACAGCCTTGACACAAATTTCTGCCATCTCGCGCTTGCAGCGGTTCACAATCTTACTACTCAAGGTTGTCATGCACGTACGAATCAAAGGTTCGATATTCTCCGCATCGAAATCAAACTTTTCACTAATATTCGCAAGTTCTTTCGTGGCAACCTTGGCGGCCATCTCGTAGCCTTCCGCGATTCTCAACGGATGAATTCCGCGATCGAGAAGCTTCTCCGCCTGTTCCAACAACGATCCAGCCAAAACGACAACGCCCGTAGTGCCGTCACCGATCTCATAGTCTTGCGACTTGGACAACTCGACTAAAAGCTTACCAATCTCATGCTCGACCTCCATCTGGTCCAGAATCGTCGCCCCATCGTTCGCTATGCACGGGAAAAGATCAAGTAAGTTAGTTTTCGGTCAACCCTTCCAGCGCGTCGACGATACATCTAAACGCTTCATCACTCGCATTCTGTACGTACTTATCGTAATATCACCATCAGCAGACTGCAAAATCTTATCCATACCCTATTTATCGCGCGTAAAATCACGCATCGTCAGTCATAGTTCCAGCGCTCGCGAGCGCGCTTTCGAGTCAAACGCCGCCGCTCACCGCTCACTAATCATCGCACCTTTGGTCCTAAAGACGAGCGCAATGTGCGCGCAACGCTCTTCGCAGCTGCAATATTCGCCTTTTGCGCATCGATTCCTCGCACGCGTGACTTATTGCCTTGTTCCTACGCGCGTGAAAACGACATGAACTACTCGTCAATCATCTGCTCAAAGGTGCGCGCGCACGACAACGTCAACGCGCGATCGTCGTCGAGTGCGCGCACGGCTGAGCGTCATCACGCGATGGAAACACACATACCTTGATGATGATGAACGGTCGCCCGAACTCATCGAATGCTAAACTCATCTTTCGTCGTCGTCGAGCGCGATGGCGGCGTCGAAGTGTGCGGTCGTCTGCGCGGCGCGATGTGGTCTCGTGCGACATTGTTACTTATTCTATGGCTTTTATGAGTATCAATATATTTTACCGCGTGTTTGACTTTTAAATAAATAATACTCGGACATACGACGCATAATGAGTGCGATTGGAGTGGTGACAACGGTTCGAGGACTTGAATGATGTTGATGTTGATGTTGAAGTATTATAGTCATCCGCAGAGCCGCGAAATGTTCGCGACTGTTGCACACCCTAGAGAGCTAAAGAGCTATCGCTGAGCTATCACTACGTAAATAATCCAAAGAATCTTGTTTTTGTTTTTGTTTGGTCTTGGTCGTCATCCCTCACGTTCATGCGGCGACTCCGACGTCTCGCGGTGCGCGGATCCCTCCTCGAGCCGTTCTTTCAAGCGCTCGTACGCGCTCAACACTGGCTTAACTTTTTCCTCCTCCAGCGCGCGTAATCGATGCAGCAAACTATACTGCACGAGATCCTCCTCCTCCGACCCTTCCTTCTTCCCATTCGCATCCTTGGCGTCGTCATCGCCTTCAATAAGCGTAACGTACGCGACGACGTCGTCATCCGACGCGTCCGCCGCCTCTGTCCCCGCGCGCGACGCGTGTTCCTCCTCACGTCGCGCATGCTCCATCGCGCCATCCTCGAGCGCGTCCGTGCCATCGCTGCGTCGCAACGCAATCTCTAACGCGCGCGCGGTGGACCCGTTGACGTCGTCATTCGACGCGTCGTCACCGTCGGAACGCATGGGTGTGCACTGTGCCGTGTCCGGGCGCACGAACACTATACGTCAGATACACGTGGCAACGCCGCGTCGTCGGCGTCGCGCGCGCGCGCGTCGGTGCACCGCGTCGACGTATGGTGACTGGTTCGTGCGCTCGATCGTTCGATCGTCGGTGCAGCCCGCGCGGTGGTTCTGCGCGGGCGCACGTGTGAGGGCAGACGCGGATGCGCCGGACGGGGGTATAGGACGCAAAAAGTGCGCCGAACCCTCGGGGAGGTTGCTGCGGCGTGGCGCTGGGTGGATGTGACGTTGGATGTGACGTTGGATGTGATGTTATGATTGACACTATGAGGCAAACACGAGAACTGCGCCGTCGCGGGTGCCGGCGGCGATGTGGTTTACGCCGTAGGGTTGCGTGGAGGCGCCGACGGAGGAGACCGCGACGCAGGAGACGGCGCCGCAGTCTTCCGCGGCGGCGTCTGGAGTCCATCTTGAGACGACGTTACCGGTGGAAAAATTCATGAGTTCGAGTGCTCGAGCGTTCTCACCCTTGGCACAAAGCATGAAATTTGAAGATATGTCGATGACGGAGGACTTTGGCGCGCTCGCTCCACAGATAGTTCTCGACAACGGGAACGGCGTCGTCGCGGACCAAATGTGTGCGTCGCCAGCGCTTGAAAGTGTGACAGCTTCTCCCGTCGAAATGTTGTGCGTGACCGACATCCAGTTTGGTTGAATACCACCGGCAACGTTCATACGCATAGATCGACCATTCATGCGCAGATCAAAGGATCTCAGATCGTTTGAAGCCGCAGCGATGATGGAGCGACCGTCTGGGGCAAATGAAACCGAGCGAATTTGCGTTGCACCATGAGAGTACATGACCATTGGCGCACCACCACCACGCGCAGCTCGAGCATCCCAAATCTTAATATCTCCACCCGCACCTGCCGCAGCGATGATGGCGTCATTATCGAGGCCGAATTTAGTGAGCGTATTTACGCTCCACGGCGTTGCGTGCTCGCCGTGCGTCAAGGAGCCAACATACTGACCAGTGGCGATGTCAACTTGAACGAGTTCACCCATGTCAGTGCCTACACAAACAACACGCTCGTTCATGATTGCTGTCGCTTTTGTGCCGCGCGGTACACGCATCAATGCCGCTGGCTTACGGCTGTCTGGCGCCCACAGTCGGAGGCAGTTGTCCTCGCTCGCGGTGAGTAACGATAATCCTCCCGGACCATCGATAAAGTCGACAGAAATTAAAGCTTTGCGCACGTCCAACTTTTGATATAATGTCATCGTCTTCACGTCCGTTTTCACTGACTTTGACGTTGAGGGCTGGTTATCGATGTGCGCGCCGGCGCCTTCGCTTTTCATCGGCGACGCCTCGTACCGATCAAACGAAACCATAGTCTCAATGTTCCTCGGCGGTGGCGCAATGTTCGGCATAATGCTCAAATCAAACGGCTGACTCTCACTTGTTTTTTCCAAAATTTGTCGCTGAATCTCTGCCGCTCTGATGTACAAATCAGCCTCTTCCCGTTGAAGCTGTCGCAACACGCGCGAAACTTCCACGGCTTCGTCTTGCCGCTTTGCAATCTCTCGCTTGACTTGCGCCAACTGCGCGGCGAGTTCATTTGGTGTCGTCGCCAGCGTCTCCATGACTAACGGTGATGCCAAGGATGAGTGTTTACTCGTCACAGCCGCGACGTTCGCCCTCTGTTCGGCGTAACTGCGAGCATTGGGTGTCGCAAACGTCGCGGCGCCGACAAATCCGTCGGCGTACCCCCCGGCGACGCGCGGCGGCGACCGTTCGCGAAGGGGAATCGAACTCGGCCAAGGTACGGCGTTATACACCGCAGGTGTAGGTGGTAACCCATTCGTGTGCATCAATGGCGCAAACGTCGCCTTCTTCACGTCACTTCCGCCCACCGAGCCGCTCGCCCAAAACGTCTTGGATTTTCTGCGTTGCTCCTCGCCGACGCTCGTAAAGGTAAATCCTTCCACCGCCCCACTCGGCGCGTGCCGCGCGTCCTCCTCCGCACGCACCGCAACAACATCAACCACATTCGCCATCGGTACATCATTCTCAACATCCGCCGTCGCCATCATCAGCGCGTCGCCCTCGACGTCCTCGCGCTCAACCGCGTCCAACGCCGCCATCCCATCGCTGCTCATCCGCCGTTTCACCCCACCACCGCTCACACTCACCACACGCCCCTTCCCACCACGCGTGCGTTCCCTCTCCGCGCTCAACTCCACGTTCTCCAACGACCGCATGGCATTTATCGGCGTAAACGTAAACGTATCCGTCGGCGCATCGCCATCACCCACCGCGGGCGATCGCCGCGTCGTCGTCGTGGTGGTGTCACCGTGGTCATCGTCGCGCATCAATCTCGCGCTCCGACGTCGACTCGCGGTGGTGGACATCCTGTGCTTTACCTCGTCCTCGTCCTCGTCGTCGTCGTCGTCGTCGTCGTCGTCGTCGTGAGAGATGCGCGTCGTCGTGTGGGGCGCGCGCACACCGTGCACGACGTTTCGTGTGCCTTCGTTCCCCTGTGATGACGTGGACCCACGTCGGGTCCGTTTTAGGATGTGATACAACACCCTCCCGTCGGTGGCGCAATGGCCGGTTCGTATTCCACGCGCGACGCGCGACGCGCGCGACGCGCGCGACGCGCGAGACGCGGGCGGGGGTGTGCATACATACATACGACTACGCGTGTGCGTTGCGAGGCGTTGACGGATACGCGTGCATGGGTGGTCCTTCGGGCGCGAGGCGCGGCGATGATGCCGATGATGCCGATGGGGCGCGGTCAACGGAGGTGCGCACGGTGCGGGCGTTGACGCGATGGTCGCGCGCGTTGCGCCGGGCGATGGGTGATGACGAGGAGGAGGATGAGGATGAGGATGAGGATGAAATGCGCGTCGTGTGCGCGCTGTCGGCGTCGTGCGCGCGAGATGAGGGGATTCGGGTGCAGTGCGCGGAGGATGCGCGCGAGGCGATGGAGGCGTTGGGCGCGACGGGACGCGCGTCGGGGAAGACGCTCGGGGCGCGCGAGGTTGCGATGTGCGCGCGAGCGTGCGCTGGTGATGCGTGTGGGCGGGTGGTGGTGAGTGTGATGCGTGCGCTCGAGCGAGGTGTGGTGTTTTTAGTGGGAGACGACGACGAGGCGTGGGCGCGCGCGGCGAGGGACGCGATTGCGGTTGGCGCGAGGCATCGGTTGAGCGCGGCGCGCGCCGCCGCGGTGGTCGCTCTCGGTGCGGCGTTGGAGGTTGGTGACCGGTACGCGCTCGTGGCGTATTTTACTGGATGTGATGCGTCGTGTTCTTTGTCGGTGAATCATTTTGGCGCGCTTATTCGCGACCGTTCTGCGTCTGTTCGCGCGACGTTTACTCGAGTTTTGGGACGTTGTCTCGCAGACGACGACCGCGTGGCGTCTCGCGTGCTGCCTTACGTGCTCACAGCGCTATGTGATGATATCGATGACGTGAGAATTGTCGCCGAAGACGTTGTTTCGAATGTTATAGGGACGTTGAAGTTTGAAGAGCTCGTGGGACAAAATTTTGGCGACATGCTCGAACCGGCGCTCAGGGAGCTCGCGGCACACGCCGGGACGGGATGGTACGAGGATATCGCGTTTCAAACGCTACGACTCATTCATACTCTCATCCACTGCGCTCACGGGCGAGTGATACAATTTGTGCCAAACATTTATGAGAGCATGCACGCGGTTATTAGTCACGAGCAAACCGAAGAGAGGGCAAAACGCGAAGCGAAGAAGACATTGGCCGCCCTCGAACGCGCGTGTCCAGACGCGGCGGCGGTGTTCAGTCAGGTAAACGCGAGTAATTAGTGCGTGCAATGTGCGTTGAAATTAAAAGATAACTTTTCACTTGATTTTCTGCTTTGGAGTTTTGACGGAAAGTGTTACTCTTGGGCATCGGTTTCGGGTTCGCCGACGCGCGCCCAGAGCGCGAGACCGCCGCCGCGTCCGCGAGCGGCGATACATTTATCATCCGCATAGACAAACTTGAAGAACGGATTTGCCCCAGGCTTCGAAGCTTTACCTTTCTCGACGTTTCCTTGACCAGAGCTGGCGGATTGTTCCGCCATCTTCACCGCATCCCACTTGCCGTCGTCGATATCTTTTGACCACGGCCCGGCGGAACCCAATGCGAGCGACACTCTCGTAAATGTGAACTCGAGCATGTTCAACTTTTCGCGCCAAACGAAAGGGCCATCGAAGAAAAACTTGATGGGTCCAAGGTAGATGCCGTTACGAATACGACCAGAGTTCAAGTCGAAGGATTGCACGGCTGGGATCGGGAAATAGCTACCGCCGCCCGTCTTGTTGACGTTTGCCGCAACCTTCTTCGTTCCCGTGGTGTAAATCAAACGCCACTTGCCCGTTAAATCTTCGCCCGCAACCTTCTTTTCTTTGGCTTTTTCGAGAGCGGTAATGGAGGTGTAGATGTCGTCGACGTACGCCTTGCGCGTCGCCGCCGCGAGGTGAAGCGTTTCCACCGCGTCTGGCGGCGCCGCCGGATCCTCGCTCAAAGCTTTGTCAACGAGTCGAGCAGCAGGGCAGTAGCCAAGAATACCTTGGTCGTCGTGCCTGAATGCCTGAATGCCGTCGTCGAATACAATAGCGCCCCCGCGCTGGATGAGTAAGTTTGAATCTTTCGGCGTGAGCTCTTCCCAGTTGTTCAAAATTTCAACCATGTTGTTCAACCGCAACGTCGCCAATTCGAACGGGCGCAAATACCCCTCACCGAGCGTCAATTTCATCGCCTTTCGAATCGCGGGAACGTCCAAATTCGAACCCTCGACAAAGATCTGATCTTTATCCTTTGACCCAAAATATCCACCAAACACCGCCGGCAACGTCCCCGGGCTCCCAATTCCAGCGCACATGAGCAACAGCTTTGCGTAACCATTCACAAACGGCGCCTTATCTTCAATCCATTCAAACGCTCCGCCTTTACGTCCGAGACCAGGGGCGAAACCCAGCGCCGCGTGCGTCTTCGCCTCTGGATCCGCGTACAAATTCTCAATCGGAAATCTTGTCCGCTTCGCAAACGACCTCGCCGCCTCCACGCTCCCAATCCCGATCGCCACCACCGTCACACCTTCCTCCTTCAGTCTCTCCATGTCATCCACCAGCGTCTGCGCCAACTCCCACGAATCAAAGTCCCCGAACTGCGTCAAGAAGCACGCGAGCGCGCGACCCCGATTCGGAATCACCCCATCTTTCACGCACGTCGCCACGCCATCGCTCACCCTGATCACCTCGACGTCACCCACGATCTCCAACGCCTCCACCGCCGTCGTCGCCGACGCATTCGCGCGCGCGCGCGCCCGCATCGCGCGCACCGCCGGCGATGTCCCACGCGTGCGCCCCACGCCCACGGTCGACGTCGTCACCTCCGCCCGCGCCCACGCGCGCATCGCGTGCGCCATGCCGCGCCCGACGCACCCGCACCGCACGCGCGCACGCGCTGAAACGAATACTAAAAATTACGCCGCGCCCGTCCGTCGCCCGTCCGTCGCGATCGCGCGGTCGCCGCGCGCACAAATGCCGCCGAAGCGTCGCGCGCCCCTCACACATCGCCGCGCGCATCGACATTCGACGCGCCGTGTGGCCGTTTCGCGCGAACGCTGTCCGACGTCACACGCGCGCGCACGTCCGCGCGATCGCGCCGCGACCGCGTGCGATTGATTACGCATATATTCCTTCACATCTCACGCGCGGATTCGCGACGTGGATCGCGTCGCGGGCGCGGCGTCGAGGCGGGAATTACACGCGGGATTCGAAAAACCCGTGGCCCGGACCCCGGCGGTGTGGCGGTGCCGCGCGTGGCGCCGGCGCTCGCGTTCGACGCGCGCGAACGCGTGAGCGCGCGGGCGTGGGGGAGGCGCGATGGAGAAAAATGATGCGCGCGTGATCGGGCGCGTCGTGCTCGCGGTGGAGACCATGGTGCGTGCGACGATCGCGGTTACGTGGAAAGGACGCGCGTGATATGATGCGTTGTGGTTTTTGGGTGTTTGGGGGAATTACGTGTGTTTTGCGCGTGCGTGGGCGACTGACTGACGGTTTTCGCGGGGTTTGATGCGTATTAAATAGAAATCATCGAGGCGGCGAATGCATGGGGGCGCGAATGGCGCGAATGGTGAAGGGACGACGTCGTTGACGTTTGCGGATCTGGAGACGTCGAGCGTTCCGGTGTACGACGGGGAAACGGTGGGGGAGTTTTGTGCGCGGTTGACGGGCGTGGATGGGTCTTCGTCGGAGTTATTGTGGGGTACGACGTATTTACCGGCGACTGAGGTCATTCAAGCGTTGACGATAACGAAACCGTGGCAGATTGACTTGAGGGGTGGGAGAGAACGTTTGCAACTACGCGTTCCGGCGGGCGTCGCGCCAGGGAAGGAAGTGTTACAGTACATGAAAGTCAAGCCTAAACCGGTGGTGGAAGAGATTTTGCCGACGAAATCAGCGTCTTCGGCTGGCGGATCTATGCAAACTAAGCGTAAGCGTGAGGATGCGAAATCAAATAAATCTTTGGAGAAAATCAAAAAGGAGGGCGCAACGGCTTCCGACGCGAAGAAGCAAAAGGTGATTGAGGCGGAAGAAGAAGAACGATCTGCACCACCTGCGCCCTATGTTAACACGGAGCGCAACTTTTCGATAGACGAATACGATAAGGTACAGCGGAAGATGAACAAGTCCGGGAAGAAGACTATCAAGCCCGTGGCCCCGGTGCCAAAGGCTGATCCGTCGGCGTTACGGCTCGCAGCTCCCAAGATGAATAAACTCAAAGATGTGATCATGAGTAACACTGCATCGGCGTTGGGAAAGCAGCCGATGCGCGCATTGTCGGATATATATGGAGTTTCGCCAGTTGCAAAGGTTGCTGTCGCCAGCCGCGTTGAACGCAACGCACAAACCGTGAGTCGAGCCGAAGATCAGGCTGAAGATATTACTGACGTACCGATGGTTTCGGAACCTATGTCACTTCCAGATGATGACTTGGACCTCGCAGAGCAACTCACATCATTAGCGAATGCCGCGATTGCGACTACTCGAGAATCACCGAAAAAGAGAAGCTCTCAGAAGAAGAATCTCACGGGATCAAATATCACTGAGCTGAATAAGAATCTCACCAAGATTGCCCAACATCTCGATGAACGATATAAAAGCGGAACTAGAAGCCCAACAAATGCGCCATCGGGTACAAAGCGTGGGGCATCGAAGAAGAGTTTACCAGGTGAGAAGCCATCAGGACACGTCGGGCCCATCGTAGTGCATACTGGAAACATCCTGGATGCGTTCAAACGCATGAAGCGGAAGACCAGGACGCAATGTGATATGTCATCAATTCAGACAAATACGATTGGTGCGTATTACTATATGACTGCTGCCGGTATGGCGTTGCAGAGTGTAACGCTCGTTCCTGCTCGTTACATTGATGCCTCGACGGCGTCGATTCGCAACCCGCGCGGTAAACAGTAGAGACGCATTGACTCATACATGACGTATGTTCATCCGTAACGCTTCACGTTCAATCATTAGTCATTTTATCATATATTTGTAACTGTTAGGAAAATTTGAATAGATCATGCCGGTACCGGTACGCTTGAAAGTTTCCATTTGCAACACTTCCGCGACGCGCGCGGCGGGACATGCCTCATTCTGGCACACACCCGGTCTGGTCAATTCCCGAGAAGCGCTTTTCTATCCGTGCGGGACAAAACATGCACAACCAAGGTATCACCATCGATGGAATAGCACGAAACGAGGATATTGACGACGACGCGCTCGCGCTCGCGTGTCGGGAGAGACTTGTGGTGAGGCCACATCATCCAAGTAGAGCGCGAGCGCTACAGTCTCACAACTCGCGTCCTCCAAGACCGTCCTCCAAAACAAAATTCGTTCCCACTGGCATGGACACTCGGACAGCATGTACGCATCACGACATTTCAGCGTGGCCACGGGAAAGGCCCAGCACGCGTATGATGCAATACCCAATACCATCATCGCGACCGGCATCGTCAGCGAAGACTTTACTTTTACAATCAAACGATAGCTCGACTTCCACCACGACGATGGATGACGATGAAAACATGCATGGCAAACACGTTACTTTTACAAATGACGTTGCGTTCCCGTCGAATTTAGAAGACATAATGCGAGTTTTGAGTCCGACTTCAGACAACGATGAGTCTGATGAAGACGTCAGCGAAAGTCCTTTCCATCTCAGGATGGCTCACATGTGCTTTAGAGATCCCCAATGGCAAAATGATGCGTTAAAATACAAATCTCGACGAAAATTATGGGGCGATACGCTCCCTTCTGGCAAGACGGTGAACGCCGCATTACTGGCTATCGAACGCTGGCAGTCGACGTCGCCTCGCAATTCTAAAAGTCGGAACAGCGATGAGAATCGGCCGTCGATGGGCGATGAGTGACATGGGAAATCAAGCACTAGGACTTAGCATTTTCATCGACAGCGTCATTTTTCATCTCTGTTTTCTCTCGACGTTGTGCTCGTCGCGCACGATGTCGCGCACCAAACACAGTGTAAAGTGCTTGCGACACCGCACTCTTCTGTCAACTCGTCTCTAAGATTTCTGTCGAACGCGCACCACTGCGGGTCGACACGCACTCTAAAGCACCGACGCTCTGCGGCTTTGACGACGGCGCACCATCCTCTGTCATCCGTTGAGGTGGCGCGCTCTGAGGTATCGCGCGCGAGTCGCGACCCTCCTGCTAGACCAGTTCAAAGATTTTGACGCCGCGCGCGTGAACGAATAATCGTCGATGCATGATAGTAGGACGCTGACGCGGTGTGGTTTGGTAATAGTTTAGGTTTCTAGCTTATATTGCCGAGCTGCAGCTGCCGTCAAGTTGCGCGTTTTTAATCTGTATCGATGTCATTCGTGAACTCCTCCGCAGGGACCACCTCAACTTCCGCGGGTTGCTCCACTGATTGCTCCACCGGCTTCTCGACTTTCTTCTTTTCCTCCTTAGGCGGCTTCGGAGCCATGCGCGCGGCGGCGTTTTCGAAATCGAGCGCCGCTTGCGTCGTGAGCGGGTCAGCAAACATCTCCGCCGCTACCTTCTCGCTAATAGTAAACGTATCACACCCTTTCGCGGCCAACTTAGACAGCTCAGCCGCTGTTCGTACACTCGCCACTAAAATTCTCATATCGCTTTCCAACGCATCGACAGTCTCCTGCATTGAAATGATGGTGCCCATACCGTCGCGACCGGCGTCGTTCATGCGTCCTAAATACGGCGCGACGTAGTTCGCCCCAATCGACGCCGCGATGAGCACTTGATGCGGTGCATACGCTGCCGTGATCGTCACTCGTACACCATCCGCAACGAGCGCATTCGCCGCCTTGATACCCTCTAAAGTCGCCGGCACTTTCACCACGATCGCGTCCGGGTCTCGCTTGGCCAACGCGATACCATTCTTCCACATCTCATCGCTATCCTCCCCCCACGTCTGCACTTGGAACTCTGTCACGGCATCAAACTCTAAAGCATTACGCGCGAGTTCGCTCAACGACTCCACGCTACACTCCACGCCATCGCGTTCAAGAATCGCCGGGTTCGTCGTCACCCCGGTGAACATCCCTGTCGGCAACCACGCGTTCCACGTCTCCTCATCCGCGCTGTCCAGAAACAAGCACAAATTCCCTCGATAGTCCACCTCATCGAGCTCGTATTCATCTTGCGGCGTCGTGAGCGCCGAGCGAACCGTCCACGTCGCGCGTCCCGCGCCCACGCCTAGGCGAGTTGCCGATGCCGTCTTCCCCGACGCCGACGACGTCGTCGCCCGCGCCCCGCGCGCACCACCGCGCGTCGTCCGCGCCGAACACGACACGCCGCACGCTCGACTCGCGCGACACGCCATCGCGGGTATCGGATGCGCGTTCGGTGCGCGAGCGGAGCTCTGGCGCGAATGCGGATGCGCGATCGTCGTCACTTCGCGCCTGCGGCTCGTCGTCCATTCGCGCCGCACACCGCGCCGCGCACCGCGCACGCCGCACACCGCGCGCGTCGTCCGCGTCGTCCTCGTCGCGTGCGCGCTCGCCGAGATGTCGAACGTGATTAAGAACGTGCCGAACCTCGCCGGGATGCGCTACCGCATCGTCGATGCGAGCGGGGAGGTTTTGGGCCGCTTGGCGTCTCGCGTCGCTCGCGCGTTGCAGGGCAAGGATAAGCCGACGTACGCGCCGGGAGCGGGGAGTGGGGATGTGATTGTTGTCGTGAATGCGGCGGACGTGGCGCTGACGGGGAAGAAGATGACGGATAAGAAGTATTACAGGCACACGGGGTACGTCGGCGGGTTGGTGGAGCGAAGCGCGCGGGACATGTTTGAACGCGACCCGACGTGGGTGTTTAGGAAGGCTGTGGAACGGATGTTACCTAGGAATGTGCATGCGAGAGAGACGATGCGGAAGTTGAGAGTGTTTCCTGGGCGTGAGCATACGTTTGATGAGACAAAGTTGGTGCGCATGGAGTTGGAGCCGCGGGTTTTGGTCAAGGCGCCAGACGCGCGCGCGCCAGAGGGCATGATGGCGTTTAATCCCGAAGCGCACGCGCGACGGGTAGCGCTGGTGGAGAAATCTGAAGCGGCGAGGAAGGCTTTAGGCCATCGACCGCGCGCGTAGGGATCGGCGCACGTTATAGAGTTTGTAAAAATAGATGATATTAAAAGATTGAAATACTCGCGACGCCGCGCGTTTGATTGTTGCGCGACACAGCCCCATAGTGTTCTCAATTTATTATCGTTCGAATCATGGAATCGAATCGAGTGTATGCATACATACATATAGTTGAACACCATCCACAACTTGATTGCTTAAATCAAGCCAGCCTTCTTGGCGTTGAATCGGCCACCGTCAATCATCAAATCCGCGTTGGACATGCGGCCGAGGGTGACGAGCATGGCGATCCACAAGCACAAGTACGCGACGGAGATGACGACAAAGCCCTTCCACATGTCGGCAATCGCGTCAGCGGTGCCGTGACATCCAGAGCTCATGGAAGCGAACATATCCGCGATGAATTGGCACTTGAGAATACCTTCGAACTTCGGGATGACGGCGTTGAGCGCGGCGAGGTCAGACAAATCGTTGGCGCTGACACCAGTCACCCCACTGTACGTGGTGCTCAAGTCTTCGCTGATCAAGTACTTGTGTTTGCGGCCACTGGCGTTGTCAAAGGTGTAATTGGTGTAGCCATTTCCATTAGAGCCGCTCACGCAGTTCAAAGTATCCCAAGGCGGGTAGACGTTGGTGATGCCCGAAAGTTCACCGTTGGCGTACGCCTCGCAGACATAGTTGGAGTAGTCGTCAGACCAGTACGGGGTGAGGAACGAACCAGCGGTAGTCGCGGCCGTTGATCCGCAAAGATCGACGATGTTTTGCATTTGGTACGGCAAGCAGACGTAATCCTTCGGGCTACCAGCAGATAGAACCGCGGTGTTCACTTCCTGGACAATGTTGACGATCATTTGGCGGAATTCGTTACCAAACTCAACGACTTCTTGAGCATCCGGGCAGGGAATGTCTTTGGAAAGATCCACCAACTTCGGGTTGATCAAGTATTGATCGCCAGTGTAGCAGAAATCAGAGAGGAAGACGCCGACGGCGGCCAAAACGCCGACGACAATCCAGCTCAAAATCAAGATGAGAGACGTGATCACGGCAAAGAGGGTGAGCAGGCGCCAGAAGTTCAAGATAGACAACGCCATGGTAATGAACGCGACGCCAAGAATGGCGCCAGCCATGATATCCGCGCCAAGCTGAATTTGGTCAACGTACTTCTCCAAGAGATCCTTGGTTTTCACAATTTGAGTTTTCACCGTGTCCGCCGCACTGCTGAGATCCGTGATACCACTGTCCACGTTGCTGTCGTCAGTAGTAAGACCGTTGATCGCGTCCGAGATGTCCGTGACGTCATCGACCAACACCGTAGTCGAGTTGACCAAACCGTCGGCGATGTCGAGAATGCCGTCGGTAAGATCGGGGGAGCGAATGTAAATCATGAGGCAACCAGCGGCAGCCATGAGCACGAAAGCGAACTGAATACCCTTCGCCATGTGCATCTGCTTACGCGTGTACGGTGTCGGGCGGAAGCAGCATTGGCACATGCCGCAGCATTTGCAGATGGAGGAAAGCAAGTAGAAGCCGGCGACCAAAATCATCGACAAGAAGAGCAAAACGGCAATCACCAACCCGGGCATGGCTTGCGACGCCAAGCTCAAGCCATAATCTTCATCCAAAACCATTTGACCCATGTATTCTTCTTGATTTTGCGGGTTCACGCGCGGCAAACCCGTGAAGGGCTTGGGCAACGTGGGCACGTTGTCGTCAACAAAGTAGTACGTATTCTCATACTGCCACGTGTAGTACCCGCAGCTCGAGTGCGTGCACGTCCCGGACCCGCTGCAGCCGTAATCCGGACCAAACGTCGTGCCCGAGCATGACGACGCAGTGTTACTCGTCGTCGGCCTCGTGTTCACACCCGTCGTGACGTAATCCCCGTGCATCGCACGCACCGGGGCGATCGCGCACGCCGCGGCGAACACCGCCACGAGCGCCGCCACGAGCGCCGCCGATCGGGCGCCGCGTCGCGTGCACGACGTGGTAAAAATCATCCTCTCCGACTGTCGTCGAGCGCGCGTGTCGTATGCGCGACGCGTCGAGGAATGCCGCGGGACAACGCATTGAATCGCATTGAATTGCCAGCGCAGCGTTCCCCTGGCGCGCGAGCCGCGGGGCCGCGGCCCGATCGATGTCGCGTACTAACCGCGGTGTAACACCTATCAAGGGAGGATTTATGTGAGGACACG
>Ga0222714_10003273_pt1 | contig 16626 bp, 17 predicted proteins | sample C33_3DmetaG_FD_165048 | JGI IMG/M metagenome (GOLD analysis project Ga0222714, IMG submission 165048) | Estuarine water microbial communities from San Francisco Bay, California, United States - C33_3D | ecosystem: Environmental > Aquatic > Marine > Unclassified | place: USA: California...
CATCGAAAGCTGGGATCCGAAGCTGGCGCGCCCCGGCATGCGTCTACTGATGGTGTCCACCACCGGAGACGACGCGGAGTACTACCAGCTCGACGATCAATTGCGTGCAGTGCGCCAGCCGATGCCCTCACCGGTGCAGGCGGTGGTGGATCGCATCGGCGAGAACTGCGAGCCCTCGCTGGTGTCGGTGCTGTTCGTTGCCGGCGCTGGCGGCAGCTTGCGGGCCGGCGTCACCGACAACCCGGTCAGACTGACGCGATCGGTGCGCGACTGTCTGGTCAAGGTCACCTGCGGCGGGGCACCTGCCTACATCTGGCCGGGCGGCGGCATCACATTGATGGTCGATGTCGAGCGCATGCCCGCAAAGAGCTTCGGCTGGGTTCCCACGCCGGCGATCGTCGCGCCGATCGAGTTCACGATGCGGGTTGATGACTATCGCGCGCTGGGTGGGCACATGGATCATGTGCTGAGCCTTCCCGAGGCCTTGCGGGTTGCGGCGTACCGCGAAGAGGCCTGGAATCCGTTGAACCCATGGCCGGCCAGCCCGGAAGGGCCCGAGCCCGCAAGGCGTTCGCGATGAGCGCATTGCGTATGGAACTGGCCCCGGGGCGCTGGCATTTTCAGCACGGCCCGATCGATCTGATCATCGAGGCCCTTGGACGTGCGGATGCGGTCGCTGCCGCGTTCGAGCGCGCCTGGTTGCGCTTTGGTTCGGTGCTCACCGAACTGGTGGCCGAATTGCCGCTGTTGCGCCGTCCGGTTGGCGCCGGTGCCTGTCCGCTTCAGGGTGTGGTGGCGCGCAGGATGTGGGATGCCTGCCTTCCGTTCCAACCGGTTTTCATCACGCCGATGGCGGCGGTCGCCGGCAGCGTTGCGCAAGAGATTGTGTCTGCCTTCGAAAGCGACGGTGTCGATCGCGCCTTCGTCAACAACGGCGGCGACATTGCGTTGTGGCTGGCCCCCGGCGCGCGTATTCGCGTGGCAGTGTGCCGGCTCGATCAGCCGGCGGCTTTTGCGAGGAGCCAGGGCCTGGGCGAGGAGCATCTCGAGATCGACGCATCCAGTCCGGTTCGCGGCATCGCGACCAGCGGCTGGCGCGGCCGCAGCTTTTCGCTGGGAATCGCCGATGCGGTCACCGTGACCGCTGCGTCTGCCGCGCAGGCCGATGTGGCGGCGACGATGATCGGCAACGCGGTCAATTGCGAGGACCCGGGCATCGAGCGTCAACCGGCCTCTAGCCTGCAGGACGCAAGCGATCTGGGCGAGTTGCTGGTCACGACCCGGGTCGGCCCGCTGTCGCCATCGCTCGTCGAGCAGGCCCTTGGACGCGGAGAGGCCCTGGCTCGCCGGCTACTCGACCAGGGATTGATTATTTCCGCACTATTGGCCCTGCAAGGGCAGTCACGCATCGTGAGTCGACAATGAAAGCAGACATCAGAAAACTCGTAGTCTCGGTTGAGGAAACCCGCAAGGAAATGGGGCGCACGATCGATCCGCCGACCCGAAAGGCCGTGGCGATCGCAGTGATCGCCAATCCGTATGCGGGTCGCTACTCGGAGTCGCTCGACGAACTCATCCAGATTGGCGAGGAACTCGGCGACTTGCTCGGCAGCCGGTGCGTACAAGCGCTCGGCATCGACGGTGCGGCCGCGCAAAGCTATGGCAAGGCCGCCATCGTCGGCGAGGCCGGCGAACTTGAGCATGCTGCGGCGATCTTGCACCCCAAGCTGGGTGCGCCGCTGCGCAAGGTGTTGGAAAAGGGCGCCGCATTGGTGCCGTCGGCCAAGAAGATGGGCGGTCAGGGCACTGCCATCGATGTGCCGCTCGGTCACAAGGACGCGGCGTTTGTACGCAGTCATTTCGACGGCATCGAGGCGCGCATTCATGATGCGCCGCGCGCCGGCGAGATCCTGGTTGCGGTCGCGGTCACCGACAGCGGGCGGCCACTGCCCAGGATCGGTGGGCTGCAAACCCATGAGATCGTTGGTACTGACGGTTTGCGCTGACATTTGAACGGCAGTACCTGCAGATTTACCACGGAGGGGATGACAATGAAACGATGGATACTGGCCGCAAGCATTGCGGCGTTCTCGATGTCTGGTCTTGCTTCCGCCGAGACGATCCGTATCGGTGAGTTGAATAGCTACAAAAAGTTCACTGCATTTACCGAGCCCTACAAGAAGGGGTGGGAGCTGGCGGTCGAGGAAATCAATGCTTCGGGTGGTCTGATCGGCCGCAAGCTTGAAGTTATCTCGCGTGACGACAATGGCACCCCGGGCGATGCGGTGCGGGTAGCCGAAGAGCTGGTGACCCGCGAGAAGGTCGACATGATCTTCGGCACCTTCCTGTCGCACATCGGTCTGGCGGTGACTGACTTCGCCAAGCAACGCCAGGTGCCGTTTTTGGCGGCCGAGCCGCTGACCGACCAGATCACCTGGCAAAAGGGAAATCGCTACACCTTCCGACTGCGCCCGTCCACCTACATGCAGGCGGCAATGCTGGTGCCCGAGGCAGCGAAGCTGAACAAGAAACGCTGGGCAGTGGTGTATCCGAACTACGAGTATGGGCAGTCGGCTGCCGCAACCTTCAAGGAGTTGCTCAAGGCCGCACAGCCAGGAGTTGAGTTCGTGGGTGAGCAGGCGCCGGCGCTCGGCAAGATCGACGCCGGGTCTGTTGCGCAGGCGCTGGCCGACTCGAAGCCGGATGCGATCTTCAATGTGCTGTTCGGGGCGGATCTAGCCAAGTTTGTGCGCGAGGGCACCACACGTGGTCTGTTCAAGGATCGGGCCGTGTTCTCGCTTCTGTCGGGGGAACCTGAATACTTGGATCCGCTCAAGGATGAGGCACCGGTTGGCTGGTGGGTAACCGGATATCCGTGGAACGCGATCGACACGCCTGCGCATGCCAAGTTTTTGGCTGCCTATCAGAAGCGGTTCAACGACTATCCGCGTCTTGGTTCGATCGTTGGTTACGCGTCAATGATGTCGGTTGCAGCGGCGATCAAGAGTGCGGGTAGCACCGACCGCGAAAAGATCGTGGCCGCATTCGCGAACCTGAAGGTCGACACACCATTTGGTCAGGTGACCTATCGCAGCCAGGACAATCAGGCGACGATGGGCGCTTACATCGGGCAGATTGCGCTCGACAAGGGCAAAGGTGTGATGAAGGGTGCTCGCTACATCGATGGCGCTTCTGTGATGCCGCCGGACGCTTTGGTGCGCAAGCTGCGCCCGGCGAACTGACCACTAACCCTTAGGCAGACATCGATCGGCCCGGGTGACGCGATGCTGTGCGCATCGCGTCACTTCTGGCGGTGTCTCGGACCAGAACGAATCTGACCTTCATGATTTCCGGACTGTCGATCCAGTTACTCAATGGGCTGGCCGGCGCATCGACGCTGTTCCTGATCGCCGTTGGCCTGTCGCTGATTTTCGGCGTCACGCGCATCGTCAATTTTGCCCATGGGTCGATGACGATGATCGGCCTGTTTGCGGCTTACTCGTTCGTTGAATGGTTTGGTGTAACCCCGATCGGTTTTTTTGGCGCAGTGATCGCGGCGACCCTGGCAGTAGGCGTCTTGGGCGCGATTGTTGAGATGCTGGTTTTGCGGCGGGTTTACCACGCACCAGAGCTATTTCAGTTACTGGCAACCTTCGCGGTCGTGCTGGTGCTCGGCGACGCGGCACTTTGGATATGGGGCCCGGAAGATCTGCTCGGTCCGAAAGCACCCGGCATGACCGGTGCGATCGAAATCCTCGGGCGCCGGTTTCCCACTTACGACCTGTTTCTGATCGCTGTCGGGCCGCTGGTGCTCGGGGCACTCTGGCTGCTGCTTCACAAGACGAGAGCCGGTGTGCTGATTCGCGCGGCGACCCAGGACCGTGAGATGGTTGGCGCGCTCGGTGTTAATCAGGCTTGGCTGTTCACCGGTATCTTCGCGCTTGGTTCGGCGCTGGCCGCGCTTGGTGGCGCGCTTCAATTGCCGCGTGAACCGGCCAATCTTGCGCTAGACCTGACAACGATTGGCGATGCATTCGTTGTTGTGGTGGTCGGGGGCATGGGCAGTATCCCCGGCGCGTTTCTTGCCGCGCTTTTGATTGCTGAGATCAAGGCGATTTGCTACGGCATCGGCACGGTGACGATTCTTGGTGTGCCTTTCGCGTTCTCCAAGCTGACGCTGGTGATTGAGTTTCTGGTGATGGCGGCGGTCTTGATCTGGCGCCCCTGGGGTTTGCTTGGCAAGCCGCAGGGTGCTGTCCGAGGGCCTGCGACCTATGAGGCCCCACTCGAGCCAATGACAGCAGCGATGCGCAAACTGATGATCTTCGGTCTTGTGGTGCTGTTCGCTGTGCCCTTGTTGGGCAGTTCGACCCAATATGCGACCGTACTGCTGATTGATATTTTGATCGCGGTGCTCTTTGCCGCCAGCCTGCATTTCGTGATGGGTCCGGGCGGCATGCATTCGTTTGGTCATGCCGCTTATTTCGGCCTTGGCGCCTACGGTGCTGCGTTGCTGGTCAAAGGCACTGGGATGCCCATGGAATTGGCGCTCGCGCTTGCACCCTTGCTGGCGCTCGCTGGCGCGCTGCTTTTCGGCTGGTTCGCAGTCAGGCTGTCGGGCGTCTACCTGGCGATGTTGACGCTGGCATTTGCGCAAATCGTCTGGTCGATCGTTTTTCAGTGGGACGATCTCACCGGTGGCAGTAACGGGCTGGTCGGGGTCTGGCCGTCTGAGCGCTTCGCCTCGAAGACCGCGTACTACTGGCTTGCCTTGGCGGTGGTGTTCGCTGCGCTGTGGGCGCTGAGGCGGGTTTTGTTTTCGCCTTTCGGATATGCGATGCGCGCTGGACGGGATTCTGCGCTGCGCGCTGAATCAACTGGTATCGATGTGGTTCGAATTCACTGGTTCGGGTTTGCGATCTCCGGGCTGGCCTGCGGACTGGCTGGAGCACTGTTCGCGTTTGCCAAAGGCACGATCTCTCCTGAGGTCATCCATGTCAGCAAATCGATCGATGGATTGGTGATGGTGTTGCTCGGCGGTATCCAGGCACTGACTGGCCCGATTGTGGGTGCGGCGGCATTCACTTGGCTGCAGGACACGATCATTCGCGCCACGGAATACTGGCGGGCGCTGCTTGGGCTGGTCATTTTATTTCTGGTGCTGGTGTTTCCGCAGGGTTTGGCTGGCAGCGTGGCAGTTGTCGCGGCGCGCCTGCGTCATGCCGGGCGTGGAGCATCACGGTGAGCCGGCCGGCGCTGCTAGCGGTGCGTTCGCTGGGCAAATCGTTCGGTGGGGTTCGCGCGGTTGATGATGTGTCGTTCGATTTGCAGCGCGGCGAGCTGCTCGCCATGATTGGCCCGAACGGAGCAGGCAAGTCAACCTGCTTCAACATGATCAATGGTCAACTGTCGCCAGATACGGGTCATGTGTTGCTTGACGGCAAGCATATCGGCGGGCGCAGGCCTCGCGACATCTGGAAGCTTGGCGTAGGGCGAACGTTTCAGGTTGCAGCCACCTATGCGTCGATGACGGTTGCGGAAAACGTGCAGATGGCTCTGCTATCACATGCCTCGGGGCTGTTCGACTTCACGCGTCGGGCATCGACCCTGATGCGTGATCGTGCGCTTGAACTGCTTGAGCTGGTTGGTTTGGCTGCGCGCGCTGATGATCCTTGCAGCATTCTGGCCTATGGCGACGTCAAAACCGTCGAACTCGCAATTGCGCTGTCGAACTCTCCCAGCTTGCTGTTGATGGATGAACCGACTGCGGGCATGGCGCCGCGCGAACGCAGCGAACTGATGACGCTGACCCGGCGTCTGGCACAGGAATTGAACATCGGCGTTCTGTTCACCGAGCACAGCATGGACGTGGTCTTCGCACACGCGGACCGGGTCATGGTGTTGGCCCGCGGTAGTTTGATTGCCGATGGGACGCCACGGCAGATTCGTGATGATCCCCGGGTGGCGCAGGTTTATTTCGGCAGCGGTCGTCTGATGGAGAAGGTACGGGTGAACAATCATGGCTGAGCCGTTGCTCAGCCTGGAGCGTGTCTGTGCGTTCTACGGACGCGCACAGATCCTGTTTGACGTAAACCTGTCGGTTCAGGCCGGCGAAGTCGTCGCGCTGATGGGGCGCAATGGCGCCGGAAAGACCACGACGATTCGCTCGATCATGGGACTGGTTGATCAGCGTCGAGGGCGGATCGAGTTTGATGGCAAGTCGATCGTGCAAACCGAGCCCTTTCTGATCAACCGCCTGGGTATCGGATGGGTACCGGAGGACCGGCGCATCTTTACGGATCTGACGGTGCTCGAAAATCTTGACGTCGGGCGGCGTCCGGCGCGCCCGGGCATGCCGGCCTGGAGTATCGAGCGTTTGTTTCGCCTGTTTCCGAATCTGGGCGAAATGCCCGATCGGCTTGGCGGGCGCATGAGTGGCGGCGAGCAGCAGATGCTTGCGGTCGCTCGCACATTAATGGGTAACCCGCGACTCGTCCTGCTTGATGAACCTTCGGAGGGTGTCGCGCCGCTGATCGTCGAGCAGATGGCGGAGATGATCTTTGAATTGAAACGGCAAGGTCTGTCGGTGCTGCTATCCGAACAGAACCTCGAATTCGCAGCACTCGTCAGTGATCGCGCTTATGTGCTTGAAAAAGGACAGGTACGTTTCGAGGGCTCGATCGAAGAACTCGAGGCGAACGATGAAGTGCGGCGGCAATACCTAACGATCTGAACGGAGGATGCAATGGCGGGACCGGTGATGCTGGAAAAGTCGGGCAAGGTGGTGATCCGTAACGTGGGCCTGATGCTGTCGGGCGATATCGAGGCGCCGATCCTGGATGCGGACACCGTAGTCGTCGATGATGGGCTGATCGTCGCGATCGGCCGCGAAAAGGATTGCGACACCGATGGAGCGCAGCGCGTGATTGACTGTCGCGGCACGGCGCTGTGCCCGGGTCTGATCGACTCGCATGTGCATCCGGTGTTTGGCGACTGGACGCCACGACAGAACCAGCTCGGCTGGATCGAGTCCTGCATGCATGGCGGCGTCACGACGATGATTTCTGCCGGCGAAGTGCACCTTCCAGGCCGGCCGAAAGATATCGTTGGCGTCAAGGCGCTTGCGATCACCGCGCAACGCGCATTCGACGGCATGCGTGCGGCCGGCGTTGGCGGCGGCGTCAAGGTGCTGGCTGGCGCTCCGGTCATCGAAAAGGGTATGACCGAGCAGGACTTTGCCGACATGGCGCAGGCCGGCGTCACGCTGCTCGGCGAGATTGGTCTGGGTAGTGTGAAGGCCGGCGACGAGGCGGCGACGATGGTGGCCTGGGCGCGCAAGCACGGCATTCAGAGCACGATCCACACCGGCGGTCCGTCGATCCCAGGCTCGGGTCTGATCGACGAGCATGTGGTTTTGGAAGCCGACGCCGACGTGATCGGCCATGTGAATGGCGGGCATACCTCGCTGTCGTACCGCTCGGTGTGCACGCTGTGCGAGAAGAGCTCGCGCGCGCTGGAAATCGTGCACAACGGCAATGAGCGGATTGCGATCCTGACGGCGCGACACGCGATCGAACTGAAATGTCCGCATCGGATCATTCTTGGCACCGATGCACCGGCTGGCTCGGGTGTGCAACCACTGGGGATGCTCAGGATGATCGCGCTGCTCGCCTCGATGGCCGAGATTCCCGCCGAGATCGTGTTCGGTTTTGCCACTGGCAACATTGCGCGGATGCGTAATCTGCGCCAGGGGCTGATCGAAGTCGGGCGTCCGGCTGATTTCGTCTTCCTGGACAAGGCCCAGCATTCGGCCGGCAAGGATCTGCTCGATAGCGTGCGGCTTGGCGACATCCCGGGAGTCGGCATGGTGATGATCGATGGGCTCGTACGCTGTCAGCGCAGTCGTAATACGCCACCCGCTACCGAGGTCCCGGTTTTCGTGTCGTGACCGCTCCCGCCGTCACGCGGCGACGCGACCGTGACGCCACCCGGGGGCGGGTGTTGCAGGCCGCGATCGCTGAGTTCTCCGGCCATGGTTTCGATGGCGCGCGTGGCGAGCGTATCGCCGAGCGCGCTCGCTGCAGCGAGCGCATGCTCTATTACTATTTCGGCAGCAAGGAAGGCCTGTTCAGGGAAGCGCTCGAGTCGGTGTATGCGGCGCTGCGCGATGCGGAGCGCAGCTTGCGGTTAGACGAGTTGCCGGCGCTCGAGGCACTGGAGAGCTTTTGCCGGTTTGTCTGGCGCTATTACGCCGAGCATCCGGAATTTCTCAGTCTGCTCAATACCGAGAACCTGCATCGTGCACGTCACCTGAAAAAGTCTTCGCGCCTGCCAGAACTGGTCTCGCCGGTGGTCGGTATGCTCGATGAGTTGTTACAGCGTGGCAGCAGCCAGCGCGTATTTCGCACCGGGCTCGATCCGGTCGGGCTGTATCTGGCGATCGCCTCACTGGGCTATTTCGTGCTGTCGAACCGGCACACCTTGTCGACCGTGCTCGGGCACGATGTCGGCAAGCCGACCTACCTTGAACAGCACTGGGAGCGCAGCGCAGAGCTGATCAAGCGCTACGTGAGCGCCTGAGCCACTCGGGCAGCTGTGGCGGCGGCGCCGGTATTGTCAGAAATGGCGGATGTGCTCATGACTCGCGCAGTGCGAGTCGGGCCAACTGATACTCCTCGCTCAGCCGGGCAATGATGGCAGCAGCTGGTTCAATCGCACCGACACCGCCCACCGAATGGCCGGCGCTCCAGATGTCCTTCCAGCGTTTTGTGCCAGGTGCGCTGCGCGCTTCGATGCTGATGTCGCGGCTGATGTCGATCGCGCCTCGCGCCGGCAGATTGTCCGGATCCAGTCCGGCGGCCAGCACCGAGGGTCTGAGCATGCTGGTTGGCAGACCGGTGAAGGCGCTGGTCAGCATCACGTCGTCGATCGTCGAGGCGACCAGCATCTGCTTGTACGCGGCGGCCGCCATGCTCTCTTCGCAGGCGATCAGCCGGGTACCAACGTAGCCGAGATCGCAGCCCAGCGCGCGCGCCGCCAGCAGAGAATGGCCATCGCTGATGCCGCCGGCCATCACCAGCGGACCATCCCAGATCGAGCGCACCGCGCGGGCGAACGCAAGCGGATTGGCCCAGCCGGTCTGCCCACCAGCGCCGGCAGTCAGCAACACCAGCGCATCGGCGCCGGCCTCGATCGCCTTTTCGGCATGGCGCAGCGAGGCAACATCGGCCAGAACCACGCAACCAGCATCATGCAGCGGGCCGATCACCGCCGCCGGCGACCCGACGCTGGCGATCACGACTTCGACCTTCGCGTCGATCAGCACGCGCAGATCGTCCTGCACCCGCGGATTGGAGCGATGCACGATCAGGTTCGGTGCGACTGGAGCGGGTGTGCGCCCGGTTTGCTGCTCGAACGCCGCCAGCGATTCGCCGATTGCGGCCATCCAGGTGCGCAACTCATCGGTGCTGCGACAGTTGGCGGTAGGAAAGGAACCCATGATCCCGGCCCGGCAGCAGGCGCTGACCATCTCGACGCCGGACACCAGGAACATCGGCGCGGCGACCAGCGGCAGTGTCAGACGCGCTTCAAAACGCGACAGCGGAGCGCGCAAACGCGTAACATCCACCTGCGTCGCAGACGGGTGTGGATGTCGGGGGGGCGATGCCGGGGGCAGTGCTGATGACGTCATCGGATGTTTGCGCTCCTGCCGCGATGGCTGTTCCGCATCTTGCGGGCCTGGCCCAGACCGGACCCTGTGCCTCGAAAACCGCTAGCATCCTGCCATGATCATCGAATCGCTGCTTGATACCGATCTGTACAAGTTCACGATGATGCAGGTCGTCCTGCATCATTTCCCGGGCGCACAGGTCGAATACCGGTTCAAGTGCCGCAATCCGGGCGTGGACCTGGTGCCCTACGTCGAGGAGATTCGCGCCGAGGTCAATCATCTGTGCTCGCTGCGCTTCACGGAGCGCGAGCTGGCCTACCTGCGCAGCTTTCGCTTCATCAAGAGCGACTTCGTCGACTTTCTCGGCCTGTTCCAGATGAACGCGAAGTACATCTCGGTCAGCCCGTCGCAGACGGTGCCCAATGAGATCGACATTGTCGTCAAGGGGCCCTGGCTGCACACGATCCTGTTTGAGATCCCGGTGCTGTCGATCGTCAATGAAATCTACTTTCGCAACACCGTGGCTCGGCCCGATTTCGAAGAAGGCCGGCGTCGGTTGGCGGCCAAGATCGCGATGGTTCGCGGACGCGACGACCTGGCCGACATCCGGATCGCAGACTACGGCACCCGCCGCCGGTTCTCGCGCCAGTGGCAGGACGAGGTGATCCGCACCTGCGTTAGCGGACTTGGTGACAATTTTGCCGGTACCTCGAACGTGCTGTTCGCGATGCGCGACGACGTGTTGCCGCTGGGTACGATGGCGCATGAATACCTGCAGGCTTGTCAGGCGCTCGGGCCACGCCTTCGGGATTCGCAGGCATTCGGCTTTGAGACCTGGGCTCGCGAGTACCGGGGCGACCTGGGAATTGCGTTATCGGATGTCTATGGGTTCGATGCCTTCCTGCGCGACTTCGACATGTATTTTTGCAAGCTGTTCGATGGTGCCCGCCATGACTCCGGCGATCCGTTCGAGTGGGGTGAGCGCCTGATCCGCCACTATGAGAACAGCCGGGTCGATCCGCGCTCCAAGATGCTGGTGTTCTCCGACGCACTGACGTTTCCGCTGATGATCCAGTTGTTCGAACGATTCAGGGATCGCGCCAAAACCGCGTTTGGCATCGGCACCAACCTGACCAACGATCTTGGGTACACACCATTGCAGATCGTCATCAAGATGGTCCGCTGCAATGGGCAGCCGGTGGCGAAGCTCTCGGACACGCCGGCCAAGAACATGTGCGATGACGAGGCCTATGTGCAGTACCTGCGCCAGGTCTTCGAAATTCGTCGCTGACTATAATCAGCGTTTTCGCAAGCCGTATTCGAGGAACACGCCGTGGACACTTCGGCCGCACGCAACAAGATCCTGTCCCGGATCCGCAAGGCACAGGGACGTCCGGACGCGCCGGCGCAGGCCGAGCTCGATGCGGTGCAAGACTACATCGCACGCCACCCGCTGGCGCCGCGCCCGACACTGGGCCCCGACATCGTCGCGCATTTCGAGGCGCAGGCGCAGCGCATGTCCAGCACCACTGAGCGTGTCGCACGCCTGGCCGAGGTGCCGGCGGCGGTTGCGCGCTACCTGTCTGCTCATTCGCTGCCGGCTTCGGCGGTGTGCTGGGAGGCATTGTCCGCACTCGACTGGACCGGGGCCGGATTGCAGGTCGAGTATCGCCGGGCGGCAGATGCCGACCTGGTCGGCATTACCGGTGTGTTTGCCGCGATTGCCGAGACCGGAACCTTGATGATGCTCTCAGGTCCACAATCGCCGGCGTCGCTGCATCTGCTTCCGGAGACGCATGTGGCGGTGGTGCCGGCGTCGCGGGTGGTGTCGCACTATGAGGATGCGATCGCGCGGATGCGCGAGGAGCGTGGTCAGCCGCCACGGGCGATGAACCTGGTATCAGGGCCGTCGCGTACCGGCGATATCGAACAGACCATTGTGCTCGGCGCCCATGGTCCGTACCGGGTGCATCTGGTCATCGTCGAGGGCGACTGAGGATCAGGCCGCAGCGGGCAGATCCTGCTGTTCCGGTTTCTCTGCCGGTACTTATTGTCGCGTCACTTTCAGGTTGTCGATCGCGTAGTCGATGAAGCGTGCGGTGAAGTGCGGCGGCATCGCTTCGAACTGGCAGGACGCCACCACCTGTTCGACAATGAAACGCGGCTGATAGCAAGCCAGTGCGAGCTGCTTGCGTGCGCTGATTCCCTGGATGATCTGCTCGAAGTGCGGATCGCGCAGTTCAAGCCCCGCGGCGTCGCATTCGGCCTGCAGGATCGCCCGGAACACGTCGAGCGAAGGCGCGCCGACTTCGATCTTGTAGGGAAGCCGTCGCAGAAATGCCGGATCCATCAGCTCTTCCGGTTCCAGGTTCGTCGAGAACACCAGCATGGCCTCGAACGGAATGCTGAAGGTCTTGCCGTTGCGCAGCTTGAGGTAGTCGATCCAGTTCTCCATCGGCACTATCCAGCGGTTCAGTAGCTGGCGCGGCTGCACGATCTGTCGGCCGAAGTCATCGATGACGAAGCACCCCCCCAGGGCCTTCAGATGCAGCGGTGCTTCGGAGAAGTTTGCGACCGGATCGAACTGCAAATCGAGCATGTCCAGCGTCAGCTCTCCGCCGGTGACGATGAACGGACGTCGGCACAACACCCAGCGCGCATCCGCCTGTTCGGCACGGCTAAGAGTCGCGGAATCACCGGCTCGATGACCAGTCCCTTGACCGCGTTGGATAGTGCGTCGGCGCGCACGACCGAGTTGCGGACCTTTTGCCGCTCGACAAGATCGACGAAGTCTTGCAGGGGTACCGGCACCGGCCCGGTGTAGCGGGAGTGCTCAAGCGCCTGCTGCGCCGCCTGCACACCGGAGTCGGTCAGCACGTACTGGGTGCTTGCATCGCGCTCTCCGGTCGCGCGAAGCAGCATGCGGCGCACTGCCGATTGGACCAGGTCGGCCACCAGCGACTGCGGCAGCTTCATCTGCTGCGCGATCGCGGCGACGCTGGACAACTGCCCGACCATCATGAGCTTGATCGCATGGGCCGTGAGGTCTGCCTCGTCGATGCCGGTCTCGGCGATCGACCGCGGTTCCGCTGGCACCCGGACCAGGAAAGCCTCGAGCGTCTGGCGCTCGATCGCACCAATCGCGATCAGGGCCTCGCCGAGCCGTAGACCGGTCGACATCTGGTGTTGCAGCGCGTCGTGCACCTGGGCCTCGGTGACGAGTTTCGCCGCCACCAGATGATCGCCAAGTTTCATGCAGAGCCTCCTTCGGGTGCCGCTGTGTCGCGGCACGGGGTCGCGCATCGGTTTCTCGTATCAGCCTACCCGTTCCTTCGGCGGATTCCTATCGAGCCGTCTGCAGCCCTTACAATGGCTTACTTTCCACCTCCTTCACGGGTCGCGCGCGCGGTCCGCTGCCGATGATGACGTCGAAAAAGCCCCGCCTGTTGATCACCCGCCAGGTCTTCGATGAAGTGCTCGACTATCTGTCTGCGTACTTCGAGCTCGAGACCAATCAGAGCGACGAAATCTGGTCGCGTCAGACGCTGCTCGAGCGTGTGCGCGACAAGGATGCGCTGTACGTGGTGGCCTCCGACAAGGTCGACGGCGAATTGCTGAGCTCGGCACCGGGCTTGCGCATCGTCGCGACCGGCTCGGTTGGCTACAACCATGTCGACGTGGCTGCCTGCGCGGCGCGTGGCATTCCGGTTACGAACACACCGGACGTGCTCACTGAGGCGACCGCTGACATGGCCTGGTCGCTGTTGATGGCCACCGCCCGGCGGATCACCGAATCCGAACGCTGGTTGCGCGAAGGGCACTGGCAGCGCTGGGCCTGGGACCAGTTTCTCGGGCAGGACCTGCATGGGTCGACGCTGGGCATCATTGGCATGGGACGAATCGGATCAGCCGTCGCGCGGCGGGCGCGCGGATTCGACATGAAGGTGCTGTACAGCAACCGCAGCGTCGCGCCGAACGAGACCGAAATCGGCGCGACCCGGGTCGAGAAGGACGAGTTGCTGCGCCAGGCCGACCATGTGGTGCTGGTGCTGCCGTATTCGCCGCAGACGCATCACCTGATCGGTGCTGCCCAGTTCGAACTGATGAAACCCACCGCGACGCTGATCAACATCGCACGCGGCGGAATCGTCGATGACGCGGCGCTCGTGCAGGCGCTGCGCGCGGGCAAGCTCGCCGCAGCCGGTCTCGATGTCTTCGAAAACGAGCCAGCCCTGAATCCAGGGCTGCTCGAGGTACCGAATGTGGTGCTGACTCCGCATATCGGCAGCGCCACACGCAGTTCACGTCTGGGAATGGCGATGCTCGCCGCCCGCAATCTGGTCGCGTGGGTCGAGGGCAAGCCCCTGGCCACCCAGGTTTCCGCCGGCTGAGCTCGATGGCTGAGGTCCATCTGCGTCGCCGGCACCTGGTCGGATTGAAGCAGGCCAAGGTGGCTGCCCAGAAGGTGGCCGACGATCTTGCCGAGGAATTTGGCATGGCAGCCAGCTGGGATGGCGACGTGTTGCGTCTGTCGCGTAGCGGAACCGAGGGCGAACTGATGGTGACGCGCAACGAGGTGCAGTTCGACCTGCGTCTGGGCGTGCTACTGGCACCGTTTCGTGCCCGAATCGAAGAGCGTGCCAACGCCACCTTCGACCGTCATTTTTCCTGAACTGACCCACACTTTCGTATCGAATCTAGCGTGATTCACGATCCTCAAACCTGGATGATCGTGATCGCGGCAGCATTTGGTGGGGCGGTCATCGGCGGGATCGGTGGTTTTGGAACCGGGGTGATTCTGACCGCGGTGCTGGCGCCGTTGATCGGTGTCAAGGCGGTGGTGCCGGTTCTTGCAGTCGCCGGAGTGCTGATCAACGCCGGACGCTTTTGGTTCTATCGCCGGCATGTCGAGTGGCGCGCGGTGGGGCGCTTGCTGCTCGCGGCGTTTCCGTGCCTGCTGATCGGCACGCAACTGTATGCGACGCTGGACCCCAGGCCGCTGGGTCTGCTGATCGGCGCGGCTGTGATCGCCAGCGTTCCGCTGCGACGCTTTCTGAAGGCACGCGAGATTGTTGTCGGTCCGCGCGGACTGGTCGCCGGAGGCGCGCTGTTCGGTTTCGTCAGCGGATTTGCGTCCGGCATGGGGGTGCTGCTGGTCTCTTTTCTGTATGGTGCCGGCCTGACCGGGATGGCGGTCCTGGCGACCGACGCCCTGGTCACAATCGCAGTCGATCTGGTGAGAGCTGCGCTGTTCGGGCGCTTCGCACTGCTCGATGCGCAGGCGGCCTTGCTTGGGGTGACGATCGGCTTGGTGACCTTGCCCGGCAGCGCGCTCGCCGCATGGCTGGTCAAGCGTATGCATGCACGATTGCATGCCCGCTTCATGGAGGCGCTGATCCTGTTTGGCGGCGCGATGATCCTGCTCACCAGCCTGCGATGATCGGGCTGATCGATTGGTGCTGCGGGCTCATCGGTTGAGCCCGTCTTCTGACAAAATCGGTTCTGAACACGTCAAAGGGGTTCACGATGTATCCAGTCTGGCTTTTCCTGCATGTCCTCGCGGTCGCGATCTGGGTTGGTGGCATGTTTTTCGCGCATCTGTGCCTGCGTCCGGCCGCGCTCCAGTTGCCGCCGCCGCAGCGTCTGCCGCTGATGGCCGATGCGCTAGGCAGATTCTTCGGCTGGGTCATCGTGGCGCTGGTGCTGCTCTGGTTGAGCGGGCTGGCCATGATGGGCTCGGTCGGCATGGCGGCTGCGCCGATTGCCTGGCATCTGATGCTCGGCATTGCCCTGCTGATGACCGTGGTGTTCGCAGTCATCCGTGGCCTGCGGTATCCGCGGCTGCGCGCCAGCGTTGCCGCGCAGGATTGGCCGGCGGCCGGCGCAGCCTTGAATTCAATCCGGCTGCTGGTGCTCGTCAATCTGGTGCTGGCCATGCTCACCATCGCGGTTGCCACGCTCGGGCGCTACGCCTGAGCCGGGCTCGCCGCAGCCGATCGCGCGCGCCACACGGGCCATGCTCGAGATCCGGTTCTCGAACCGTTTCGAGCTGCTGGCTGAATTGCTCGCGGCCCGCATCGAAGCGCGTCGCGGTTCTCCGTTCGAGTCCGACGTCCTGCTGGTGCCGAGCACCGCGATCAAGCGGCGCCTCACCCTGGATCTGGCGCGCAGGCAGGGCATCTGCGCAAACCTGCAGGTCGACTATCTGGCCCAATGGCTGTGGCGGCAGCTAGCGCGCTTTGACGACCAGGTCCGGGTCGAGTCGCCGTTCGACAGCGCCACGCTCACCTGGCATGCGTATGCGGCGTTTGGCGATCCCAGCTGGCATGCGCAATGGCCTCGCCTGTCGGCCTACCTGCAACAGGCAGACGATCGCATGCGCTTCGAGCTGGCCCGTCAGGTCGCCGGAGTGTTGTCGCACTACGTGACCTACCGAACTGACTGGTTGCAGGCCTGGCAGCAAGGTCGACAGGCGAATCCTTCAGCACTGCTCGGGGAGGACGAGCCCTGGCAGGCCGCCCTGTGGCAGCGCATCGCCGGTGCACTGGGTCTTGATCCGGTCAATCCATTGCTCGCCTTCGCGCACCGTCTGCAATCCGAGGGCGTACCGGCCGGGGCGTTTCCAGTGCCGGTGCATCTTTTCTGCCTTCCTGACATCGCGCCGCTGCACCTTGAAGTGCTACGCGCGCTGGCGCGGCATTGCGAACTGCATGTGTATGCGCTGAATCCATGCGCCGAGTATTGGTTCGATGTGGTCGAGCCGCGTCGTCTGGCTTATCTGCAGGCCGCCGGCCGACGAGATCATCATGAAGTCGGGCATCGTTTGCTGGCGTCGTGGGCAAGGCAGTCGCAGTCGCAGTTGCGCCAGCTGGTCGACACACTCGAGTCCGATTCCGCGCACGCCGCTTTCCAGCCGTCACAGTCGCCATGCTTGCTCGGCCGCCTGCAGGATTCAA
>Ga0222714_10003276_pt1 | contig 16617 bp, 19 predicted proteins | sample C33_3DmetaG_FD_165048 | JGI IMG/M metagenome (GOLD analysis project Ga0222714, IMG submission 165048) | Estuarine water microbial communities from San Francisco Bay, California, United States - C33_3D | ecosystem: Environmental > Aquatic > Marine > Unclassified | place: USA: California...
GTTAACCCACAGTTTGGTGCTGGGACTAGCACACTGATTGTGCCTTCGGTGTTCGGAAAAATTGCTAGTTTCATAAGGTTCCTTTAGCGATAGATTGACACACACATAACAACTGCTGAATACAGTGTCGTTGAGTTGCCAATATTACAAGTAACTCGCACAAAATCGGGATCAAAAACATTAGCTACTGTTGCCCCACTGCCAGCATAAAAACTTCCAAAAACATAAGTTCCAAGCCCAGATTCATCTTGCTTGGCACTTACATTCGCACAGTAGTTATTGTCTTGTAGAGAGTTTTCAAAATTTACAGTAAAGTTGCCTGTTGCAGAAAAAATACAAGAACTAACATTTCCACTCCCTCTAATTACTAACCCTTCGCCTGCAGCTGGAGAATTATTATCATCTCCAATACCATCCCCAGATAGTTCTAGTGTGCCATTAAAGTTTACCCAAGCCTTACACGCATATATTTTATCATCTGTATTAGCTGCACGATCACTAGCTAAATTTGCTATCTCCCTTGCATTACTCATAAGCTAGGCCACGTTACATTGGTTAGATTGCCGTTTTCGTCTAGTTGTGGTTCTGCGGTTGCTGGTAGATCCCGTAGTGCTTGTCGGTAGTCAATTTGTGTTTGGGTCATTGTTCTGTCGGATACTGCCATCCAATCGGATTGTGCTAGGAGTTGGTTGCGGATATAACGCAATCTAATTAGCATATCATCTCGTGTTGGAATTGGACTCTGATAAGTACCATTTTCAGACCGTTTCATACCACAAGCACCCCCCTCTACCCACTCAAAATTAGGCTCAGGATGGATTGAACATTGGACTATCTGATTTTCTATAATTTTACAGTACATTAGCTAATCTTAAAAATGCTTAATTGACAGTTGACGTTATTGCCGACACTCCAATACATCCCATTCGTAAGAATACTATTTGTTTGAAATATTCTATTTTGTAATTCAAAAGTTTTAGAATCTGAAATAGTAACGTATCCAACGAGATCAGACTGGCACTCTGAAGCATTAGAAAAACTTACTAAGCCTCTGGCGACTTCTACAGAATCTGATGTGTTATATATCCTTGAAACAGACTCTCGTGTCCCGTAATTGTGAACTATAGCGTTAAAAAAATAATTTCCTGCTGGCAAGGTAAATGCCCCTCCTGATAATGATGTTACTACCGAATCCCCATTATAACGGGTTGTGTTAAGATTTCGTTTTCTGAAGTCTCCAGTAGTGATGGCTGTTCCATAAGAACCTGAAGCATACTCCTCTGTCAGAATAGCGACTCCTCTGAGAAATCCAGCAGGAAACACCACACCACTCCCAATTGTACCATCATCGAAACTGACTAAACTGCTGGATCGTTTGCTGCCGATGTAGCTCATCAGGTGATCTCCAGATAACTGAGATGTACATCTACCGCTGATGCCGAGTCTGCTGTAACCGTTAAGTTTTCATTCGGCACAAGTACCAGCTTTCCACCGTCTAAGAGATTTACAGAAGAACCTACGGGAATTGGAATATTTGTGATGTAGCTAGTATAAGTAGGAGTTCCGGTATCGTACTTAATCTCAACGGTTAGTGTGCGAGACGCAGAAGATTTGTTTGAGGCTATAAGTCCGATGCAAACGACTTCTGTTGCAGAAGCCACATCTGACGCTAAGACATCTGTCCTTGATGTTGCTGCGGTTACTGTCTTTCGGAGGAATGCGTTTGCCATATTTTAACCTAGTGCGATTGCCATAACGACAGGATCTGCGCCTGATGCTGCACCTGTGTTGTCTGTTGCGTATTCTAATGCTGTTCCTGCGGAATTTACTTTTAGTACCTGTCCTGCTGAACCTAAAGCAGTTAGTCCGGTTCCACCGTTGGCTACTGGAAGAACCGTTGAACCAACATCTGACGCTAAATCTACTGAAGTCAGTGCGTCTGTGATCCCGTATCCTGCTACAGTAGTTGGCTTTGATGTTAGAGAACTAAATGCACCGTCAAAAGCATCTGTAATTCCGTATCCTGCAATTGTGGTAGGAGTAGAAGTCAATGATGCGAACGCACCGTCAAAAGCATCTGTAATTCCGTATCCTGCAATTGTAGTGGGCGTACCTGTCAGGTCAGCAAATGCTCCAGAGGTTGCTACAGTTGCAAATCCAGCTTCTGCAGGTGTCTGATTAATCCATTCACTTGCTGTGGTATCGTAAGCGAGTAGTTCATTATCTGCTACTGTGCTAATCGTGACATCGGCAAGAGTGCTGACAGTGGAAGGGATTGTTGGCTTTCCGCTAAGATCTGCATACGCACCAGAAAATGCGTCAGTGATTCCATACCCTGCAATCGTGGTTGGTTTACTCGATAAATCTGCAAAGACTCCTGAGAAAGCGTCAGTGATTCCATACCCAGCAACAGTTGTAGGTTTTGAAGAAAGTGAGGCAAAAGCACCGTCAAACGCATCAGTGATTCCGTACCCTGCAAGCGTGGTTGGAGTAGTTGATAGATCTGTGAACGCACCGGATGTGGCTACAGTTGCAAATCCTGCTTCGGCTGGTGTCTGGTTTATCCACTCACTTGCTGTGGTATCGTAGGCAAGTAACTCATTGTCAGCTACCGTTGTTACCGTGACATCTGTTAAACTGTCTACTGTTGTTGGGATAGTGGGTTTTCCACTTAAATCCGAATATGCGCCTGAGAAAGCGTCAGTGATTCCGTACCCTGCAATCGTGGTGGGCTTTGAATTTAAAGAAGAAAATACACCGTCAAACGCATCAGTGATTCCGTACCCTGCAATCGTGGTTGGTGTACTTCCAACATCTGCAAAAGTAATCGCTAAATGACTTTTTAGCGTAGCAGCATTCACCGTCATGCTGATCGTGCCACTGGTTGTGATCGGGCTTCCTGTGAAACTGATTCCATTCGCACCTGTCAACCCTACACTGGTGACCGTCCCTGTTCCTGATACCGCAATCCATTCGATGTCTGATGATGTTGAATTAACTGCTAGAACTTTTCCTGCGTTGCTCGTGTAGCTTGGTAAAATGGCAGAGGCAGAAGCTGAAGGAAGGGTGATGTTGGAAGTAGTTGTACTGTCGGATAAGCTGAAGTTGATGGTAGTGGAGTTGACTTGGTTGACTCCGGTAACCGAAACTCCATCATCTCCGTCTACTCCGTCTACTCCTCGTAGGTCACCAGTGCTAAAGCCTAGATTGTCGTTGCTGGTAAAAGTGACTTCTCCGGTAAGAGCATCGTAGCTTCCGCCTGTAAATCCAGTTCCGTCTGTTCCGTCTGCACCAGCAGGGATGTTGAAGATCAATTCCCGATTCTGAGAATTGCTGGTTCCAGTTTCCGTCACACTGGCAGATGCTCCTGCCGCTAATGTGTTCGTTGCGCTAACTGTGACAGTAGCAGCATCTCCTGCAGGGCCACGGATTCCTGAAATCTGAGTCGGAGAAGAACCGTCATCGTAGTTGATTGTCATAACATCTCCTGATTTGGAGATGCTTGAGATACTACGACCTGCCGGGCCATCGTCTCCTTGCGGTAAATCCACCGTCAAATCAGATAACGTATCGGTAAACTGAAAGGTCAGGGTATGATTCTGAGTATCGTGCGAAACGAACTGAATTCCTGTTCCGGTCTGTCCAGTTGGGCCAGCAGGAATTGTAAAGGAGGGTGTGGTTCCTACAGTATACCCTTGGTTATTTTGGGTATAGCCGAAAGTCATTGTGACGGTGGAGAGATCGACTGACTGTGCTAGGGATACACTGTCAATTGCCGGGCCTTGTGGGCCTTGTGGGCCTTGAATGTCTGTGTTGTCGGGAAGGTCGTTATAGAACTGGCTAAAGGTAGTATACCCTTTAGCAGTGTTAATGGCAGAAGGAATGGGAATATCATCCAAATCCAACAAGGCTGCGTTGGTTTCGAGATCATCCCCTGTTATTTTTCGTGTTTGAAAGACTACCGTCTCACCACCGGTTCCCTGTACTGATACTGTCATACCCACCTCCTGCTAACCTTCATCCTCACCCGATTTGCTCCTCCGATTCTCCTGGTACGGGATTCATGCTCCAGCCTTCGGGCTTCTGTCACATATTGAAGAAACCGTTCCCGAAACGCACTGCTTTTTTGCACATTTCTAAGTTCATTTTCTTTCAGGTACGCACGTTCCACTGCACCATAGACCAACGCTTCGTGGTACTGCTGTCCAATCAAGGGAACGTCTGAGCCATCAGCTACATTAGCGTATGTCTGCAAGGCATTGCGTGGTGGTTGAATCGTTCCCTGGAGTGAAATGCTAGGCAGTACAACTACAGTTCCCTGGAAGAAGCCTGAAGAATCAAACAACAGATCAGTGCCACTGATTGAATCCACATCGGTTGTTGGAGTCTGAAGCAGATAGGAACTAAATACATTTGAAGATACAAAGGTAACAGATTCATTGCTGCCACTAGCTAGTACGGATTTGGTCAGAGTAACACTCGTTCCTGATATGGAAGCGATGGCTGTACTTTCATCAATTTTTGAATTTCCACCAACGTACATGCCTACGGACAGATCAGAAGCATCCGACACTACAATGACGGTTGGATTTGTAACGGAGTCCAAGGTAGCAGTGACGGTAGTATAAAGAGTACCAGAAGGAATCGGGAATAAACGGAAGGTAGAGGCAGATCGATGATCTAGAACAACTGCCCGAATTGGCCCGACCTGACTACGCCAATCGGCATAAACAGGCTCATGTAAAAAAGAAGTGGACTCATCCAGCACTGTGGAACTGATAATGGGGATTTCCACAGAACGATTGCGAACTCTTGCTCTGCGAATTTCCATCAAGGCAGGATACGTCACACTGTTGGACGTAGCAGTCGGAACATCGTACTCAGGGACAAGTCCCTGAAGATCTACGCTGACCGTCTTCAGAGGGAACCCTGTTAGGCGGATGAACTCATGCTGTGCGTCAAAAATGTAATCATTCAGTTCGACATCGGGCCACCGTCTGTTTTGTGAACTAGTGTCCTGCAGAATGCGAGTGACCCGGTTGCGAATGTCAAGAAGACTCAGACTCATCTTCCCCTACACTTAGATTGTGTTTTGTTTTACGGGGAGCATTAACCCGTTTGGCTTCAGCTTGCTGTTCTGAACCAGTCGAGGGGTCTACCAGGACGGGAGAATTTTTTGGAGGTACGATCAGGGATACTGGAAACCGAGGTCTTCGATGTCCAACAGGAGGTCGAGAGTATTGAGTTTGCGTGTACTCAGTGACAAAACACTCGTTCATCAAACGATTGATGTGTAAAGCACTGACTACTCTTGCCGATCCACGGGGAATGACCACTTTGTAACCGTTGACAGAACAGGAAACCTCATCGGTTTCATGTGCATCTCTGCCCATTTCTACCCGAATTACACCGTATCCATCTGGAATTGATTCGGTTTTGCCATCCCATTCACGGGCAAGATTGACATAGGCGGATACCTGACTATATCTACCTGTACCTGGGTTGTAATAGGATTGAGATAAAGACGGTTCGTAGTATTGCGTCATTTTTTATCTATTATAAAAAAATTCTAGGAAAGATACAAGCCGAATAAAAGTGACTTTATCCGGCTTGTAGAAAAAATTACACCAACTGAGTTGGGTAATCGTTAGGAGCAAACCGATAGTTCACCCAGACATAGACTCTTGCAACACTGTTTGCTGAAAAAGTATTCGGGGTGATGCGGATGATTCTATCTGCTGGTACAGCAGTCATCATCTTTGCTCCGTCAATGCTGGTCTGAACACCTACTGAACCAGTACTGTCACAAGCAATTGCCGTGGCCTTGTAGTAGTTGGCTGAAGCGGTAGTGCCGAGATCAATCTCTGCTCCAGTAGCAGTGGCTTCCAATGCGGTAGCTACTACCTTGATGTCCTCCACAATCGCACCGTAAGGCAGGACAATATCCTTGACGGTGTTGCTTGAGATAAGTACATGCTCAGAAGTCTGAGGCACAGCACTCATCTGCATTTTATCACTACGCATAATGTTCTCCTTTACATGCGTGTAACTGTCTCAAGATCCTAAGACTCTTGAGACAGTTAGAAATTAGCTATTTGCCTGATAAGCAGTACGTGAACCGTCAGAGATACCACGAACCTGCGGAGTCAGTTTAGACGCACCTACTTCGACAGTAACGATCCAATCCTCATTGAGAATTAAATTTCCTGTCCAAAAAGTGTATCCTACTGTACCACGTTGACCCAATGGGTCGGTTCCGCTAGGTGTCGGGCGGACAACTTTGGGAACGATGCTGTCCATCCCCCCGATAGTTGCAGTGCCTACGGCATCTTTTGCAAAAATAACAATTGGATAGACATGGGCATAACTGTCACTGGCATCTTCTACCAAAGTAGTAGATCCAGATACGCCAGCACCCAATGAGGTGTCTCCACTCCGATCAAAAGGCGTTGCCTGGGTTGTCACCAAGAAACGTACTCCTTTGTAACTACCAATCTCAAAGTCCATTGCCTGAGATGAGTCTGCGTATTTTTCCACAGGCACAAAATCAGCAATACTTTCAAGATCGTGACGCAAGATCGGATGGCAGATTGCTACATAGGCTGGTCGCAACGGTTCGGTTGCAACATCCGGTGTAGCTGACAACATCTCTGTCAGTTTTTCGGCATCGTTTCCTTCCAGAAATCGAATTGCCTGATCAAGTTCTGCAGCAGTTACTTTGGCTGCTACGTTGGCTCGACTTGTAACGTTATTGGCGTAAATAACATTTGCTGGATTGCGGAAGGTTTTATACGCCAGCAAGTCCATTACTTCGGCAGCCTGTTGCGCCTGACGTTCCGTAATGATGCTGATATAGGGGTCTTGCCCAAGAATTTCCATCAGGTCGGTCACAGGCACATATCTACCATACTGGCGGATGGTTGTGCTGACCACTTCTGATTCTAGCTGGTCAAAGTCGGGAGTCACACCCTCTCCCAACGGTGTATCGTTTAGAGGAAATTTCTTGTACCGTCTGTGTCGCATGACGTTGCCATCATTGCGGCCCTTGGTATCTTTTTGAGCAAACCTTGCAAAGGTTAGGTTTTTCTTTGCAACGGGTAGCATCTTTGCCTGAATTCTCAGTGCATCTTCTACACTAAGATCTCCGTAAAGATTTCCGCTAGTCGTTGCAAAAGCGGAAGTAGTAATAGCCATTTTTATCTCCTGATTCTAATCATTAGCCTGTCCCACTAAGCAGACTGTCCCAGTAGTGGGCTTTGTCCTGTGGGGTTGCAATTTTAAGCTTCGGCTTTTCAGGAAGACTTTTGCGAGATACTACGGTACTTGCTGTCTTGCGATGAACTTTTTCTTGTACAGGTTCCTGCACAGGAATAGGTTTAGGGGGTTCAACCGCAACAGATTTACCTTCTTCGGGGTATTCGTAAAGAAAACTGCGCATCAGATCCACAAAAGGCTCTGGCTGATCAAAACTTGTTACCGTCCTTTTGCGCCAGTCAGAACTCAAGACCCATTGAGCGAAAGTCGGATTGTCAAAGTCCAACTCCCTGGCATTTGTGATGCCGAGTCTTTCATTCGCCATTGCATGACGGTCTGCCAACGCTTTCTGTACCTGACGTTGCTGGCGTTCCTTACGTACCTGTTCCAAATCAGGTTCCACTAATTTGCGCATTTCACCCAGCTTTGAGTCCAGCAAGGCGTTTACTCCTGCAAACAGTTCAGGAAATGCTTCCACTTCTTCCCGTACTTTTTCAGGCAGGCTGGAAATCAGACGTTTGACTTCGTCCTGCACTTCTTCAACGGTAGCTGGAACTTCCTGCTGTTTTTCTCCCTGTTTGGCCTGCAGTTGCTGCATTTGCTTCTGCAATTGCTGCATCTGCTCAGTCATTTGTCGGTTTTCGGATTTCAACTTGTTGATGAAATCCTGGGAATCTCTGAACCGTTTGACTAGCTTGGGGTCGTTAAGCAGTTCATCTTTTGGTTCAGGCTTCTCTTTCTCTTCCTTGACAGATGTCGGCTCTTCCTCGACTGCTTGAGACTCTGGTTCAGGGGTCTGCTCCTGAAACGCAGGGTTCATCAGTTTCTGCCAGACTTCTGACTTATCCGTTGCTGCGGCAACAGGGGTTTCCTGCTGCGGAGACATTTCCGAATCTTCCGACAAAACTTCTTCGGTAGTCTCTGTTGTTGCTTCGGTCATACTTTCTTAGATAACAGGTTGTTTATCCGGTCAGGATAGCTGATCAATTCCCGTAACATCTGAATCCGCCCAATGCGCACGTTGTGCGAACTCAGCGTATCAGACGAAACCGGGGTCTGAATTCTCTCCAACTCCAACTCCAACTGGTTCTGAAACATTTCTTCCAGGTGTAGCCATAGTCTCTGACCTCTGAACACCTGCAGTTCGTCCGGTGTCAGGGGGAACCGTTGGTCTTTGTGCTGTTTGCCTTTGTTCATTCATCAGTTCCTGTGCGAGTAACTGGCGTTCCTGTTCGTACTGTTGCTTTTCCAACTGTTGCTGCTGTTGCTGTTGATCCAGTTTGCGCAGTTCCTCCTTCAACAAAATGCTCAAATCGCTGAAATCACTGGGTTGAGGATTCATACCCATGTCCATTTGCTTGAGAACCCGTTGAATTTCCAGATCTCTGCGTTGTTTGCCGATGCTGGTTCTTTCATCCAGAGCAGCCTTGAGCCGAGTCAATTGCTCTTCAATCTGTCCTTCCTGCAACTTTTTCTGAGCTTCCATCTGCATCTGCATCTGTAACTGCTGCATTTGCTGCTGTTTGCCCTGTTTTACTTCTTCCTCAGACTTCAGCAAATCCTCCGGTTCCAAATTGAAGGCATCCAACAACGGTTTTGCCAACCGATCAATGCGGATCTGCTCAGACAACTGCGGTAATTGCTGGAGTACCTGCATGAACTGCATCAACTGCTGGTTATGTACTTCTTCTGCAACATATCGTTCATAGCCTGTACACAGTGCTTCGGCATCACAATGTAAGTCTGGATCATCCGTATCCACTAGAATCCAGCGATAGATGCCTGTCAATGCACCTCGCATCATGTTGGAGATCGACTGAATTACACTTGCTGTCTGTTTCTGCTGATTACTGTTGAGGATCGACATCCCCGTTGCAGTTTTGGTCTGGTATGGTGCGGTTTGACCCATGCCGATAGGTGACTGTCCACTAGACAGATTGGCTTCCCGTTGAAGAAACTGCATCAGTTCCATCAGGCCATTGCTGACATCGGGAATCAGTACGGGACGAAATGCCGAACTGATGTCTGCTCCTGGGGCAAACTGCCAGATCTTGCCAGGATAAAGATCTGCGGCATTCTCATCGGCTGCCAACTGACTTGTATCCACCCCGACCATTGGTACGCTGGACATCTCCTTGGCTTCCACGTACATGCTCATCGTGAAATTGATCAGGCTTTGGATGTCTCTGATCGACCAGTAGATGCCATCACCCCAGATACTGTGGGTGTTGTCATGCCAGTAGGCAAAATGATACGGAAGCATTCCGTCATAGGGGTTGATCACAGCCTTGATCACACGATTGCCAAGGACGGTAATACAGACAGAAGCTACGTCTAGTTCTCCAAGATCCCCAAGTTCCAGATACCCTTCCAGATCGTCCTTGTCCAGTACCCCCCAGAACTCCAACAATTCATATTCCTTCTCTTCTTCCTGATAGGACTCCTGGTGCGGATTGATCGGACGGGAAAGCTCATATCCACCAATGGTGTACTTATGCTCCAGCACTTCGGCAATGGCCTTCGGATCATAGCCATTCTCTTCTGTCAATAACTGACGGGCCTGAACACTGCTGAGTTGGGTACGTTCAATGATATAGGTGGCATCTTCGGGACTTGTTGCCTCTGGAGAAGGATAAAGATTAAAAATCGTGACAAATTTGGCGGTTGGCAGCAGATCCTGTTCTACCGAACTCTCAATACTCTCAAGATATCCACTGAAACGTCCTGAAAAAACAGGATAATTCCGATGTATTAGTACGGGAGACTTGAGGCAGCCTGTGCCGTGAAGACACATTTCATGAATAGCCTTGGCAATTTCTACTGTAAAATGGGACTGATCCAGAATATCTCTGATCCGATTCTCCATATTTCTGGCACGATCCGTCAGAATCTGGTGAATCGGTAGATGCTGAGACAATTCCTTGATGTACTGAGATCGTTCCTTGTCCGTCATCATCGGCATACCTTCTGCCATCTGATGAATGTCGGCTGGAATGAATCTAGGTTTACGGGCTGGTATGATTCTGAAAGGGATCTTGTTGTTCTGAAACAACATCCCATTAACTTTGATGTGCGCAGAGGTCACTTCTCTGCGAGTCATATTCATGTACGGTGGTTGTCTGCCGGATTCTTTTCGCAACTCATCGACATAGATGCCATTGTAGGCATCTTCTCCCGGCAGCCACCTTTCGTTTTCTACATTTCTGCGATAGTCCCTGGCTTCCTCAAACTTGCCACGAATCAAGGTCGCCAACTGATCGTTGCTGTCATCCCGTTGTGGTTCTTCCTCTACAACCACTGCGGTTCCCTCAACGGGTACGTCTTCCTGCATCGGATCAAGCATCTAGTTCTCCTTTCAAGTCTTCCAGAAAATCCAGTAATTTTTCTCCGATCAGAAAACGCAATTCCTGTTTCTCCAAGGAATCGTCACGTTCTTCCATTATTCTGGCAATGGCTTCATCCCATTCTTCAAATACTACTGTTTGCTGCTCCTCAGACATAATGATAGTGCCTATACTCTGATCGGGGTTTCCGATCTGTATGTTCGGTCAATGTGTGATTTCGTGAGTATGCCGGATGTCGGATCATCCCCCAGCAAGCCAGAGCCAACGCCATGACGCAGTCATCATGTGCACCTGCGGTTGCGGCTTCCCTTCCGTTTGGTAACGTCACAAAAGTCTGTAGCTCATCCACCAGCACCTTGTTGTGCAGCAAAATCTCTTCTTCCCGTAAAAGTTCCCTTACGGTGTCGATCAACTGTGGTCTGGACTTGATTGTAGTCAGAAACCCGACACGTTTGGTTCTTTTCTGCCCCCGTTCATCCAGCCTGAACTCATTGTACAACTTCGTGTAGTGGTGTTTGTCGAGTAAACTCCTGAGAGTGACAAGACCGTGATTGTTGCGTTCCACAATCAACATTGCCTCGTTGTAGTACTGAGCAAGAGTCACTAGTTTCCAGGCAAGCTGATCAGGATCAATACGACTTCTTAACATAGCCACCTGCTCATAGGTATGAGCATCCATCACTACTGCCACCGACCAGTCGGTATCTCTGTCGTTAACCTCTATACCTTCGGCAACATCAACTCCAATTCGGTACTCCCTCTGGGGAATCGGTTCCGTATAGACTTCCAGTTCACCGTTGACATGCGGTTCCATCCGATATTCCGGACTGAACTTTGAACTGTCGTAGCGATTTGTCGGCACAGTGTACCGTTCAGGGGCTTTCCGTTTCTCTACCCGTTGGCGAATGCGCTCGACAATGTCTCTGTCAAACACCATCCGACCACTGGCAAGAAAAGCTTCCCGACTACTTGTCGGGTAGTCCTGGTGCATCTGATCCAGTGAACCCTGACAGTTCACATCGATGCTCAGTCTTCTCCATTTGAGATTTTCCAGCGTTGGCTTGAAGGAGACAATTCCTTCAGACCCCAGATCATAAGTAACTATCTCCTCTAGCAGTCTTTCCTCTTCCTCGCCACCATAGCGAAGATCCTTGCCGATGGACTCTCTGAACTGCTCCTGCTCTTCTTCGGAACCAAACGGTAACTGATAGTCATCAAAAACGTACCAGGGAAAGAACGTTGCTTCCCAGCCACCTTTTGATTCTCCATTGGCTGCCGACCAGAAACTGTCGTAAAAGTAACCACCCATTCCACGGGCTGTACTTTCCAGAATGACCTCTGTGCCTTCGGCAATTGCTACGTTTCGCAGTAAAGCCCCTGCGTAATCAGTAGCACTGTCACCCCAACGGGAAACCTCAGAACAGTGCAGATGCCTGATCTGATCCCCGACAATATCCGAACCTCCTGCTGTACCCAGACGAAACCTGACGTTCAGGTCACTGAAGGAAAGTTCCCGTTTTCCGGAATAGCCTTCCTTTGGTCGGAGTGGTTTCGGATAATGCTTGAACATGAGTCGTACCATGTTGAACAAAGTAATCGTGGTCGGCTCGTCATGGGCTATGATCGCAATCCTCATGTTCATGCCAAGGAGTGCTGCCCGAAAAAACCTAGCCAGACAATACGTTGACAGTCCGCTACGTCTGGGTTTGAGTACTACCTGACGGACAAAACCAGTGCGCTTTTTCTGCTCCTCACAACGGAAATGCAGAATTCGCTGAACATTGTTCAACTGAAATGGAACCAGTTCGCCCGTACCAAACTTTTCAATCCTGAACTGAAGAAAATGCCAGAGAGCATCTTCGTTCAGACTTTTAAGGACATCCTGAAAACTCTGTGTTGGCACTTAGACTTCCCACACGTTGGTACACCTGCACACCGTAACTGGCAAAAATACGTTGTATTTTTAAAAAACTGTCTGACTCCTGGGGTGCATACAAAATCGCTACAGGTGTTTTTTCAGGAAACGAAAGTCTGTACACCAACAGTTGTCCCAGGGCATATTTCCAATTGTGAAGACGTTTGATCTCAAAAATGTACTTTGGGGTCAGTACGTCAATGCATCCACTCCAGATCCGTACATCCGACTTGCCACCAAATTTTTCAATTAACTCATCGTAAATACCCGATTCAAGCTCATGGTAGCCAGTTCTGTGGTAGCCACGGGTGCGTTCATCGTAGTCGTTCTTGCGCTGGGAATCACAACTCTTGCAAGAAGATTTCAGCCCGTCTGGTTTCCGAACATCCTTGTAATAGTACTCTAGAGTCCGGGGTTTCCAGTGTCTACAGGTCGGGCAACGCTTAAACGCCTGTTTGGAGTCTTTCTCAGTGCAGTCCATGCGCCTTTAGGGAATGGTCAAATGTTCCGAGATCCTTTACAATCTCCAGCATTTGACGAGCAATCTCCTGTATTTCCATCTGTGCATCTTTCGCACTGCGAAGATCCTGAAAGTGGGCAAAAGATCTGAAGTTGAAAGTCATCACATAGCTGATCTGATGAGCATAAGGCAGATAAAATCGTGCTGTCTCCTTTGCCCGTCTGCGATCCATCCCACTGTCCACCAGCTTTTGTAAGACTGTGTGGTACTTTACAATGGATTCCGAAAAGTGTTCATGTGCTTCCTGTTGAAGTTTGTCGGGCCAATCTGCAGGAATGTACACAGAATCATCGTTTAGTTCTTTGTAACGTGCTGATTCACTGTTGATACTTACACCTGCACGATGCTTTAAACAGTGAATATGTGTCGCAATATCCGATTTAATTTTGAAAGATAAAAGTGAATGTTCAAAGGGAGTTCCGTGTCTGTTTTCAGCAAGAAACTGAAGCAGAGATGGAATACGTACCCGTTGTTCCCAAGTCACCTCCTTTCCTGTGCTAGCCCATGCGGCACGGGCATGTGAGAGATCACCACCGGAATAGTCCAGCAGTTCTACAGTGTTAGGCCCGTCAATTTTATATGCCAATTATACCTAAGTTTTAAAATTGTTACAAGTCAAATAGATTATAGGGTCGGTGTAAAAATCGCTGGAGTCCCATAATAATGTATATACGGGGGTCTTAATTCCCCCCTCCCCCCTCTTCAGTTTAAACTCTTTTTTGAATGCATTTGATTGATTAGATTGGAGTTTTAAACATTGAATTTAAATGAGATCATCATTCATTTTATTCATTAGCTTCAATTGACTTCGGAGATTAATCGGACTGTACCAGGAGAAAGAATATAAGTGAACAATCTGAAATAATATCAGATGTCCTTACACTGTAAGTCACTGATTTGATTTGCTTTTACTGGATGCATTCCCTGGCATGGTCAATAAATCCTGCAGTTGTGCCTCATAATCGATTATCTCATCGGTTTTATCCTTGGATTTACCTATGCTCTCTATCACTCTGACTGCCAGGTTAGCATTGCCTTGCTCAATGGCATGTTTAATAAGATCCATTTGAACGGTTTTAAGATCATTCGCTGACCACTTTTCTGATTTAGTTTGCAGTCTAGATGATTCAGCTCGTTCAAATAGTTTTAATTTATCAGCGAGTGTAGTTAACACAGCCAATGACGTTCGATTATCATTATTTTCTCTTGAGTTTTCGTACAAACTGTGAAGCTCACTTGTTAACCACAAAACATCAAGCGAATTTAGTAGCTGTAATCGCTTTTCTCGTGTCTTTTCAATTAGTTTTTTCTTCGCATCATTAAACTCTGACATAGTTTCAGGAACTTTAGTTGTGCTTGGAATTACTTTTATTTTTGTGCTTAGTGAGTGACTTGCTACGCTCATCGGCTAATTTCTTTGACTCTCTGAGTCTTCGATTTAATTCTCTAAGTTTTGAAGCACTACCTTCATAGATGATCTTTTCAATATCGGCTAATCTAATATAATTTTTACCTTCAATAAGCCTAACAGGTAATTTTTTACGGACTACCCAAAATTGAACAGTCCGTCTTTCTAATCCTAAAAGTTCGGCTGTTTCACTAATATCAAAATGGGGTTCAGCGATATGCTCACAAAGAGCAACTAATCTATTCCAGGTACTAGCTAGCTGCTCTCTGCTTACTTTCCCGATTTATCTCCGGATAGATAAGCTTCTGCAACATGTTTAATAACTAAAACTTCATCATCAGTGAATAAATAGCTTTTTGGATTTTTAGGATCTTCCAGCACTCGCTCCCATAGTCGTAACAAAGGCATGGTCAAAGTATTCATTCTAGTTAGATAATCTTTCATATCCTGTTGAATATTCAAATTTTCAAAATCAAGCATTGTTTTCCTTTTCTAAGTCAGTGATTAATCTCTGCAGGTACAAACTTGCATCCATTAATTCTTCCTGCAGATGCTTGAGCCAAGCCACTTGATCAAGATCTTCTCTTTCCATTGTCTGACCATACTTTACAAAACCTTTTAAGGCTCTTTCCTGGTACTTCAACAGTAAACTTTTTAGTATTCTATCTTCTATCATCAATTTAAATTTACCTTGGAACCCAGTCTTTTATTGAATTCGGTAATCTCTTCAATTGCTAAACCCTCTGGATTTAGTTGCTTATTAAATACTTCTTCTCCCAGGAGATAGATCAGCCGAATAAATAGATCAGTCTTTTCATACGGAAAGCTTTCATCGTACTGCTCTTCCAAAGCTTCCCAGTAATCAAGATCTTCAGGAGTAATCTCAAGAATATGCCTGCCAATAATCTCACAGAGTAAGAGTAGATCCTGAAAAGTAAATTCACCCTTGACAAAGTCTTCATCGTCATCTTCTACCTCTACAAGATCAAACTCCTGTATTTTCTCTAGTCTCACCTCCATTCTAGGATTTTTTCGATCAATCTCGCATCTCGTATATTCTACTGAATCTATTTGCTCATCATCATAATAGATTCCCGAATATTGAAGCGAATCTTGTAAAGCCTTGCCGCAAAAGTTATCCAAGTCTCTTCTTCGTTTATCAGGTGGATAAAAATCAACTTCTAATCTTAGTCGATCATCTGCCTGAAAACTTTTCGGTTTTTCTTTTCGTACAATTTCCTGCACTTGCTTTTGATAATCTCTGCCTTTTTCAGAAATGATCATGCGCTTATTGAATTTTCTGTAATACGTATTTACAGAAGGAGCAACTGGTAGAATTAATTCCAGCACTAATTCCTTGTTTTTAATTTCTGGTTTTTTAAAAAACTAAACTCTTAAATTAGATCATAAACTCTCAAAACTCTCAAGACAATCAACAGCAGCCTAAACAGTCTTAAAATCCTGGGGTAGGACTAGGGCAGGAGCAAAAAAGCCTTCTAGGCCAGTACTTACCTAACTTAGAGAGTAAATCGGGGTAGTTAGGGTAGGTTTACCCATATTATACTATATATAGTAGAATTCTTATAAATATATCCTTTTTATTACAATATTTCTAAGGAATGTATATAGTAAACAGTATATACTACCCTAATATAAGATAAACATATGAAATCATTAATTAAAAGCTGGGGTAGGATCAAATCTTACTCCTACCCCAGGCTCTTCTAGCCCAGGTTTTATCTAGGTTGTCCTGGGGTACTATCCAAGTGGTAGACTACCCCAGGAATGCTTATCTGCATTCAAGCATTCAAATATCTAAATATAATGTGATGCAATATGATACAGTGATTATCCCTTTTTTCAGGCATTTTTTCCCTGAGACTTCCCCAGAGAAAATTTTCTTATTTCTCACGTACCTTATAGGAGCATGACCAAAATTGTCCAAAACTTAAAAAATCTTTTGATTGTCAAATTTTTTTATTGACAGTGGAAATAAATTAATAGTAGGGTCTTCCCCAGGCAATTCAGCCGCAAAACTCTCAAGGATCTTGAGAGATCATTCCAACAATAAGAGGGAATATGTCAGCACCAATCAAAATGAATAAGAGACTAGCTAATCAGATTACTGGCGGATTATCTGCCCCTTCAAAAATGCCTGGTAAAGCTTTTGGCATTC
>Ga0222714_10003277_pt1 | contig 16616 bp, 7 predicted proteins | sample C33_3DmetaG_FD_165048 | JGI IMG/M metagenome (GOLD analysis project Ga0222714, IMG submission 165048) | Estuarine water microbial communities from San Francisco Bay, California, United States - C33_3D | ecosystem: Environmental > Aquatic > Marine > Unclassified | place: USA: California...
TGCTTGGGGGTCCGCCACATCAGATGACTTTCCACCACCCATAGTCATGATAGCTTCGTCTCCGTAGACATACTTACCCGTTTCACTATCCCAACGTGGCTCTTCACCACGAGCGATTGCCTCAAGATATTCGACAGGTTTCTTGGAATACACATCTTGCCAAGTCAATTCATCTGCCAACCAAGACTTCATAACTTCAGCGTCTTCGTGAAGAATTGATGGGTCATCGTGCATGATAGTTTGAATTGAGGTGTAATCTTTACCACCTGGAGTCTTCTGTTTTACGAGCTGTATGATAAGGTCACGTCCTTTTTCAGGGTCAGTGATATCACCCTTTTGTCTCCAAATGGGGATAATTTTATCCAAGATACCTTCGTTCTTGTAATTGTGTTTGAATCTCCAAAACTTTACACCTTCGTCTTCCGCATCACGGTCTACAACTTTTGCAATGTAGAATTTACGTGACTTGTATTGACGAGCAAGTTCTTTATCAGATTCTTTTCCTGTAGCCATAAGTTCTTCGTGAACCTCATTCAAAGGAGAACGTTCGTTGTCGTTCTTTCCCGGGTCATAGAACTTTTGCCATTTACCACCTACTTGAAGTTCGTGGTAATAAACTTCAACAAAAGGTGAAGAACCATCTTTTGTTGGAAGAATACGTACTCTACGTTGACCTTGTGATTGACCTTGCGGTAGAATACAAGCAAAATATTTCTTCATTCTTTCTTCTTGTGACATACGATTGCTGTCACTGGAACCTTGTGAGTTCTTTTCGTACTGAGCCAGTACTGCGTCAAGTGCATTACTCATGTTAAATTAAAATTAGTTTGTTAGGACATAAAAAATATACGCCAAGTTTATTGTTTCGTCAAATCAGTCGCCAAAAAAAAGGGTCACAACGTGACCCTTATAATATAGTTCATAACTCAACCTTTTCAACCTTATCTGAAAGATGTACCGGTTGGTTCAGCACCGTACTGGTCAAATGTTTTTTTAATTTCACTTGGTACGATTTGCTCAACTTCGTCTGAGGTGAGAACGTATTCGTTCTTACCTTGTTTTTCCATATCTTGTTGCTTGTCTTGAAAAAAATCTGAAAGTTTTTGGTGGTATGGTCCACTATCCAAAGTTCTTAATTCAAGTTTCTCTTGAGCTGTTTTGGGTCGGTATTTTTCAATTTTTTCTTCAATAGAATTTAATTGTGAAACCAAACCTTCCATTTCAGCTAACTTACCCTGCAGACCTTCAAGTTGTTTGAACATCATGTCAAAATACTCATTTTGTTTTGACTCCATGTTTTTTTGTGAATTTACTAAATCAGTAATATCAAGTTCCTCTGAACCTTCTTCGGTTTCTGTAGATGAACCAGAATCATCAATTTTTTCCACGTCATCGTCCTTGGTAACATCAATTACTTCAGGTTCTGCTTGAGGTTCGGCCAAAGTAGGGTCAACTTCAGGTGCCGGAGGAGTAGTGGTTTCCGCACCTAACTCAGCAGGTGCTTCAGTTCCAGGTGGTAACGCTTCGGGTGCCCCTTGTTCTGTAATATACTTGTTAATCGAGTTGTGTCTCTTAAGTTGTTCTAATATTTTTTTGTCTACAGTGTTCATTGTTTAACCATTTAATAATTGTTTCACTCCTTGTGGTGTTTCAACTTGGACTCTTTTATTGGTTCTCATCGTGTTATCAACTCTTTCGATAAGACCATCACGGTCTCTAACTGTGTAACAATCACCAGTGTTCAAGTCACAAACTTCCGTGTATCCATTACCTGTGGTTTTTTCACTATATCTTGAATTAGTTCCAAGATAATTGTCAAGATGTTGCTTTAGATTCATACTTTTTTCTCTATAAATATCAATTAAAACGAAATAAGACCTAAACTGATTGCTTTCTCGGTGACTTCGTCAGCAGCTTTCACCAATTCATTGAAATTCTTTTGATTAGCCTTAATCCATTTTTCTTTTTCCGCTTCTGTATTCCAACGTTTTGTTGGCCACCATTCCAACCACACTTGAACTAAACTGATTGCATAATCAGATTTATTATTCCATTTGTAACTTGGATTAGAATAAACGATAGATTTATTTTGTGGACCTGACTTATTCAAATAATAAGATTCAATGAACTCTACAGATTTTTGAAAACTGTCAAAAGTCGCATAAGGTGCTGTTACCCCCTGATTAGAACGACATGAATATTCTCGTCTTAGATAAATCTCACCTCTCTGAGCGTAACTTATATTTTGATATATTGTTCCTCCAAGAGGTGTTCCTCCCAAATCATAATCGTAGGCGTATAATTTGGTGTCATCATGTCCATTGACGTAGGCATTGAAGAATACCATACCACGGGCGACTCTGTCGGCAACATTATTTTTAATAATTGTTGCAAAATCGTTGTAAGCAATCGAACGTAGTGTTGGACTATCAATCCCCACAAAATTTCTATACCTTTGGTTAGCCACTGCAATATCGTTAGCACATTGAGCGGGATTAGCCGCGGTAAACTCACTGTTATTCTGTATTGAATTACCTACCGCAATGATATTCTTGGAAGGGTTAACAACCGTAGTTTCTTTTAACCTCGAAATCTGTTGTACCAATTGAGACAACAAATTCTTGTTCAGACTTACAAGTTGTTGGGTAATCAAAGGTATTGAGTATACTGGCATTCTAATTCCTGAGAAGTATGTTCTAAAATTACCCGAATCAATTACGTGTTCTACCGATTGAATCATATATGGTCCGTAGAACATGGGGACATGTTGTAGATTAAAATACATTGTTGGTTGAATCATAACATTCCCCATAGATTCGACTCTACATTCATAACTTCGAGTTTTATAAAAATTAAATAACCCTACACTTGAACTCATGGCATTCCTACCTCCGGCTTGTAAGGCGATGTCAGTAACAACTCTGTTTGATTCACTTGTGGCGGCAGCCGAGTTTTGGTCCAACTGAATACTATAGAAAACCCCTTGATTCCTAGTACCGAAATCCACATTGAATGCAACAACCTTGTTGGATTGTCCCCAATTGGTCTTATTTTGTAGATTATCAACCAAAGGTTGGTCACCACCACAATCGAATTGAAATGAATCAGTTTTGTATTGATATTCAGGATTTGATTTGAGTTCCAAGTGTTCACTTGGTTTACCAACATAATAACACACCAACTTCGGTTGGGAGTCTCTATAGTCTACTTCCAAGAATGTACCGAATAAAGAATTTGCCAAGTCCGATGAGGTTTCAGTTCGTGTTGGTCTAACTCCGTTGGTTACATCCCCCAACCCCCAAAAGTTTACATATGCTGGCATTGGCATCATTTGGAACTTGTTGTCGGCAATAATTTTACTGACAAAATCAATCACACGGGTATTCATGGTTGTCGTACCCGAGAAAAATTCTTTCAATTTTATAATATCAACCAAAACCACATCTCCGATATCTCTGTTTGCTCTATCTAAGAAAAGAACGTCTTGGAATAGGGGTCTATTTTGGAAGTCCGCCCCCGCAATCCATTTATCATTAAACGCTTTGAACGATTCCCATAAATCGAGTTTTGAGGTATCTCCATCCAATGCTGAGAGGATTGGCTTGTCGTTTGTTTGTTCAACATTTGGTAATTGTTTTTGTAATGAAAAAAACAATTGGGTCAATATCTCACTTACAAATTCATCACCATTTTGGTAATAGGTATTAATATCGGTGGTGAATGTCGCTCCACTATATTGACCTTGATTTTTCAACTTTTGGGTTGCAAAAATCTTAATCATCGGAGCAAAGGTTTTTACATTGTCTTCAGTAAATGCCATGTTAACCGCGGGGAAAAAGTCTGTAATGTAAGAACTTGTTCCAACATAATCCATTTCAGGAATTGTTGAGAATCCAACCCATTGATACAGAGCGTTCCATGCGTCAGGGAAACTTGCCTGTGATTGGGCGAATGTAATATTCCCTCCTGGTCCTGGTAGTGTATTTTGAATATATGGTTGCCATGTGTAACCATCAAAAACTTTATTTGTTTCATTTGATGTGAAACTACCGAAAAGTTTCCTGTTAAAGTTACTTGGATTTCCGTATCTAAAGACAACATTATACTCCAATAAAGTTTGAATTACAGAACCAACTTTGAGTGTTTGAGCATTTCCTGCTTTGATTACATAATCGTTGTAATTTAGTTGACGGTCGATGACATCAACAGATAATATTTCTGTCAATAAACTTTGGAAATTTCTGTTGGTGACAACCACACCATCCATATCATCGACGGACAGAGTGTTCAAAGGTCTACAAAAATCTAAGAATCTTTCCTCAAATAAGTCTAAAATTTCTTTCTTGAAAACTCCGAAGATTTCTTCGATTGTGTCGTAGTTATTTTCCAAAGAAAATGCGTCTTTGGAAAATGAATCGGGACTAAAGTTTTTGAAATATTGATTGTAATCAGGCTTGGTAATGCTTGGGAGTTCAAAATAACCAAAGTTGGGGGCTTGCCAAAAAGTTCTTGCTGAACCATCATATACTGCCGTGTTACCAAACACCTCTTGGTATTTTGTGTTTGCCGAAAAACATTCAGCATAGACTTGGTTATAACTTGAACCAAAACTCGGGAATAGAATTGTTTGTTGTTTTAAGCTTGATGGGAACTTGGCAGAATTGTCAGTGTCATACGAAGCGTACCAAGTATTGAAAGATAAGTTTCTAAGAATATTTTGCGGGTCATATCCTAATGGTAAATTGATATTGGCCGAATCAATTGTTCCAACGTTCATTCCTTCGTCTATCGCATTTTGTATTTCAGCGTCAGTGTATTGACTGAACAAATCTTGTCCTGTCATCATGTAATAAATGTTATTTATAACTTTTGGGTAAAACCCAACATTCATATATGATGATGTAATGTTAATAGGACCCAAAGATGTTGTAGAATCATCCTCTAAAACTAACTTAATTGAACTATTTTTTTGGTCTGTAAAAGAATAGACTTTGGTAACATCCAATGTCGTTGGGTCATACAAATCCACATAGTTGATATTATTCCAAATTGGATTCAAAATGTCCACACCCGTCGTAATCTGTGTTTTGTATCTGTACCAAATGGCTCCGTATTTAAGAATCCACGCATAGGGTAATTTGTGAACCCCACCAAACTTAGTAAATGTTGAAAACATGTAATCCAACTCAGTTACAGATGAGTTTTGGATGGTTTTGTATTTTTCCCTTAAGGTAGTTAAAGGAAGTGAGTTAAGGAAAAGGTATGCTGAAGTAACAAAAGGATTTGCTGAACCGTTTCTTTGGTTGTCAATATCCTGCATTAACGCATTTAAGAATACTGGGGTATTCAACATTGAAGTGGTTTGGTCCGCACTTACCCTTCCTGTTTTATTTTCATAAAACAAGTTTCCTTCGGTGGGTAAATAATTTCTTTGAATTATTCGGTCAGTATAGAATGCTGATAAGTTTACCGTCTGTCCATTTGAGTTTGTCAGATTCGGACTTTCTATGTTGAATCCGTTTGTATATGGTTTGTTAACACCTGATAATCCATTCTGAGCTGTACGATTACCAGTATTCAAACTAGTTTCTATTGCACTGTTCAACAAAGAATCATAACTTTCGTCAGTTTGGAAATTACATATAAACCGATTCGATTCATTCAGGAACAAACTTTGAGTTGTATTGTAAACATTAGTAGATAATTTATATCCTGACAAATTTTGGGAATTCCATGTGGTGTCAGTAAAAGGATAAAGGTCAGTAATGTCTGTAGTTGTTGATATCGACGATTTGATATATTCTGAAATCTTTGTCAACGACTCAGTCTGCTGGTTTGTGTTTAATGCCGAGTTTTTAATCACGTCGTTTGACAATAAAGAAAAATCCACATCAGTAATTCCTCTCAGATATTCAGAAGTAAATTCTCCCCTAATGAGTTGTTGCCAAGAAGGTCCTGTTCCATCATTTGATGATTGTCTTAACACACCCAAATAGTTTACAGGAGTAAATGCGATATTTTTGAGTATCTTAGTCAATTGTGGACTAGTACCCAATAGGGATGTCTGAATATTCAAAGATTCAATATCAGACAAAGCTTTGTAAACCTCCAAAGAATTTGAACCATCTTTACCCAATCTGTCCCAATAAGCGGCTAAAATTACTCTCTCATAAATTTCATACAAAAATTTTACTGCTTGATAATCACTGTATGGAAAATTTGTCATTGGGAATTCGACACCATTCACTGACAATCTTCTGATACTTCTAGATTCATTATTATCACTCGTTGGTATTGGAGGGTTATCAGCCGTTCTTGCCAAACCCCTAATGTATTCTTCGACAAATTGGACTTCCGGCCAAGCCTCGTAATTATTAGCACCAGTCTTGGAAATTTCACTTGGAGCACCAGGATACCTCAATTCATATTGTTCACCATCAGGCGAATTTGTATTCACGATGTATTGAGGCCAAGGGTAGACTGGGACTTCCGCAAGAGCGTTATTGGCATTGACTGTAAATGGTGTGTTGTTTTTACCATCCGAACTTGCAGATGTTGTAACCTGATTGAAAACGGCTTGTTTACGGATTTTACTTAATCTTTGACCCCATGCTTGTGTGTGGACATCATCCATCATTAGATAAAATGCTTCAAGGGAAGCAAAAATCATCGCCATAATATTTTTGATAGAAGGTCTGAATCCAATACCATTGGGGCCTTCAATTTTCTTCTCCAAGAAAGCACTGAGGGCCAACAAAACTTTTTCTTTAGCTTGATTAATTTCATTATTTATCAACGAAATTAGCCCAGAAAAATAATCATCCCCTTCAAATACAAAATTATATGTTGGTAAAAGGACCGGTTGGTTTTCTAACTTTATCGCCTGAGTTCTGAAATATTTTACCCCCTCTTCAGCTTTCAAAGCACTAACCTGTAACTCAGTCCCTTTAATTTTATTTCTAACCGCATAAGTCGCTGCCCAATCGATTTCTTCAATGGTAATTGATTTTCTAAACGTGTCGGGAATAACCGCACCATCTTGGTCTAAACCTTTCAATGGGTCGTTTACGAATATATTTTTTAACTTTTTAACCCTGACGGATGTATCTGTGATTCCTTCAACAGTAAAACTACCTTGTAAACCAAGTGTAGGGTTTTTATTAAGTTGGGTTTTGTATTCATTAACAATTCTTCTTAAAGTTGCAATAGCGTCTTGTCGAGTTTGTTCAGAAGCTATTGTTTTTTCATTAAAAACGTATGATGTGGTAATAAATTCTTTGTCGTTTTTACGAGTTTTGTAAACGAAAGTCTTGTTAGGGTCAATAAATTGTGAAAACCACGAGTTGGCATTTGATGAAAACACATCCTCTTGGAATTCTTGAATCAATTTGAAATAACTCTGAATATTCGAGAGTGGTGTAAAATCCTCTTGTCCGAAACTCTCTAACAGATTTTTTTCTAAAACGTCCAATCTAGCCCTTAATTCAGGTAAAGAAAGTTCAGGTAAATCTTTGGATATCAAATTCAAAGCTTTGTATTTCGAATACATATTTTTTATAAAGCCAGCACCTTTTGTTGTTCTGACATTTACAGTAGGACTTGTTGTATTACCCACCGAGGCCCGAGCGGCTTGTACTGATGGTGGTTCAGCTCCCGTTGCGGTGACCTTAAAGTCAGATGTATACATAAAAGGAGTTGCGAACAAAGCACCTACTTGTGTCTCAGCCAAAATGGTGTATTTGTAAGAATAAAACTTCAAACTAATTCTGTAGTTTCCCGTATTACCTTCAAAAGCCGCCGAGAAATTTGTAAGAATAAGTTGGTATTTAATCGCCTTACCATAATACCCTTTCATAGTCAAATAAAACATAGGGTAAGGTAAATTAAAGAATGCCGCATATTCAGAATTTTCCCCTTTCTCAAAAAGAGCTCTACCTTGGGTGTCAATTAAAACCATTTCAACTGTTGGTGTGGCACTTCGGGTATTTTTTACTCTAATAGATTCTATACCCATCAGACCTGTGTCCATTGAATTTAGAGTATTTTGTTTAATATAAAATTCGTTGGGTTTGTTTTCTACTTGAATGTTTGCCTTACCTGGTTGATTTGTTCCTTTACCATTAACAGCGTTTAATCCTGTGATTTCATCCAAGTAGGAATTATCCAATCTTGTTTTACCGCCAGGTCTTAAAAAGTTGATGGAGGCAAGTTGTACGTTTTGTACCGCATCATCAATAGGAGCCCCAACAGCAAGTTTTGTTCTTGGAAGAACTTTTGCTTCCAAATTGGCGTACATAACAAATTCTTCAGGGTGTATTTGTCTTTCTCTGACAGTGCCGTCCGCCTGTTGTATTTTGTTTGGGTCTACTAAGACAATATTTTGACAGTCAAAATCAACAAATATATTATCATTGTAACTCGAATTCTCACCTGCCATAATAGAAGAAATATTGGTCTACACCATTTTTATAGTCTTGTAATGAAGATACTAGCGGGTATGGGATAGTCAATATAGAGTTATTGGGTATATTCCATTCCAAACCCCCATATTGTGGATTCGCCTGTAATATTAACCAACCAAAAAAAGGAGTTCCATAATATTCTTGGGAAACTTTATCTAACCTACTAATACCAGTTCTATAAATGTATCTTTGGTCTGTGGTCTTACTTGGCAAAGGAATGAACGGGACAACGGTCTGTTCCCCATTAACGAAAAATTGTTGATATCTGTTGTAATATAAATCCATTAATTAAATTTTCGTTTCAAATTGTATGGTGTTGGTAAAGCGGTATCGTTTTTACCTGAGTAGATATTTTGTAACTGTGTTTTCTTAGTTTGTGGCGCCAATAAATCTTCAGAAAATACCAAAATTCTCGTTTGATTTGGTTGGATTGTTGGTTTGTAATCTTCGTATGATACTCCTGTGGTGCTTGTTCTAAAAGTAGTTAGAAGTTCTTTGTTGGCGGTATTAACACGTGTCCACTTATTGAATCTCGAATCGTTGTTACCTAATCCATCGTAAAAGAAGTTAACAGCATTTGTGGTTGCTTGGTCCAAACCAAGAACCAAACTATCCATGAATCCTTTCTTATTTGCAGGGACCAACATAGCTCTTGACATCAACATGTATTCCAACTTAGCAACATTAGTACTCAATTCAGTATTGGTAACATTTTCACTTGCGGGTGGAGTATAAAAGAAAGTCTTTGTGTCAAAACTTGTTTGATTATATAACTCGTATGAAGTCAAATCTGTTAAGAACTGATTTAAGTTATTTGATATTGTTCCAATATCGGTACCCAACTGATTCAATGTATTAACAGAAGCCCCTCCAACCGTTTCAGTTGTTCCTGTTGTACTATAAATCAGGGCAACATTCTTTTCGTTTATTTTTCCATCGTATCCTGTTGTGTTGGCAGTTGCTCCACTCAAAACAAAATTGATTCTGTCGATGTTATAAACCAATGTTTGTTCGAGTTCCACTAATGTTGTAAGATTCTGAGTCAGACCATTCAAGAATCCGCTTTGGTAGGTTTGAATGTATTGTTGATAATTCTTTTTGAACAATCTCTTTTGAGCGTTTGTTATAAGTGGATTGGTAAATCCTGGACTTGTGAAGATTGGTAAGTTATCCGCATTTAGTTCGGCCAATAACTTGGTAAACGATTCTTGAACATACTGTTGGTATTTCATTGGTTTACCATAGATATTAACCGTAGTGGCACTGACAGTTCCTGTGTTATACCCAGGATTTCCCCTACCATTAGAATTTAACAAAGACAATATACCATAGTTGTAGTTTGTTAGAATATTGTCGAAGAAATTCAAAGTGCCTGTAAAATAACCATCAGTTTGACTGATGAAATTTTCTACAAAAGTCTTATAACCAATTGTTCCTGTAGAACCCGAAGAGGTTGACCCTGTAATTGTCTGTGTTCCAATTGTATTCCCTCCATCGGTTTTTTGTTGGTTGTTAACGTTCGATTGTCCCACAGTTGGTGGATTATTTGTGAGAAACTCCACAATTTCCTTATCTAACTTGGAAGTGTCCTCTGTGGCTTCCGCTCTTTCATCATACATTTCCGTGTTTGCATAATAATTGAACGATAGAGCATTTTGAAGGGTATCGATAGGATTTTTCAATCCCGACCCTCCAACAAAGTTGAATGACATTGTTACGTCGGCAATCATCGGTTGCATTCCGATTCCTTCAGGGTTCATATCAAATGATTTTTCGTAAGAAAAATTCAAACTTGTAGGAATAATTTTCGTGTTGTAGAAATCACCAACCCTTAAAACTAATACTGGTGGAGCCCCAAAAGCCGTGTTTGTAGCATCGTTGTATAACTTTTCACCGTTTGGACCAATCGTTGGAATTGTATCACCAGGTCTCATACATTGTTGAAGGAATGTCAAACGAGCATTCAACCCTTCAGGTGTCATAGAATGGAAAGCTGGTTGAAAATATTTGATTTTTTCTTTTATTGAATCGTATATAAACGGATTTTCTTCTTTGAGAACTTGGAAGTAATCACATTCACTCAACAAATATCTCAGGAGTTTCTTGGATGCTCCTTTGTATAATGCCTGTGTAGGTTGTACGGCACTCCTTGTGTTTTCTTGACCTGGTTTTATTGGTTGTGGTTTAAGTCCGTCGGAAGCTAAATTAGCATTTACATCAACATTTTGAGGTTCAGGTTGTGGTTGTATTGGGTCAATAGTAATTTTGGTAACAATTACCGCTCTACAGGACATTGCCTTGGTGGAATAGATTTTAGCATTTCCTGTTAGGTTCTGACTACAATTTACAGATTCGTATGAACCTGAACCCTTTGGTGTTACATTTGTCACTTCACCCTTAGCAACAGGGTTAAAGACTAATTGACCTCCTGATATGTAGGGTTCCAAACTTTTTGCTCCAGGAAAAGAAAATGTTTTGAAGAAGTTTGTAACAGAACTTATTCTTCTTTCAGATAACTTTTGGTTATAAGTCTCAGTTTGAGGTGAAGAAGCACTTCCTTGTAAATCTATAACAACTTTTGATGCTTGTTTTTGTTGAAGAATGTCAAATATTTTAGAACCCAACTCTTGCATTTTATCATAATTCGAAGTTATAACATCACTAAAGAATAGGTCTACTGTAGTTGCGGCTGAACCTGCCTTTGTACTATAAAGTTGTTTATTTGTAGGTGACACGTAAGTATCGTATGTGGCCTGATATGGTGTAGATGTTGTTGTTGCTGGATTTGTACCAGGTATATCATTTTCGAAATAAAAGGCATATTGTTGATACGAATTCAAAAAGTCTGCCGATAGAGCCTCTGATGTAGCACCTCCACTTGTTGGTGCAACTGCCGTTTCTGTACTAACATTCTGTACCGCACTTGTATATTGTTCACGGGTAACATTCGGATTATTTACAACTTCTTGCCAAGCTTGAAGTTCGGTTAAGGGAACTGTATTGTAAATTTTAGCTAACTCGTATAAATCATATTTTTTACAACCCGCGAAGAAGGCATTGACAATAGAATCCACTTTTGGTCTATCACCTTCGTTTGCCAATACTTTGTTGACAATTAAATTCAAGATTGATGGATGGTCAACAATAATTTTCCATTTCAAGGTTCCACCTCTTGATGTACTCTTGTATGTGTAAATTGGCTCTGGCCTTCCAAGGAACGTAGTTTCGTTAAATTGGGGTCTGGTATCCTCTGAGAATTGTAAATCATACGGTGGGAACCACATAATTCTTCCTCCATTGGGGCCTTTTTCACAATCAGGTAAATCTTGAACTCTGTAACCAGGTCTATATCCTGTTCTCCACGCCAAGTTTTCAATAGAGAACATGTATTTTTTTACATTTCTTGGACCTGAACCTCCGGCATTTAGAATGTTTGTAGAATCTTTAGATGAGTATGGAACAATATTCAAATTATATGTTGAATCTAATACCGAATATGAAAACTTACGAATATTACCTTCAGATTTCTGTAAGTCTCTATAGGTCATATAAGGAGTATCCTTTGCGAATAATCGACAATACTCAATACCAACATTTGCTTGTCCGTCTGAATAACGAATAACTTGTGAACCTTTTGTAATTTCTTTATAACCATCAAAGAAAACCTTCGAAGTTTGGTCTATGGCGTTACCAACGTGTCCAAATCGTGCACCTGTATTTGGAACAGAATCAATTAATCTCTGTGTATCATCAAGAATGGAACCTGGTTTGAACTCATAATTGATTGATTGGGTATTTTCAAATTGTCCTGAAATAAAAGGATAATCAGGGTCATCACCACCATAATCTCCACCAGGTTTTTGATATCTCCCAGCATTTGGTGCCCACTTTTCACTGACCCACGAAAATCCACCACTAAGATTTCCATCATCTTCATACGACCTTCCCGCCAAACCAAATTGGAAATTTTGGTCAGCACCTTCATAATCTTTACCTAAAATATCAGGTCCATAGACAGGCGCTAATACTTGTTCACCGAATTCATTCTTTGGTATTTGACCAGGAGGAGAAGTAAGGTATGTCGGCTCTCTTTCAGGACTTCCAACATAATAGGTTCCTTGACTCGATAGGTCGGCAAAACCGGCTCTAATAGCGTTTCCTAATGCAGATATAATACCAGTACCACCTGTGTTATATTGTGGTCTGAAACGGTTCATATCTATGTTCATATTCAACTGAGCTCGTTGACCTGAACCTGTATAATCTAAGAATACTTGTGATGGAGATTTGGGACGACTTCCAAAAAGACCAAATAAACCACCCAAAGCTCGAGCCGCAGGACCCCCCAAGGCTTGACCTAATGATTGCGTTGAGTTAAAATCTCTTTGCAGATTATCTTGTTCAAAATAATCACCAGGTATCGGGGAGAATGGAAAAGTGAATCCCGCAATCCTTTCTACAATATCCATACCTTGGGAGATAATATTTGAACCTCCCGAAGTAATTTTCCAATCCCTGTCAATAATTGGTCTTCTACCCGCAATAATTTGTGATAAATTAATAGGGTCTTGTAATCCATTTAGAATGTTTACTCTACCAATTGTTTGAGCTCGAACATTTTGGTCGACTCTTTGTTGATAACTATATTTAAGTCTTTCTACAGCAATCTGAGCAACTCTCGAGTCATCTGAAGCCGGTCCGTTGTCTCCAATAGGGTCGGCTTGTAACAACACCGCAAACGGTGAATAACTTGAGGGTCTGAAACTTGGTGGGTCCCAGTACGTAGCATTTTTCTGTTCTTTGATAATATCCCCAATATCATAATATCTTATGAATCCTATATCAGGGGTATATTCGTTTTTGATATATTGTCTTTTCTGGAAAGACGTAGAATATTCTTGTAAGGCTGTTGTAAATGGTGGATACGCACCATATGGTCCTCTGTTTGGTAGAACGGGTTGTAATTGATTAATTAATCCGTCGATATCTAAATCGTAACCACCTTCAGGACCGAACTCGTTATTTTTATAAAGATTGTTTGCAAATGGATTAGCACCAATCAGGGAGTTTGGAGAATCTACGACACTAAAGTCATTCTGAACCAATGGACCTAATGCTGGTGAAGAACTTGGAGTAAAAGCACCTGGTATGTTATAGGGAACAAGGTTTCTTAAGAGTAATTTATCTCTTAATAATTTTGTTGCGGCAAAGGTTAACTGACTTGGCATCCTTTTATGATATTCCTATAAATAGAATATTATTGATTTTATGCTGTCGCAGAATTTGGTAGTGTGCTATAATTTGCTTGTTTGGCAAATTCACCCATCATACTTTGTAGAGACTTTCTATATGTCTCATTGTTAAATAAATCGTATGTTAGTTTGTCCATGTCAGCAGGGTTCGAAAAAGTTCCTGTTGGTGTTGTGAGATTAATATTGAGATTACCAGTATAAGTTAAGTCACCAAATTCTACTTTTGTTGGTTGGACAGATGTTGCACTTGTAACACTTGGTAGTTTGACATCAAATAATTCTTCAATTTTTGCAGATGCTTTTTGACTTACATCAATAATTTTGTCAAAAGCGGCACTAGCACCTTCGGCAATTTTGTTACCCGAACTTATATACTTACTTGCAACACCACTATAATCAACGTTACCTATAGCTGAAGATATCTGAGACAGACTTGTCTCAAAATTAACGCCCGCTCTTTTGAACACCTCACTTACTTGAGTGAACCCTCCTTCACCACTTATCAAATCTGTAAGGGATTTTCCGGTTTCCTGATAGAATTTATCAAATTCTTCAATACCTCGTCTTTGATTTCCAAGAGCCGCACCTTCAGCTTGACGACCCGCGGCTATAGTGGCTCTTAAAACTTCTCGAGTATCAGCAGCGGCTCGTCCACCAGCCCCAACAGAGGCTATTCTATCTACTAAGGTTTGTAAAAGAGCTGTTTGTAATTCACTTTCGGTAAGTTGTGCTTCTGCAATATCCTCGAGAGTGGCTGGTTGTGCACTGATTTTTTCAATATCTTCTTGAGATAATTCTGATACCAACTTTTCTTCTCTACCCACTTTAACCGAGAATCCACCTTTTTCTTTGGAGTAAGTAGCCAAGTTAGCAACTAGCATTTTGTCCTCTTCACTCAGTCCGGCTATTTTGAAATCCTTACCTATCATGTTAAGTTTCTGTGTTCCGATTGACATCTTAACTAACTCCTCGTAGGCAATACCTGTTTCCTTCGCAATCTCCCTCATGTCTCGTTTAGCGTTCGGGAAAACTTTGAATTCTTTAGTGGTCTCATCGAAATAGGTGAATTTCTCAGTCATTTTAACCACTTGGTTTTGTAACTCTTCCGTATCTTCAGATGCTAAATACATAAGTCTGAATGGGTCTGCCAAGTCACCAGCAGCAACTCCAAGTCGTTGGAATGATGCAACCATTTCAATTGCTCCTTCTGGATTGAACACCCTTTCAGCAAAACCAAAAATTTCGTTCATATTGATTCTTAGACCAGCCGCCTGTGCCGCCATTCTTGAGAGTCCTTGAACTCCGTTGGTGAACCCGTATCTATTAATATTCTCCAAGTTTGAATTAACCAATCCAAAAACAGCACTTGTGTTAACACCAACGTTTCTCGCAATATCAACAGTTTCTTGCATGTTGTCCTTGATGAATTCTGTTTGGATACCCGCATTTTGGAAACTAGCAACCATTTGACCCGATTCTGCTGCAGTAAGTCCAACTGCCTTTCCTGCTGCGAATAAGTCTGAAACAGTTTCACCCAAGGTGATAACATTTGTGTTTAGTGACTTCGCAATTTCTTCTTGTATTGTTGCAACATCTTCCGCCTTTCCTCCCAACGCAACTATTTCGGGTGTGGCAATTGCCAACTCTTGTCTTAACCCAACTATTGCTTGTTGTGTTGTACCGAAGGTTCTTGCAATTCTTGCATTGGTCTCAGTATAAAGTTTTTCTAATCCCTCAGTTCTTGTTGCTAAAGAATTAAAAGCATTCTCAATGGCCGCCTGCATATCCTTAATGGTACCAGTGGCATTATTAATATTATTAATTTGGTTTGGATTCAAAGCCCCTGATGTGGGTCCTGTTGGTGGAGGATTTGTTTGCATATCAAATTAATGTTCCTAATAAATAGAATCATCAACCATTTTTTATATCCGCAATTTTTTGTAAGAGGTAACGTCTGGCGTATGTCGGCATTATCAAATAATCCGACCAAGATACATTAAGTCCTTTGGCAAGGACAAAAAATTCATCTAATTGATATTTTCCGTAATCAGAAGAAAACCCGAAAAAATTCAACCCCGAAGGCGATGCTCACATCTACCTTTTCTCCTGACGGGGTTGAAACTGTTCTTGTTAATTCTAATCCTGGCTCATTATCTACCAAGAAATTCCTAATGTGTTTGGAATCCATAATTGGCATGGATTCGACAAATTTTGCGATATTTTGTGGATTTGGGTCTCCATTAAGAGATACAATCTGTTTGTTGAGTTTCCACGTTACTTTCGGAGCCGGTCTTCCTGTTGGGTAGGATTCTGCCATCCTATTAATCTCGGTAATTTCCTTGTAGGTTAGTGGTCTTATTTTAACACTGACATTTGATTTTGGTAGTATTGTAGTAAAAGTACCATCTTCATCGGGTTGAACTTCACATTTTTTGAAATCTAATTCATCCAACTGAATGGATGACGAAAATCTTTTGTTGGTTGTGGGGTCTAACACAGAAATCTTGTATTCAGGACCAAATGCTGTGTTCCTTAAGAATATAAGAATTGCTTCAATATCTCCATTCAACATTTCATCTGGTCTCAAGTCCGGTTCATATACCTTACTTCTAATCAAATTCATAACCATATCTTCAGCGGGTGAAGATAGAATTATGTTTTCATCAGCCGCTGTTAGGAAACCGACCTTTACCGATTTCTTTTTTGATTTGTAGAAAACTCCTTGGGAGGGAAGTTTCACCACATCATGGGGTAAACTAAAGTCTTGTTGACCCACTTTCATTGCATCATCCATAAAAAAAAACACAGGAGAATTAGTCCCCTGTGTTAAATATACCACTCCTTACTTGTTAATCAACAATAAAAAGTAAAGAGAAAATTAATAAACTAAAATACAACGGTC
>Ga0222714_10003279_pt1 | contig 16608 bp, 14 predicted proteins | sample C33_3DmetaG_FD_165048 | JGI IMG/M metagenome (GOLD analysis project Ga0222714, IMG submission 165048) | Estuarine water microbial communities from San Francisco Bay, California, United States - C33_3D | ecosystem: Environmental > Aquatic > Marine > Unclassified | place: USA: California...
CCTGCGCTTCGAAGCGTTGCGCGCGAGGTTGACCCGTCGCGCATCGATAGTGGGGAGATTCAGGAACTCATCGCGGAGATGACGAGCGTGTGCCGGGCGCGCGGCGTTGGTTTAGCCGCGCCGCAGCTCGGAACTCAGTTGCGAGTCATCGTCCTCGAAGACACGACGGAAGGCATGTCGGACGTGAGCCCGGGTGACCGAGCCGCACAGCGTCGTGAGCCGTTCCCGATGAAAGTGATTATTAATCCGGTGCTTTCGCCCGTGGGTGATGCGAGCGCAGCGTTTTACGAAGGTTGTTTGAGCGTGGGCGGCTATCGCGCCGTCGTACGAAGGCACCTGCGTGTCAAGTGTCGAGGGCTGGGAGGAGACGGCTCGGTGGTTGATTTCGAAGCATCTGGTTGGATGGCTCGAATTCTTCAGCACGAGGTGGATCATTTGAATGGCGTGCTGTACACGGATCGCATGGAATCGAGGACGTTTCGCCGCCTCGATAAAATAAACGAGCCGCTGCCGCCCGACCATCCCGAGTTCGGCCCGACCGTGGTGCTCGGTGAGAGCTCAATTGCACCAAAATCATCAGCTGCGGCGCCGCTGAGCGCGGATGACCTCGAAAATCGCGCCAAAATGGGTCGGCGTCGAAAGCGTTAAATCGAGCCGGCGCGCCGTGACGCGTTTCTTCTCAATACTAAAACGTCGAGCGGTACCCACGCTCTCATTCTCTGTGCTGCTATAGTCGTAGATTTTTTGTAATAATGCATAGTTCAATCAGCACGACGAAACGCATCAAGAATCACGCAAATAGGGCTATCATTACGCGGTTTGATAGAACGCCGCCGCGGCTCAGGTCTCGAGGTTTACGCCTCCCATTCGTCACTTTCCGACTCGCACGCCCACGCCCCACGAATCCGTGGTTCCGCGTGCGCACGCACCGCATCAAAGCACCGTACTGCGGTATTGTGTACGCCGTGCGCGAGAAATTATCGCATCGCGCGAGCGTATACGCGAGCGAACGATTGAAAATTGTGGAGATCTCGAGGCGATTCAATCCTCAGTGAATTACGTCGAAACACGCGACGGAACACGCTGGGTTTGGCGATAGTCGCGCGCTTTGCGTGAGGTTTGTACGATTTGGAGAGTCGGCGCGTCGAACGGAGTTAGGCGCGCGTAGGGAACTTGGTCGTTCACAGCAGGTTGACCGCGTCGTCTCGAGGACGGGTGGCTCTTGATCGCGTTGGAGCGACACAAAGATAGGGACAGCAATTAGCACGCAGCGAATTAGACGATAACTACCCGACATTATCGGTGAATACAACACATTCAGTTGTTAGATTCTGTGTGCGCTCGACAGCGCGCTTCGTATTACGCTCCGTTCAGACTTTTTCGATCGCGAGAGAGTATATAGACGACTGGCCAACGACGTCGCGATCGCGAGAGTTTATTGCTTTGACACTTTTGCAGATCGACATGGCGGTTAGAGGAGAAGAATTCGATGAATACGCCTCCGCGTTGAGTGAACTCGTGGTGAATAGCAAACCTATCATTAGCTCTCTTACTATGTTAGCGGGGGAAATTGCCGGAAAAGATGAAGCGCGCGCGGGCGCTATAGCAGATTTGATCCGTGCGCACATCAAAAATTCCCCTGTGAAAAGCAAACTATGTGGATTTTATCTCTTAGATAGCGTGGTGAAAAATCTCAGAGGTCCTTTCGTTCGTATCTTTAGCAAAGGGTTGAGTGATTTATTCCTTCAAGCGTACGCTAGAGTCACCGACGCTCAAAAGAAGAGCATGGCTCACTTATTCGGTACTTGGAAAACAGTATTTCCTTCTAGCGTTTTAGATGAAATCGAGCCCGCCCTTACGCGAAGCGCACCGGCGGGCGTACGGCCGCCAGTGGCGCCATCAGGCGCGCCGCGTATGGCGGCGCAACCGCCGGCACAACAGTGGCAGCAGGCGCCAGCCGCGCAGCAGTGGGCACCTCCAGCTCAACAATGGACCGGAGCGTATCCTGCTGCAGTACCGCAAGTGCAACAGCCGTATGGAGCGTATACGCAAGTTCCACCACCGCCCGTGCTCGCAGGTGCCGCCGGAGGCTCGCTTCTCGCCAACATGTTACAAAGTGGCAGTGGAGGAGATCTATCGGCCCTCATCGCATCACTCGAAGCCAAAAAAGCCTCACCAACAACATCACTCGCTGCGCCACAATTAGTGGCGAGACCTGGTGAGCTTCCGGTGTTGACGGCGGATTTCGACCCAAAGAAAGATTTGGCAGAACTTAGCAAGCGCCGCGAAGGCGTCATTCGATCCCTATACTTTGAACTTCCATTACAATGCTCACAAACCGGACGACGCTTTCGCAGCCAGCCCGAGCTCGATGCTCATATGGACTGGCTCCACGCTCGTCGACGACGTCGCAAAGAAGGAAAGGTGTGTCGCAAATGGTTCGTGGACATCACGGCTTGGCTCAAAGGCTTGAAGACAATGGCTGAAGACGCCGTGAACTTTTTCGGTGGTGAAGACCGAAAACCCGATGTAGACGCCAAGACAATCATACAAGAAGAACTTGACAACGTCAGCGTGCCCGTGGATGAATCGCAGCCAACGTGTGCGCTGTCTGGAGAGACATTTGAGACATTTTGGAACGAAAAGGAGCAAGAGTGGCACTATCGCGGAGCAACCATTCTCGATCGGGCCATCGGCGGAGCAAAGAAAGGTTCTATCGTGCTCGCTCGCGCTGTACCTAAAAAGGGTACTCGTGCGGCAAAGAGTACGAAGGCTTCCGCTGCGGTTGCGGTGAAAGCTGAGGCGCCAGCGGCGGGTCGGCGCAGCTCGCGCGCGAGCGTGAAACCCAAAGCCGACGAGCCCGCCGAGAGCCCGAGCCCAGCGAAACGTCGACGAACGTAACGCGCACATACTTCTCACATACCATAGATCTATATTAGCCATGAAACGATTACTTAGATGCAGCACGCGTGCAGAGGTAAAATCTTAATCTACGTACAGTTTCGTTCAATAACAAACAATAATCTTCAATCAATCATCCTCCTCCTCCATATTCTTCGCCGCCGCCTCCGCTTTGGCTTGCGAATCAAATCGCGCGAGATCGAGCTCGTCATACATTTCTTTCGGCACCCCGCCCATTTCGACGTAATAATACCCATCTTTCGCTTCCCAAGACACGAGCGGACGCGAGCTCTCGGTCTCCACCATGTCGCTCTTCGCAAAACTTGTCTCGTACGTCGACGCATTCCACGCAAACTTTGTCGCCTTGACGGTACCCCGATCATCGATCACCATCGTTTTCACGTACGGCGATATAAACCACTGCAACAACGCGGTGGTGAACCCGCCGAAACTAATCACCGTCGCGCTCACCGCCGCCTTTGCCTCAAACGCCATCTCGGGTTGGGACAGCTCCAAAAACATCGGGCACCCCACCGCGGTCGCCGCGAGAGAGCCGAGTGATAACAATTTCACCTTGCGCACGGTGTCCGCGAGCGCTGCGGTGTATATCGCGCGAGAGGCGTGCGATTTGTCATCGAGAGCACCATCACCGCCACCATCGCCATCGCGCTTCGCCGGCGCCGACGTGGACGCGCTCGCGAACGACCGCGCGTGAGACGACGACGACGCGAACGAAAACGATGACGACGACGACGTCGTCAGCGCTCGCGACGCGAGCCGGAGGAACGCGTGCGTGGACATCGTGCGGCGCACTTTGAGGCTGCATCTTTGTGCGCGCCGGCGCCGCACACGCACACGCACGCGCGCTCGATGACAGATGGCGCGCCAGCGCTCGCAGACGCGCGCACGGCGGAACAATTCTTCGCCGAAGCCGTGCGCGCGGGCACGTACGACTCTCCAGCGCTCGCACGGTGTCGCAAAGGTGCGTTTCCAAAGCTCGGCGCATTTACGTGCGAGCTCGAGGTGACGTCAGAGTTGACGAATCGCTTCGGCACGCTCCACGGTGGGTGCGTGGCGACGCTCGTAGACGTACTCACGACTGTGGCGCTGTTGACGGTGACCAAGCAAGGCGGGGTGTCGACGGATTTGAATGTGAGCTACTGCGCGCCCGCGCCGACGGGCTCGCGCTTGTTGATTACGTGCGAGGTGCTCAAGGTTGGGAAGACTTTAGCGTGGATGGAGTGCGTGTTGAAGAACGAGGATGGTGATGTGATCGCCACTGGGCGGCATACGAAGTTTTTGCCGGTGGCGATGCCGGTGTCAAAGTTATAGTTGGATTGGGCCGCGCGAGTCGCGCGTTTGGCTCGCAGATTACATTTAGAGTTGGAAAAGCCGCATAGAAACGAAATTTATAATTGTAGTACGTCACACGAGAGTGTTTTATTGAATGTCTATGAATAGGCTACGATGAAATACTTGCGCCATCGGTTGTTGGCGCAAAGGCTACGAAGACGCAAAAGCTACGGTGACACAAAGAGACACAAAGCGACGCAAAGCTCTCTCTTAATCTAACGGTTTAGTCGTGCGCACGAATGCAGACGACGTCGGGAACGAACTCGGACTAAGCTCGAGCTCGGTGTCGAACGTCTCACACACTTTGAGCAAGGCGGCGTGATGTTCGCCGAGCGATTTCTTCAAGACGTCTATGTCCGCCTTCGTCGCCGCCTCCCGGCGCGCTCGTAACATCCCGCGCTCCTCAATTTGCTGCAAGCGAGCTTGCTGCGCCTTCATTGCTTGCGCAGTCGCACTCACAGAGCTCGCCAGAGCGCGCTCGCGTTCTTCTCGCGAGGAATCAGAGTCGCGCTCGAGATGCGCCAACCGACGGTTTTGATGCTCCGCGTTCGTCTTACTCCATCTCGCCAGCTCGCGCATATCGTTCGCCAATCCGCCCACTTCTTCAGCCTTACTCGCCGCTACTTCAGCGCGCGCCGACGCCCGCCGCACGGCTTCTATCTCCTCTCGTAACGTCGCTTCGCCATCCTCGGCGCGCTTTTGCACCTCTGCCAACGCGCGTTCGCGCGCCTCGTCTCGCTCCTCTAACGCCTTCACGCACGCCAACGCGTCTCGCACCGTATCCTCCGTCCTCAAAAACTCATTTCGAACATCCTTGACGTACGTCAACGCTTCGCTCACGCGCCCATCGACCGCGCGCGCGTCTCTTCGCGCGCGCTCCGCATCCGCCTCCCGCGCCGCCGCGCCTCGCGCCACCCGTCGCACCTCCTCCACCGCCACCTCCACCCCAGCTCGAATATCCTCACGTTCACGCTCCCATCTCGCGTGATCTGCTCTCAATTCCTCCATCGCGTCCCGAAACGCGTGCGCCAAGCCATCGAATGCGTGCGTGAGCGCATCCACAGCTTTCCCATGCGACGCACTCGTCGACGCCTGTGCGCGCGTTTCGCGCTCGAGCGCGCGCACGCGACCGTCGAGCGCGCGCAACGCGCTCCCTACGGTGTGTTTTCGCGGTTCGCCCTCGAACGCGCGCGCGTCGTCCGCGGCGTGGCGCGTCATTGTCTGCCGACAGCTGCGCAACGTTTAAAAAGGCAAACATGAAATACGCGGAGCTCGGCGGGGCGTATTCGGTGGCATTGATCGCACGCATCGCGTCGAGGCGTGAGAATCACGGTAAAGTTGTCATTATTATTATTATTACCTCAAAATTTGCGTCAAAAAGGCGCGAGGTATCGTCGTCGCGCGCGATTTTTCAGCGGCTGTTGACGACGTCGACGGCGTGGATGGCGAAGAGATTGGTAAGGTACGTGCGCGCGCCAGCGCTGCATCGTTATAGTATTATTGCTTTATGACGATAACTTGCGGCTGTTGCTGCGCGTATTGCTGCGCGTATTGTGGCGTTCCCGGCGGTGGAATGCCGAGCTGCGCGCGCAGGTTTTCTCGCGCGTCTTTGCGGCGTCTCATGATGAAGGCCACAATGAAGGCGACGCCAAAGACGAGGCAACCGACGGCAATGCCGGCTTTTTGAGCTTGAGTGAGTCCGGCGCTGGCGTCGCCGCTGCATTTTGGGCCGTCGCACGTATACTTGGCGTTGAAGGCGATGGCGCCGTCAAACATGTCGGTGTACGCGGTCACTCTGGAGGTATCCCAGGAGCTAATATCGCGAGCGAATACCGTGGCGCCGGCAAACATTTGCGTCATGTCGTTCACGGATGCCGTATTCCACGCGGCGAGCGGTTGATTGAAGGACAACGCATTCTTGAACATGCGCGACATGGACGTCACCGCGCTGACGTCCCACGACTCAATCGGTTGATTGAACGTCGTTTTGGCCTCAAACAAGCTCGTCATGTCCAATTGTGTGCCGGTGAAAGACCACGACGAGATGGGACCAGACAGGACTCCGCAGCCGCTCGCGCACTGGCACGCGCCGCTGGCGGATTCAGCAAAACACGCGGCGACGGCGGCTGTGAGCTGAGCGCTTGTGACTGTCGTTGCGCTCGGCGGAGGTGTTCCAGATGGCGGCGTTCCAGATGGTGGCGTCCCAGACGGTGAAGGCGCCGGAGCAGAGCCGAACGAACATCCAGACGGCGTGTAATAGGTTGGGGAATCCATGTACTGATCCAATCCATCCCACATGAGTAGATTAGTGTCACACGGCATGTACACAGTCAACCCACTTGCAGCCGTATACACGGCGCTTTGGAATCCTCGCTGACTTGATCCCGCGCTGTACGTCGTCAAACTGTTGATGTGCACTTCATTCAACGCCGGACTCGTGACCGACATGGAATACTCGAGCCTTTGTAACGCCGCGACCTTAAAGGTTGTCAACGAATTTACGCTTGTGATTTCGATACTTTGGAGGCCAGATGATGTACCATCGGGGACGCCCGCGTGCGTGTACCCGACAGAGACGAGCGCGGGGAAGTCAATCGATGTAATCGTCGCTGAAGAGCCTCCTGTAATGCCAATCGAACGTCTCACAAAGGCGAGCCTTGGCGCGTTTATGGACGCCAGCGCGGTGTTGCGGATTTCAAGTCTCCCACCAATTTCCTCGAGGTTTGGAAAGTTGAACGTCGTGTCATCAAAACGATAAAAGTTAGTGGTGATATTCTTGAGTGATGTCACGTTGACGGTTGAGTCCACATTCAGGCGACCGTGGACGGTTTCGATAGAATTCAACTCCACGGTCAAAGCCGTCAACGGCCGGTCCATCCCAATGTTGAGCATCGTTTCGATGTTTCCACCGCAGTCAGTCAAGGCGTTCAATTTGAGACTGAACGGTCCAACCGGAGACGTTTGCGTCCACTGACCAGGGAACGCGCTGGGTTTATAAGCCAGCCCGCCGCTAGTTAACGTCGTGAGTGCGGGAAGTTCAATCGCCGCGGCAGTACCTCCTGCGAGCTCATTCCAATTGAGTGACAACGAACCCGCCGTGGCGAGCACGGGCGCGGTGAACCCAGTCAGCGTCGTCGACGAGACGGTGATCGCCCCGCCGACCGTCGTCACCAACGGCATATCGAACGATCCACCCGGATTCGACGTATAATCACCATCCATATACACCTTGACCTCCCCCGTAATCTCGGTCAACGTCCCAGTGGTCATACTTCGGGTCCCAAACGTCCCCGCCGTCGAGCACTGCGTGGTGATGAAGCTCCCCCCGAAGCTCCCCGCGGTGATCGTCACCCCGCACGACGACCCGCTCGGCGCACCGCTCGAATCCACATCCACCAAGTGCGCGAGATTACTCACATCGCACGTCGGCGTCGCCACGGTGCAATCGCACCCGCAATTCGCCGCGTGCGCCACCGACGACAGCAGCAGCGCCGCGAGCGTCGCCAACACCAACGGAAATCGCGACGCGGTCGTCGACTTCATCGTCGCGGCGTTCACCCTTTACGATCGAAGACGCGAAGGCGGAAAGACGGAAAGAGCGGTGTAAAATAAATACTATATCGTGCGCACACCGACGCGATCGGTCTTCTGCCACCGCCGCCGTCGCGACGACGATGACCCGAATCGATTAGTCAATCAATCAAAAGTTCCGCGGAACACCCTCGGCATGTCGCGTGCTCATGCATTTTACCCCCGCACCATCCGTCGCCCCGCGCGCCGTACTCCACGACCACGCGCACCCATGCGCGTGCGCACAAAAATACCCACGCCGGACGCGGCGTGGGTGTGCGCGACGCCCATCACGGGCGACCACCGACGCGCTATACGCGGTCCACGTGTTCGCACGCGCACAAAATAAAACACATCCTCCGAATGAATAGGCAGAAAATGTTGTATATATGCGTGTATGTGTGATCAGTACGTGTATGGCGTAGCGCGATGGCTCTTTTATGCCACGTCGAATGGAGATGAAACATTCGCGAGGTTTATTTTGCGCACCCAACAAAACTTTACTTCTAAACTTACGTATCTCATATGTTACAAATCCGGTGTCGCGCAATCGTCAAACTCGTTGGTGAAATCCGAGTCGAGCCATCGTCGTCGACCGTCCGCGCTCGCCGAAGGGTGCGGGCGCAACGCGGGTGTGAATTCGCCCCAGTACGCGCTCAAGTCGGTATTCGAGTACCAACGCACGGTTTCCGCGAGGCCTACGTCCCAGGATTTTTCTTGTCGCCATCCAAGCGCTAAAAGCTTCGAGCAATCGATGAAATATCTTCGGTCGTTGAAGACTCTATCGCTCACGTGCTCGATGGTCGTTTCCGGGTCGCGATCAAGGAGCCCACAGACATCCCGAGCGACGGACAAGATCGTCCGCTCTTCACGCGAGCCGATGTTATAAATCTGATCCGTCGTCCCGCGGTGGAGAATGACGTCAAACGCTGAAGATGCATCGTCGACGTGCATGTACGAACGCGTCGCGTCGCCGTCGCCGTGTATTGCAATCTTTTCTCCGCTTTTCGCGAGGATTGAAAACTTTGGAATCGCCTTTTCTGGATACTGATTCGGCCCGTACACGTTGTTTCCGCGAGTGATAATGTATGGCAATCCGTACGAGCGTCCATACGCCATGACGAGCATCTCCGCGCCCGCCTTTGTCGCGGCGTACGGGTTGGTCGGCGTCAGGAGCGTCGCGTGCTCGGTGTTTGAATCCGTGAGGTTTTCCCCGTATACCTCATCCGTGGACACGTGCAGGAATCGTCGAATTTTAGTCGTCTTCGCTCGCACGCACGCCTCGAGTAACGCGTGCGTGCCCTCAATGTTATTCTTCGTGAACTCGTACGAGTTCCCAAACGAGTTGTCCACGTGACTCTGCGCGGCGAAGTGCATGACGGTATCGATCCGCTCGCTGTGCAAGACGTAACTCACTAAATCAAAAGAACGCACGTCGCCCTTCACGAACCGCACGTTTGCGTACGCTCTCGCGCCCTCAAGATTTTTCAAGCTCGAGCAATAGTCGAGCTTGTCCAGGATGACAATCTGTCGAGCGCAACGGGTCGTTCGCCGTCAGTCGTTCCGCGCACCGCGACGAGATCGCGCACGCGAGATCGAGATCGACATCACCAACGCGCACCGTATACTCGGCATGCCGCGACGCGAGGCGCTCGGCGACGTGCGAGCCGATGAAGCCGGCGCCACCGGTGAGAAGGATGCGCATGCGACCCGCGCGCGACGCGTCGCCCGGGCTCGATCGCGCGCGCGCGCCGCGCGTCGAGAGGCGCGCGCTCCCCACACTACGCGGCGAATCGCGCGCGAATGTTGCCCGCCGCGCTCGACGCCGCGCCTTCGCGCAGTGCCGCGACGACGACGACGACGACGACGACCGACAATGTGTTGGCGGAATCCAGCGTGTATAACATACTTAACATATAATAAGCCTATGTAATATACCATTTGAGTGCTACATAGCGTTTGTATGGCGTTACATACGAGTGTTTCGCACACCGACCGTGTAAACATGCGCCGGATAAACCCTTATTTCTGAGCCCTAGTCACCCCTCGTCGGCGTCCCATGGGATTGTCCTATTTCCCAAAGGCTCGCACCGCGCGATCGATATCGATATCGATCGAATGCGCGCGCGATCGATATCGATATCGATCGATCGATCGATCGATATCGATCGCGCGCGGCGCCGGTCGCGGGTGGCGGCGGCAGACATTCGCGCGCGCGACTGAACGATGGCGTGCGCGCGCGTCGTCGTCGTCGTCGACGCCGCCGCTGCGGGCGCGCGAGGCGGCGCGACGCGCGGCGCATCGAGGGTCGGCGCTCGGCGGTGGTCCGCGGCGCGCGCGCGACGCGGCGTGGGGGCGAGGCGCGTCGAAGGGTCGTGGATTGGATGCGCCATCGGCGTCGATGACGCGGATGCGGATGCGGACGCGGACGACGCGAATGGTGACGATGGTAGGGAATCGATGGCGGTGTTGACGACGATGAAGGTTGGGGAGCTTCGTGCGAGGTTGGTGGAGGTGTATGGGTACGATGTGGGTGAGGTGAAGGGGATGAAGAAGGCGGCGTTGGTGGAGGCGTTGGCGAGGCGAGGCGCGGCGGGCGGCGCGGCGGGCGTTTCGGGTGACGCATCGACGGCGACGGTGGTGGCGTCTAAGAAGTCGTCGTCGTCGTATCAGCAGACGATGTTTAACGCGAAATTAAAGGATGCGATCAGCGGAGGGGAGGAAATAGACGACGAGCGCAAGTCAAATTTTTCAGGCGCCGAGCTCACGTTTTTAGGGACATCTAGTGGCGCCCCGAGCTTCACGCGCAACGTTTCATCGCTGGCGTTGCGTTTAGAAAATGAGATTTGGTTATTTGATTGCGGTGAGGCGACGCAGCATCAACTCATGCGTTCGCAGTTGAAGTACGCGAAGATTACTAAAATTTTCATCACGCACATGCACGGGGACCATATTTTTGGGTTACCTGGGTTAATTTGTGCGATTAGTGGCACGAGAACGTCCCACATGCGCGCACACGGGGGTAAAGTTGAGCCTCTGCATATTACTGGTCCGCCTGGGATTCGACAGTACATATATAGCGCCATGACGTGGTCACGTTCGGTGCTCGGGATGCCGCTCATCGTAACCGAGATGCGACAGACGGCTCGCGCCGGAGGAGGGGTCCCAGCGCCGCATACGTCGGTCGATCCACGTGGCAAGATTTTCATGGGTGAGTGTTGGCCTGAAAATGCCGCTGAGCCACCGCCACACTTTAAAGACGAGCGGGCGTGGACTGAGTTGGGGTCGAGCGGCCAGTTGCCGCGTTGGACAGTGTACCGCGACGGCAACTTGTGCGTGCGCGCGACGCCGCTACGTCATCCGGTGCCGTGCTTCGGATACGTCATCGACGAGTGCGACCAGCCGGGGAGATTAGATGCCGAGAAAGCCATATCGCTCGGTTTGGCGCCAGGACGTGAGTATAGATTGTTAAAGGAAGGAAAGGAGGTGACGGCGCCCAACGGCGCGACGATTCGCCCCGAGGACGTCATCGGCCCTTCGCGTCCGGGTCGTCGACTGGTGTTACTCGGTGATACATGTAACAGTAGCGCAATTGCAAGCATGGCCACTGGTGCTGATGTTCTTGTGCATGAATCCACGTTCAATGGAGCCAAGCGAGGGGAAGCCATATTCAAGGGGCACTCCACGGCGACGATGGCGGGTACGTTTGCCGCCGACGTCAAGGCGAGAAGTTTGATTTTGACACATTTTTCCAATCGCTACGCCGGTGGTTTCCAAAGCGATCGAGAAGACATCAATAGTGGCGATTTAGGGGCAACAATAGACGAGGACGATTGCGAGGACATGGTGTTACCGAACGCCGAAGACGCCTTGAGCGAAGAAAACGTCATCGGCGAGCGCACGCACGTCGACACGCTCGTGCGCGAAGCGATCGAAGCTAAGGGTGATAACCGCGTCGTTGCGGCGAGCGATTTCTTTTCATTCAACGTACAACGTCGGGAAGAATTCGACGACTATGATCGCGCCAAGGGCAACCGGGATGCCTTGTTTGCGGGTCCGATGATTACGATTCCAGAAACCTTCGTCGTGCCTCAAGACGGCGGAGACGGCGACCACCATCATAACAATGGCAGCAATAACGCTCACAACGGGGCATCGCACCATCAATCACGTAGCGCTACGCACAATCAGCACAGACAAGGCGCGCACAACTCCCGCCAAGGCGGTGGAGGCGCGGGCGGATCTGGAGCTCCGAGGCGCTCGTCGTCATCCCGAGCCGACAGCCGCGCCGCGTCTTCATCCACCACGCCGCGTCGCGCCCCATCTGCCGCCACCGACGTAGCCAGTGCATACTTTCCAGGTCAATCCTCGCGCCGGGCGTCTTCGTCGCCCTCGCGCCGCGGCGGCACCGCGCATTAATGCCCACCGTGTTGTAACGCTCAATCCGAAACCGCTTTATCCACACGCCCCCACGCGCGCGCGAGCTCCTCACTCCGCGTCTCCCCATGTTCGCCACTTCGCCCTCAGCGCGCGTACACGCGCGCGTGATGCCCGCGAGCGCGCATCGCGCCGCCCCATCGCGCGCGCGGTCGCTCGTCGTCGTTGCCGGCGCCAGTCGCAAGGCGCGCCGGGCGAAAGAAAGCGGCGGCGCCGCCGGCGAGTCCACGGCGACGAAAGCCGCGCCCGCGAACACCGCGGCGACGAAAGCGGCCAAAGACAAGGCGCGAAAGGCTGCGGCGACGAAGGCTCGCGCGCTGGTCTCCGACACCGGCCGCGCGTACGAGAAGATTGTCACGGAGATGGGACGAGAGGCGTGTCGCGAGTACGTGCTGAGCGTGCGTCAGCGTCGGGACGTCGAGGACGACGCAAAGATTGGTGTCCTGAGCGATTGGTTGCCGATATGCGAGGTCGTGGTGGCGGATAAGAAAGCGTACGAGGCGTCGTTGTTTTTTAAAAAGCAAGGGATGTCGGTACCGGAGACAGAGTTGCAGACGTTGAATAACGTGCAAATCGAAGGCGTACCGGCGGTGCGCATGATGTTACCGAAACATGAGGAGCACGTGGCGGCGATGGCGTTTGTTTTGGCCGGGGTGAAGGATTTAAATATGGCAGATATGGAGTATGGTTTGGAAGACTGGGGCTCGTTTGAAGTAGCGGTTGATGCTTTGGCGGCGCAGACGAATCAAAAGGGTAAATTTGACGCCGCCGCCGCTCTGTTAGGGGTCTCAGTAGATGATGAACCGGCTGACATCAAGCGCGTGTATCGTAAATTAATCGCCGAAGCGCACCCTGATCGCAACCCTGACACCACGCAGGAAAAGTTCAACGCGATTAAGGATGCGTATGAACTCTTGTGCGGTCGCGGTGACACCGCCGGGACGACGTTTGAGGGCTTGGGCGACCACCGCCGAGATTTTGTGGCGCTCGACAAGAGCCATTTCGGCAGAGCTCGCAAGATAAGGGTCAAACTGATCCTGCATCAGTGGCATTCGCCATGCGTACGCTGACCATGTACGATCGTGTGAACACTGTCTTCACGACGCGCAACTTGAAGCTCGCCCAACGCGTCGGCAAGTAAAAAAATTCTTTCATTCATTTATTTGTTCTTATCCTTGTTATGCTGTAAAGATAGTAACAATATGCCCATCAGCCTACGTTTACACGCCTCGTCGTTGTACAGATTTAGATCACCACGAGCGCGCGCGCACGCGAGACGAGCGGCGACGAGCGGCGACGAGCGGCGACGTGGGGCAAACGAGCGTGGCGACGATTCGAGTTTATATCATTACAAGCTCAAGCTCGTCACTGTTGTTATCAGTTGTCTACCACGCTAAGATGCTTCTCAACAGCAGAACCCACCAAAATTTTCACTCGCCACCAACCGATTTAAGCCTTCGGCTTTTCCTTACGGTCAGACGCGCGGAATCTTCTCGGCGGTTCGCGGATGCGGCGCGCCTCGCGGGATCGCACGCGAACAATCTTCGAGTGGATCGCAGCACTGATGCTATAGAACACCTTACGGTATAATTTCGGCAACGTGTACGATTCGTACGCGCACGATTCTTGGAGATCACGAATCGCCGCGGACTCGACGATGTTACGAACCATGAATCGCTTCACCGCCTTGTCCTTGGGCACCAACGCGCCCGAGGATTCGCAGAACACGCGCTTGACCTATACACGCACGACACACACACACACGAACACACAATGGTCAGTTTCATTCACCAACGCCATCACTTACGAGCACGGTCGCGTCGGCGCGTGCGCGCGCCATCGCCATCGGCCGCTCGCAAAGCCCTAGGACCCGCGACCCCGACGTCACGTCCAAACCCGCGCCCGCGCGCGTCATCATCGCGCCACCCCGCGCCCTCGCGCACGCGCACGCGCGACGCGTACGATATATACTTACGTGACCACGAGCACCAGCAGGCTTGTTACGGCCGTTCGCACGACGTTTCTTCGGCATCTTTAGAGTTGGTTCTGCGCGCGGGTGCACGCGATCGATCGCCTTCGGGTTAGTCATCGGTCGTCATCGCGCGCGGTTTCGGGCGCGTGCGCGCGCGTGCGAGACGCGCATGGCGTAGCAATCATATCGCCGCGTATTTCAGCGCGATGTCGCGGGCGGTGACGTACCTCTATGCGTGTGAAAGAGGCGTCGGGCGACGACGCGCGCGCGCGTTTTGACCTCCATGGACCTCCACCCCGTACGCGTGTCGTCTTTAAATTACATACCACAAAACACTCCTTGACTACGTATTAGGGTATAGAAACGTGTAGTAATTGAGTATACTGAATACGCATACACGGTAAATGTATTCGGACATTCGGGCGACGGTTCGACCGCACGCGGGCGCACGAACGCCCCGCGTCGACGGCGACGACAGAGGACGACACAGAGGACGACCGCGGACGACCGCGGACGCGTCGGTTCCATCGCGCACGGCGATGCGCCGCGACTTGTTCGGTGGCGCGCTCACGGCGGATATCCCCGACGATTTCCTCGACGTGAGCGATGTCATCCCAATCGACGACCATCAAGAGGTCTTCTCGCGCGCGTCGAGCGATGAATCGATCGTGATCGAGGTGCTCGATCGCGTGCGCGATGTCGATGACGCATCGATCGGTCGGTGCATGTTTACGGACATGTGCGAGTTGAATGAGGCGAAAGAGAGCTCGTTGGGGTACGAAGGCGAGGACGCGCTCGAGCGTCGGCTCGCGGGCGTATCGACGTCACGCATCGTCTTTGGCACCATGCGCGCGTCGAAACATCGCAGCGCGTACGACAATGATGTCGATGTGTGGGGGTGCGTCATGCGCATCCCGCGCGTGGAGAGTGAGATTGTTATTTGGCACGCGAGACCGACGCGCGTCGGCGACCCAAACGCGCGCGTCGACGTACGAGCGCCGAGCGATATCGATCGCGTGCGCGAGGGCGATCACGCGTGCTCACCGGCATTGCTTCGCGTGATTGAGTCGTTTAGAATTTGCGATTGGTCGTTGTTCGGCGTCGATGTCGTGGCGCCATGAGTTGCGTGTAGTATTTATAGCGCGTCGACAAAGACGCACGTTTGACAGTCTTTGCCCTCTCTCACCGCATCACTGCGCGACGCGATGACGCGCGAGTCAAATGCGTCATCGCCATCGACATCCACCAGTACCGCCGCACGGGATGAACTCGCGCGCTGGTTTACGAAAATCCGTACGCGCGCGCCGACGCTGCCGCCGCCCGCGGAGCGCTTTGAACGCGACGCCGACGCGGGCTCACGCGCCCCGTCTCGCGCCGTCGCCGCCAAGCGCGCGCTCGATGCGCTTGGTGCATCGCTGCGTATAACATCTCGCACTCAAGCGCACGAGAACGCGCACGAGGGCGACGATGAGGCGTCACACGCGCGTGTCCCCGAGCTCGGTGATGAATTAATCTATCACTGCGTCGCGCGAACGAAAGATTTCGAGCTGTATTCTACGCGCACACGCGGCGTACCGCGTCGCACCGTGCTCGCAAATGACGCGTGCGACGTTACGCGCGCGCTTGAAGTCATGCTCGCGGCGATGTCCGTCGGTGAGAGATGGGAGGCACGAGCGGCGTGGAGCGCGACGTATGGCGACGCCACCGCGGAAACACGCGCGCTCGACGTCGACGAGCGCTTGAATCCGGGCGATATCATCATCTACGACGTTGAAGTGCTCGCACACAATCCAGTGAGCGTCGTTCGTGTGCGTGAAGAGAAAGATGGTGAGAGTAAGAAGGTGAGATTGAAGCATGGAGGATGGGCGAGGTGTACGAAGACGACGACGCATCCTGGAGTCGGTTGGGAAACGCCGCGACCGCCGTTTGAAGTAACGATTGAGTACAGCGCCTACGTCGTGCGCGCACGGAAATCAGCAGAAAATAACGAGAACGTTGATGATAATGAGTTTATAGAGCGAACAGAGGTGACGTTCGTTGTCGGAGATGGTCGAACGCCGCTCGCGCTGGACGCCGCGACGCGGACCATGCGGCTCAACGAGGAAGCTTTAATTTGGACCAATTACGGCGGTTTCGGCACCGACGCATCGATGATGTCAAAATACAACAGGCTTGTTCCGGCGCTACCATCAGATGGCTCTGACGCCGCAGATGGTGTGGTGTATAAAGTAAAACTCGTGTCCATGCGGCACGTGCGGGACGTCTTTAACGACGGGTCGACGACAAAGACGCGCGTTGAGCTCGGTCAAGGCGAATTTCCCGCCGACTGCCCCATGCAAGATTGTACCGTGCGCGTGCACTTTACGCTGAGCACG
>Ga0222714_10003282_pt1 | contig 16602 bp, 12 predicted proteins | sample C33_3DmetaG_FD_165048 | JGI IMG/M metagenome (GOLD analysis project Ga0222714, IMG submission 165048) | Estuarine water microbial communities from San Francisco Bay, California, United States - C33_3D | ecosystem: Environmental > Aquatic > Marine > Unclassified | place: USA: California...
GCGCGCGCGACGACGACGACGACGACGACGACGAGGGCGGGCGATGACGGTCGCACGCATCCGCGGGCGTTGACGCGGCGCGCGTGCGTGCGATCCGTGGCGGCGCGCGCAGCAGACAACGGCGGCGACGACAAGGGACGGCGTAAGAAGATTAAGATTTCTCGTGGAATCGCCATTCGAGCCATCAATCCATCGCATTCGCGCGAATGCCGTCGACGCCGACGATGATGCGCGCGAACGCGCGAGCGTTAGGTAAAGGTGAGTTTTCTGCTATCGCTGTGGCGTATGCGTCGACGACGATGCGGGCGACGTCGACGGAGGCATCGCGCGCGGTGGTGCGCGACGCCATGGTTGAGGCGTGCGAACGCGCGGCGGCGACGCGGTGGAAGCCGTCGCCTCGCGAGTTGGATGACGTCCTGCGCGGCGTTCGAGCGTCTTTAGTGGATAATGATGATGACGAGCGGGTGTTTGAGCTCGTGTGTGCGCTGGTGGAAGTGGATGGAGCGATTGAGGCGTTCGCGGAGCACGGGCTCGCGGCGGATGTCGGGCGACGAACGCGCGAGCGGAGACCGCAAGCGGCGCGTGGTTTAGAAGCGTGTCGCGCCATCGTGCGTCGTGCAGATGAGTTGACGAGTGGTGTGAGTGCAATTGCGGTCGTTGATGCGCTCAAGCCGGCGTTGAGGTTTGCACAGACGGTGTTGAAGTCGAAATCGTCTACGAGCGCGGCGGCGGTGCAAGCGGCGTTGTTTTTAGCGCGCGCGTGCGACGTCGTCGGACACGTCGATGTGGATGATGATTGGCGCATTAAGGCGCGAGCTGTTTTAGAGTCGAACTCAATTCCCGTGCACACGCTGGTGGGGCCCATGGTAAAGTACATGTCGGCGGCGAAAGTGAACGAAGCGGCGCGCGCTGAATTGAAGCGCGCGGCGCGCGTGACGGCGCCAGTGTTGCTTCCACCTGAGCCACTCGTGAATACGAGTGCTATGCGCGGACACGAATCGGCTGATGATAACGATGTCGCCACGTTTGTCGCACCGCTTGACGAGCAGTTCACGCCGGGCACGTCACATCCTTTGTCAACGTCTACGCCAGTTGACGTCGCCGACGTGATTCGGGACGAGATATGCAACAACCAGAGACGCGACCGCGTGTACGCCGTCGACACGCCGTTCGCAACGCGTAGGCACTTTCAGTGTGACTTCGACACACCATTACCGGCGAGTACGAAGCTTGATGATCTGTTCTTTTACGAAATAGACGCCATGTGCGCGTACGCCGACCAATTCGAAGAGACGCTTGCGCTCACGCTGAAATGGATGAGAAAATGCGCGGCGACGCTTCGCCGGTCGGTACTGCGTAAGGTAAATCTGATGTCAAACCGTCCCATGGAACACGCGTTGCGTTTGTGTTTGGATACGCACCTCACGGCGCTTACGAGACTCCTAAAGCTTGCAAAGATCATCGGCGCGAGGAATTTAATGCTCGTCAACGAGGACAAGCCGCTCATATCGTCGTACAATATTGAGCGTTGGATATCGAGTGCTTTTGGTTGGATTCGCGTCGCCGCTCGGAAGGAACAGAGTCTGACGAGCTACGCCGTGATGGTGATGTGCTGCTACGACCCGAACGGGCAGAGATTTAGTAAGACCGATTACATTCCTCTACGTCTGGCGTTTACGCGGTGGTCGCGTTTGATGTATGCCCATCGCGTCCAAGCCAAGAGACAGCTCCTCGCGCTTGTGCATTACGAGAACAGTCTGTTGCGTAAGAGTTTCAATGTTTTGCGAGAGTTTGCGCCCTATCATCGAGAGCGAGTCGCCGATTTGGCGCGTATTGCAGGTTTGCGATGGCGTGCAAACGCGCACGTCATGGCAACGCGAGTGGGCGGCGGCACGATGGACGATGAATTGGACATCGCCTACCCGGAGGACATATCATTCGGAGAATCACCTGGGGGGTTCATATCACGTAGACCGTCAAGTCGACGAGACTCATTTGCGCTCATGTCCTCGAATGGCGCGCCTTCTACTTCTGGACCAGCGAGGAGCCGAAAGACGCACAGCGCCGTGAGTAAGAGCTCGGTGACATCCGTAGGCGAACATGACGAAGCGATCGACGCCCTAGAATTAGATAGCGTGTTCACCTCAGAACAAATGCTTATGTACGACGTGTTCCAGGCTTGGATCGAACAAACGTACGTACAGCTGTCGACTGGGCCGAACGGCAGCGCGTTGCGACACCGGAACGAGACGTTGATGCGAAAGGCGTTCAAGGCAATGCGGCGCTATGTCGTACGCAGCGTCGGTGCGAGAGAGAAACATGTCGCCATCGAGCAAGCTGCGCGTTCGCTAGACTTTTACGTCACTGGCGGTGCGGCATTCAAGCGATGGATCGCTGGTGTGAGATACATCAAGCGCCTGTACGCCTTTGTGGATGAAGAAGTCGAGCGATGGACGGTGGAACTGCGCGTGAATTGTTTTCACGCGTGGCGAGAAATCGCCGCCTCGCGCTCAGCGGCAACGTTGTGGGAAGAACAGATGCTCGCAGATATTATGCCCACTATGGAGAATAACCGTCGTCGTGTGTGGTTAAAGCGATGGTCTCTCGCCGCCCAAGCTTTGATTGAACGCCACGCGCAATTCGCTCGCGCGCATTACACGAAGACGCTGCTTCGACAATGGCACGCACGCACGCATGCATCTATTGTATCTCGAATCGTAGCGAGCGCATTGGATAATTTATCGCTTAGTTAGATGATTAGAATTTACATAAATATTAGAAATGCGTAGCAGAAGGGCGAATGGAATGCAAATGCGCAGGTTTAGTTGAAAGCGCGCGGCTTCGTTGGGTACAGAGGCTGCTTGCCGTTGATGGCCCAGATGTTCCAGACCAACGCCGAAGCAATGGTGAGCCACACTGCGAGCGGCGCGATGACGTACCCCGCGGTCGGAATAACGTTGTAGTATTGCGCGACGACATTGTACGCCGAGGAGACGACAAACAACACGCCAACCGCGGCGGCGCCGAGTTTCTTTTCCACATTATTAATCGAGTTCCACGTGTCACCGATGGACAAATGCGCCACGAGGGCAATAATCGCCGGGTGCACAACCGTACCAGTCGTCGCGAACACCACCATCGTCGACAACGAACGCAAGAATCCCATCGAAATCCACACGAGCGGAAAAACCACCGCTGGGGGCGTCCAAGACGGGCGTTTACGCTCTTGTTTCGCCTTGCGCTCATTCGCAATCTTCGGTCGAGACGCATTCAGTGGCGAAAACACTCGGCTTCTAAACGCCAACATGAAAAACATCACGGCCACAATAGCCTTGGCCGCGCCCAAGTTGGTGGCGTGCAAGTTTCCGAGACAAAACTTTTGCGCCACGAACAACGCCGTCGTGATCGCACCAACCTCGAACGCCGTCGCGGCGATATACTTCACCACCGCGCCGAAATCAAACGTGCCCGTCTTTACCACCCACGCATCGATCCATTGTTGCGTGTCGCTCACGCGCGCGCGTAACTCAGCCTCTTTCGGTGTCATCGTCATGAACGCCGTGCCCGGGCCATCGCGAAAAGAAACCTCCCCTGCGGCGTTCGTCACGATGCGCGCGTGCCGTCCAGCGACGCTCGCGTCACGACCGCGACGCGCGTTCACCACGCGCGTCGCGCGCGCGGCGATGGTTGACGGAGCGGCGGTGACGCACTGCATCTTGCGCGTCGTCGAGTGCGGGCTGTTATCCACTTTGCACGCCATTGCAACGCACGTTTCGGTGACCGCGCGCGCGCTCGACGCCGCGTACATCGCTCGAACACCGCGCGTGATAATGTCTGCGTTGACCTCGCGCGCGTCTGGCGCGACTGGGTGCGCTGCGCGCGCGAACGCGAGCACCGTGGCGTCGGCTCGTTCTAGGGTCGCCGCGAGCGCGCCTCGCCGAGGGGCGACGACGACGACGACGCGCGCCACCGTGGGGGGCAAAACCCCCGATGCGATAGTGAACGTTGATTTGGGCGATCGCTCGTACCCTATTTACATCGGCGCTGGGTTGTTGGATGACGGCGTGGCGTTGCGTTCGCACGTGCGCGGGTCCACGTGCTTGGTGGTGACGAACACGACCATCGCTGGTTTGGGGTATTTGGATCGCACCGTGAGCGCGTTGCGCGCGGCTGATGCGAGTCTACGCGTTGAAACCGTTGTGCTGCCCGACGGTGAGGAGCACAAGAATTTGGATGTGTTGAATATGGTGTACACGAAGGCGTTGGAGACGAGGTTGGACCGCGGGACGACATTCGTCGCGCTCGGCGGAGGCGTGATTGGCGACATGACGGGCTACGCTGCGGCGTCGTACCAGCGCGGTGTGAAGTTTGTGCAAATTCCCACCACGGTCATGGCCATGGTTGATAGCTCGGTGGGTGGGAAGACTGGTGTGAACCACGCGCTCGGGAAGAATATGATTGGCGCATTTTATCAACCAGAGTGCGTGTTGATCGATACGGATTCGTTGAAAACGTTGCCTGATCGTGAGTTCGCGAGTGGCATTGCGGAAATTATCAAATATGGCTTGATTCGCGATGGTTCTTTCTTCGAATGGCTCGAGGCAAACGTGGATAAGCTTTTGTCGCGCGACCAAGATGCGTTGGTGTACGCCATCGAGCGTTCGTGCATCAACAAGGCGGAGGTTGTTGCGGCGGATGAGAAGGAGGGTGGTGTTCGAGCGACATTGAATCTCGGCCACACCTTTGGACACGCTATTGAAACTGGCATCGGCTACGGCGAATGGTTGCACGGCGAAGCGGTGAGCACGGGAATGTGTATGGCGGCGGATATGTCGTACCGCCTCGGCTGGATCGACGCGTCATTGAAGGATCGCACCATCGAGCTTTTGAAAAAGTACAACTTACCCATTGACGTTCCAGAATCTATGACTGTCGATACGTTCATGGACTTGATGGCGGTTGATAAGAAGGCGGCAAACGGAAAAATGAAGTTCATCTTGCTCAAGGGCGCGCTGGGTGAATGCGTCTTCACCGGTGATTTTGACCAAACGAAATTAAAAGATACCTTGGAGGCGTACGTCAAGTAAACTCGCACGATGTTATATATAACTCAATTCTATATTTGCTATGCTGCATCATTTCCTTTGTATTATGCTGCGTCATTTCCTCTGCGTTGAGGCATGAATGGTTGCGCAAGCGCCGACGGAGGTGGACCTCGTCCACGACCACCGCCAGGCGGTGGCGGACCTCGTCCTCGGCCACCACCAGGCGGACCGCGACCTGGGTACCCTCGCCCGGGTGGCGGTGGTCCCCGGCCACCGATACCTGGCGGTGGTCCCCGGCCACCGATACCTGGCGGTGGTCCCCGGCCACCGACACCCGGTGGCGGCGCGGGCATCGTCGTTCGAGGCGCGGGCGCGGGTGGCGCGCTCGGCGGCGCGGGCGGCGCAGGCGGCGCGGATGCGGGCAATGGCTGGCTTGGCTGCATCGGCATAGGAACTTGGAACCGCGGCGACGTCGCGGATGGATTACCCATCATCGGATTGCCCATCATGACAAAGTTTGACCCCGCAGCTTCGCTGTCTGGAATGTCATTAGACATATCATCAATAGGCTCCATCGGTTCAGTCAGGCTCATCGCTCGCGCCATGTCGATGTTCGATGTATTTGAAAGCACGCTTGGCGCGCCCGTATTCACACGGGGTGGACCTAGCGGTAAATCCGAGCTCAAATGTGGGGGTTGTTGTCCACCGCTGTGCATTGCGTACGGATTGCTAAACGGGGTCGGATATTGCGGGGTGACGCGCGGCGACGTCGCCGGAGACGGGATTCCACTTGCTACACCGCCCGCCGGTGGAGCCATCATCATTGGAGGAGGCGCCATACCCACCTGCGAATTGTTACCGATTTCCTGCATGTTTTGCTGCTGAGGATATGCATGTGTGGACTCTACCCGCGCCGTGCTAGGAGGCGGCGCACCCTTCCACTTGCCGTGCGTTGAAGGCTTCTTGCGACCGCCGCTGAATAACGCGCTCACGAGGCGCATCAAAACCAGCGTAAGCACGATCGGCGGACCAAGAATGAACGCGTTCACACCGAAAGCGATCAAATCGGCGTTATTTGAGAAACTCGTACCAGTCAATTTGTCGATTCGAGTAGCAACTGCTGTGAGCGTCTTGTCGCAACGTTCCATGAATGAGCTGAGTTGATTTCCGTGGCGCGAACCCCACGCTCGTTGAAGCATGGCATCCATAACGGTCGACAGCAAGCGAATCACAAACATGAATGGGGGCTTGATGGACGTTGCGATGTAACCGAGACCAGTCTTGATGGAGGAGAATCCAGAGGTTCTATTGGTGAGAGCACTGAAATCACCCAATTCTTGAATATCCTTCAACGTGTCATCGTCTTCCCGAGTTACTTCAGTGTCTGCAGTTTCGATCTGATTCAACGGCTCCGATTCCAAGAGATTGCGCTGAAGCCGCTCTACTTCTTCGGTTTCAGTATCACTCGAGTCATCAATCATTTTCTCAGTGTGCGGCTCCGGAAAGACGGAATCTTCGCCCTCATCACTCACGTTTGGCTCGGCGGTTTCGACGTCCTCGCCGGCTTTGATGACGTCTGAATCCTTGGCGTCGGATGGTGCATCATCGACAACGGCTGCTACGTCCGTCTCAACTGCTACATTGGACTCAATGGTCTCATCGGCCTCAATTACAGTCACCTCTTCATTCGTTACGATATCAACTGATTGTTTATCAACACTTTCCGTGGGATCGGGCATCGTGTCGCTCTCGGACGCGACCTCATCCGCAATAGTCTCTTCGGAAGCTTTCGTCTCGTGACGATCCTTGGACCGCGCGGCTGCGAGTCGCGCGGCGACAGTCGCGCGCTCACCCGCAAGCGTCTCCAATGTATCCGCGTGGTTATCTCGCTCCTCGGCTAATGCTTTCTTTGTCTCGTTATACTTGCGCTCAATTTGATCACAGCGTTCCTTCTGCTCTTCAAATTGCACCTCGGCATCAAAAGTACGTTGGCGGAGCGCATCAGCTTGCTTTTGTAAGTTGTTACGCAGCTTTTCAAGAGATCTTGAACATTCAGGACGGCACTCTGCCTCTCCACATGTACACTCGGAAGCCTCAACGTTCGGAGCCGCGTCTCGCGCGGCTTGCAGAGCGACTCGTAACTCGTCAACTTCTTTTGTAAGAGCTTGCGCGTTCACTAATTGAGCGGTACACTCTCCAAGGTGCGCGGCAACATCTTCTGCAGAAGACATTGCACTGTCCATTTCGGTGAAGTCGGCAGTCATCTTTGCCAATGCCGCTTCAGAAGTTTCAAGTTTATCAGTCAATTCTGAGATCGTGTGTTCGAGCTTGGCAACCGTCGATTTCGAAGCTACGGAATGTACGAGCCTATCATACTCCACTCGAATCATCTCGTGGTCGGATTCCAAGTTCTTCCTCTTTTGCTTTTCGACATCAACCGCATCCGCTGCTTTGGCGAGGTCAGCCTCAAGTTTGGCGATTCTTGTTTGAAGCTCGACCTCGTTCACTTGCGCACCGCCAGGAACCGGTACTTGTGTATTGAGGAATTCTCTAAGCTCTTGTTCAGTCTTCTTCATTGCCTTGATAGCTTTACCTGATCGCAAAAGAGTGTTCGTTACAGCTGTAATCGTATCCGCTGGTGATGTATCACTCTTAACTGGTATGCGATTCGCTACAAGCCACTCTCGTAGGATACGCAGTGCTTCGTCCGCGCTGGCTGTAGGCGGAACGAGAAGTTTTTGTCCGGATGTGGCTTTTGGAGGCGCAGTGTCAGTGGGTGGCTGAGAGTCGCTAGTGGTTGAGCTCACGTCATCCGCTTCCTGAGAATGGGCTTGCTGGGCAGCAAGCCCATCCTCACTCGCAAGTCGTTGTCGTTCCATTTCAGCTCTGGCTTCTTCGGCAGCTAATCGCTCCGCCTCTATTCTTTGGCGTTCCGACTCGACACGTGCAGCTTCGGCCTCGGCTTCAGCCTCCAGCCGCAAGCGCTCTTGTTCAGCTCGCGCTTCCTCTTCAGCACGGCGTTGTGCTTCCATTTGCTGTTGCCGTTCCATTTCAGCTCTGGCTTCTTCGGCAGCTAAGCGCTCTGCCTCTATTCTTTGGCGTTCATATTCGACACGTGCAGCTTCGGCCTCGGCTTCAGCCTCCAGCCGCAAGCGCTCTTGTTCAGCTCGCGCTTCCTCTTCAGCACGGCGTTGTGCTTCCATTTGCTGTTGCCGTTCCATTTCAGCTCTGGCTTCTTCGGCAGCTAAGCGCTCTGCCTCTATTCTTTGGCGTTCAGATTCGACACGTGCAGCTTCAGCCGCGGCTTCAGCCGCGAGTCGCAGTCGCTCTTGCTCAGCCGCGGCTTCAGCCTCCAGCCGCAAGCGCTCTTGTTCAGCTCGCACTTCCTCTTCAGCACGGCGTTGTGCTTCTATTTGCTGTTGTCGTTCCATTTCAGCTCTGGCTTCTTCGACAGCTAAGCGCTCCTCCTCGAGTCTCAGGCGTTCCGATTCGACACGTGCAGCTTCAGCCGCGGCTTCGAGTCGCGCTCCAACGTTTTCCTGCCCCAACGCGTCCATCACCACTTGCGCCGTGTCATCCGTCGCAAGTTCCACGAACCCGTCTGGTACCTCCCATTGCGATTTTTGCGTCCGAGAATCAAAATAATATTCTTTCCCACTGCGCGTGTCTCGAAATTTCTCCCACGAAGCGCCGCTCGCGTCAGCGTCGCGCGTCGCGTCCGCCAGATCACCCCCAACCTGCATCTCGCCATCGCCCGCAAACCCCGCAAATCCCGCATCATCCGTCGTCGACGACACCATCTCACCACTCGCCTCGTCATCGTCGGCACCGAACGCCCCGAGCGCGTCCAACCCGTCGTCTTCGAACGCTAATCCGGAATCATCCGCTCCGAGTGCGCCATCGTCAGCGATCGCCCGCACGACGCGCGCGCCCGCCAGACACGCGGCGACGACGACGAACGACGCGAACACAACGCCGGTTCGTCGCGATGCGCGGTGCGCGCGCGCGCGCGGTCGTCGCTCGCGAGGCATCGCGCACGTCGAGTTGTGCGGTGGTTACGCCAAAGGTCCGCACTGTCGAGCGCGCGTGCGGTCGACGTCCATGGCGCGTCACTCGAACGTGCGCGCGGCGGCGGGCGAGACGCCCCCGCGGACGGGTGCCGGCGTCGAAAGCGACGTCGACGCCGCGGCGGCGACGCCGACGGGGATGAAAAAACTCGCGCGATCGCTGGGCATCACGCGTCAGAGCACCTTACAGTGGACATCTTTGGCGCTCATCGTGACCACGGCGCTGATGATTTGGCGCGTGCTGGTGCTGACGACGCATTCAGACTCGCCGGTGGTGGTGGTGCTTTCGGGGTCGATGGAGCCCGCGTTCGCGAGGGGTGATTTGTTGTTGTTGCGCAACGAGAGACGCGCATCCGAGGTGGGCGAAGTCGTAGTGTTTGAAATCGACAACCGCGCGGTGCCGATCGTGCATAGGATTTTACGAAAGCATGAGAATGGGGGTGATTGGGAGGATGATTCGAGGTTGATGCTGACAAAGGGGGATAATAATTATGCCGATGATGTGGCGTTGTACGCGCCGGGCCAACGGTGGCTGCGCGAGAGTCACATCGTCGGTCGAGCGGGGCTTCTCATCCCACATATCGGACGATTAACGATATTAATGAATGATTATCCGTGGTTTAAGTTTGGTTTGATTGGAATTTTAGGTTACTTTGTTGTCACCGGAAAGGATTAGCACAGTCGGTGAGCTCAAAGAGAGTTGAGCGCGGGCGTACTCGTCGACGCGACGTCTTCGCAACGGACGATATTGCAACTCACTTCGCGCGACATTCGTAGCACGCACACGCGTACATACTAGTGTACTTCGATGTAGTCATCTTTGTCATATTCATCATCAATTCTAGTTGTATCATCGTCAAACGCAGCGTTTGCCTCGCGTGAACGCGCGAAGACGAGACTGCAAAATGTCAAGACAAGATTCTCGAAACATCATCGGGACAGCGCTCATGCCGCAGTCCGAGACGCGCCGCCGAGCGTAGCGCCGAGCGGAATAGACCACACTCGTGCAAACACGTGCACGTAACGTCTACGCATCGATAGTGATCGCGCGCGCGGTGCTCGTCGATAGAAAAACTCAAACTCAAACGCAGAGGGGAACGCAGCTGTCGCTCGACGACACCGTGAGAAGACGAGACAAACTCTTTTAACGCGCCCATCGCTTGCGTTCGCGCGTCGCCGCCATGGGGGAAAACTTGTCACCCGAAACCGTGCAACGCATCATGCGGCAATTGAAGGATCTGATGACCACGCCCGCGGAAGGCATCAGAGTCAAGGTGAATGAAGAAAACATCACCGACGTCATCGCCGAGTTGGACGGACCGACGGATACGCCGTTCGAAGGTGGGATGTTTAAAATGCGGTTATCGCTTCCGGCGGATTACCCAAACAATCCTCCGAAAGGATTTTTTGTGACGAAGATTTTTCATCCAAATATTCGACAGCCGAGTGGGGAGATTTGCGTGAATACGTTGAAGCGGGACTGGCAACCGACGCACGGGTTGCGACACATTTTGATGGTGATTCGTTGCTTGTTAATCGAGCCGTTTCCCGAAAGTGCGTTGAATGAGGAGGCTGGTAAATTGTTGCTCGAGGATTATGACGAGTATTTTAGACGAGCGAAGATGTACACGAGCATTCACGCCAAGCCCGAAGCGGACAAGGCGACCGAGGCGAGCGAAGATGCTCCGGCCAGCAAGGCAAAAAAAGTAGACAAGAAGAAGAGCTTGAGAAGATTGTGAGACACCAGCGGCACATGGTCATCTCGTTGCAGCAGCACATTAGTAGTCGGGCGCTCGCGACGTTGGTTTTTCTTTGTAACGAGTGAGAAAAGAGGTTGCGATTTCATGAATTTTGCGTTAAAAATCCGAATCCGTGCTAAGTAATTGTATGTATTGGCGCGACACTTCAAATCGAGAAACCAGAGTGATGTTTAAACTCTTAAACTCTGGACTCTTGTGTTTCACCAGTGAATCTAGAGCCAGACGACCCGTCGTCGTCGCGGTCGCCCCACGCGGTGTAATCCTTTCTCGTCTTCAAGGGCGCGGTGGCGTCCCCGACAATCTTAAGACCCGCATCATCACCACCGATGACGATATCGATGCAACCGTACTCCTTCGCTTCTAACGGGGACATGTAACGATCACGGTCGGTATCTTCGTCTATTTGCTTCACATCCTTCCCGGTGTGGAACGCCATCAATCTGTTCAAGTTTGCCTTGTGGTACATGATCTCCTTCGCCTGGATCTCGATATCCACCGCGCTCCCGCTGGCACCACCGAGCGGTTGGTGAATCATGATCCGCGCGTTCGGCATGGACATACGACGCCCCTTCTCACCCGCGGAGAGCAAAAACGCACCCATCGACGCCGCCAAACCGAGGCACACCGTCGACACCGGAGCCCGGCAAAACTGCATCGCGTCGTAAATCCCCATCCCCGCCGTCACGCTCCCCCCAGGAGAGTTAATAAACAACTTAATTTCCTTCGTCGGGTCTTGTTGATCGAGAAGCAACAACTGCGAAATCACCGCGTCGGCGTTAAAGTCATCCACTTGGTGCCCGAGAAACACGATTCTATTCTTCAGCAACATCCCAAACGGATCCCCGGCTTCGGATCGCGGCACCACCGGACCAGCGCGCACGTCCATCGACGCATTCACCGCATTCACGATCGACGCTTGCTCGGCAGACATCCCATCGTCATAGAACGCGCGAGACCCGGCGTTCGCGCGCGTCGTCATCGATCGGTGAGATAAACCTAACCCTCGCACTACGTTCGTCGTCTTCGTCGTCGTCGGTTTCACCGCCACCTTGGTTGCCCGAGTCGCCGCCGCCGTCGTCGTCGTCAAAGTCATCATCGCGCACGTCGTCGTCGTCTGTGTGCCTCGTGTCGTGGCCGCGAACACCGTCCGCGCGCGAATATGACGCCGCGAACGCCGTAGGGCCCATCAGTCGTTTGGGCCCTAGGATGATTTCCCTGTTCACGATTGGTCGATGAGTCCCTCTGAGTCCAAAGGTCTAGTTTCGAGCTCAAGAGGGCCCAAAGAGGTGGTTGCGCCCTTCGGAGCCGCCGCACACCCGCGCGCGCGCGTTCGATGCGCACGGCGTGTGCTCGAGTGACGACGACGATCGCGCACGCGTGCGCGCGAGCGGCGAGCGGATCGGCGCACGCGTGCGCGAGAGAACGCGCGAGAGACAGCGGCGCGAGAGTTGGATTGGTGGTGCGCCGAGGCGTGAGCGCATCGACGACTCGCGCGATGGCGGTGAGTGGGAAAGGGTACGCGCCCGTGCGGGAGGATGCGATGGGTGGTGTTGATGTCGTCGCGCGCGGGGATGCGAGCGCGGGGGCGGGGTTTGATATGGTGGTGTGGGGGGTGCGCGAGGAGGATTTGGACGCGGAGAGCGGCGCCATCGCGAGCGAGGCGCTCAAGGCGTTTGATGCGTCTACGGGTGGGGTTGTGTCGGCGATGATGGCGGAGAGTGAGTTTAAAGCGAAGGCTGGATCGAGTGCGTTTTCGCGCGCGAGAGGTGGATCGGCGACGCACGTGGGCGTGGTCGGGTTGGGGAAGGGCGACGAGGCGGCCAAGACGTCGACGCTCACGCAGCTCGGGTCCGTGGCTGCGGCGCAGGCGCAAAAGGCCAAGTGTAAGACGCTTGGGATTAAAGGCGCGGATGCCAACCCGAACGCGTGCGCGGCAGGGGCGTATCTTGGCGCGACGGAGGATCAACGTTTCAAGTCAAAGCCGCAAGCTAAGACATTGGCGTCGGTGTCCTTGCTCGACGTCACCGCGGATGTTTCTGCGGGTAAGGCTCGCGCACAAGGCGTGCAAATGACCAAGGAACTCGTTGCGGCGCCACCAAACGTGGTGACGCCGAGTGCGATGGCAGAAGTGGCGAAGATGATTGCCGCGCAACACTCGGATTGCATGACGGTGGAAATTCTTGAAAAGGCGGATTGCGAAAAGCTCGGTATGGGATCGTTTTTGGGGGTCTCCGAGGCAAGCGACGAGCCACCGAAGTTTATTCATCTCACGTATAAGGGCAAAGGAAGTGATTTGAAGAAGGTTGCCGTTGTCGGTAAGGGTTTAACGTTTGATAGCGGCGGTTACAACTTGAAAGCCGGCGCCGGCTCGATGATTGAAATGATGAAGTTCGACATGGGTGGCGCTGGTGCCACTCTTGGTGCGGCTAAAATTATCGGCGCAACTAAGCCTGAAGGCGTGGAAGCGCACTTCATCATCGCTTCTTGCGAAAACATGATTGGCTCCCGCGGTTTGCGTCCGGGTGACATTCTCACCGCGTCCAACGGGAAAACCATCGAGGTCAACAACACCGACGCCGAAGGTCGCTTGACGCTCGCTGACGCGTTGGTATTCGCCGATAAGAACTGTGGCGCCACCGCCATCGTTGACGTCGCGACGCTCACTGGAGCTATTATTGTCGCGCTCGGCGACGGCATCGCCGGTTTATTTTCCCCGACGGACGCCGGCGCGAAGCGCATGGAAGACGCCGCCAAGGATGCCGGTGAAGAAACCTGGCGCATGCCAATGCCCGATTCCATGTGGTCCATCATGAAGAGCGACATCGCTGACATGAAGAACACCGGTAGCCGCGGCGGCGGTTCCATCACCGCCGCGTTGTTCTTGAAGCAATACGTTTCTGAAAACATCGAGTGGTCGCACTGGGACATCGCCGGTCCGGTATGGAACGACAAATTAGGCGGCGCAACTGGGTTCGGCGCCGCAACGCTCGCCACGTGGGTGGCGTCGTTTAAGAAGTAAACGCTCACATCATTTTTTTGTTAATAATCACACGTCACACATAAAAGCGTACGCCGCGTCGCCAGAGCGCCACACTTGGAGGCGCACCGATGTCACGCGCGATTCGTCTCGCGATCGCGATCGCGTGCATCGCGTGCGCAGTACACGTCGACGCATCGCGGTACGGCGCGCGCGCGCCAGTGTCGCGTCGAGCTGGTCCCGACTTCGCCGCCGACGTCGAGACAACACCAACATCCTCGCCGACGCTGTCGTCGTCGTCGTACGACAACCCACGACTTCGAGCGTACACGTGGGGCATCGGTGGTGACCGCGTCGGGCGTCCCTCTCGCCCGAGCGCGCTGCCGCCTGGACCGATCGAGCTGGACGTCGCGCTCGGGAACGTCGTCGCCGTCGCCGCGAGCGGGCACACCGCGTTCATCCTCGAAGACGGCTCGCTCTATACCGCCGGCCGCAACGCCTCCGATGGCGGTGGCGGTCGCGGGTCTCCGCCAATCGCCGACGCTGGGCAGATCGGGCGGGATGGGCCACTGGGCGCGCCAGGGCGCGTGCTGGGGGCGTTACGCGACGAGCGCGCGACGAGCGTCGGGTGCGGACGATATCACACCGTCGTGAGCACGGAAAGCGGACGCGTGTATTCTTTCGGCTTGAACGACCGCGGACAGCTTGGGACAAAAGGTGTCATGGGGCGCGTTCCCGATTCGTCGTCGTGTAAGTGCGATAGCGGGATGAATTGTGATTGTAGCGAAGGCGCGGATGGAGAGACGCCGCTTGCGCCGGGCGAAGCGTGCGACAGAGGTGCGGCGTGTCGGTCGGGTGTTCCCGTGCACGTCGATGTGTGGGGTGAGAAAATAAATAGCGTCGCCGCTGGTCGCTACACGAGCGCGGCGGTGAGCGAAAAGGGCGAGGTTTTTGTGTGGGGATTGAACGCGTGCGCCGGCGCCGGGAATTTGCGAGACGAGCTGTTGACGAACGTGAAATCGGCTAGTCAACCTAGGAAAATTCTCGGCATCACGGATGTGGTTAAAGTAGATATTGGATATGTTGCGATGATTTTTCTGACGTCCAAGGGTGAGGTGTACACGTGCTACACTGGGTTTGATGGATACGCCGGTGCGAACGCCGACGCTTCGGCGTCCACGGCGCTAAAAAAGCACGCGGTATTTTCATCCGGAGCGGGCGCCTCTGACGTCGCCACGGGACGGTGTCATTTCGTCGCGAGCACCACAGCGGGTAAGGTGTACACATGGGGATGTCCCAACGCCCTAGGTCGCACGTACGGCGATAACCATGAACCCACGTCGCTGAGCGTAGACATGTCGCGCGAATTCGTCGTCTCCGTCTCCGCGGGCGAATACTTCACCCTCATGCTCACGCGAGACGGCGCAATCTACGGCACGGGCGACAGCAACAGCGGACAACTCGGCACGCAGATCGCGGGGTCAAAATTCAAAACCCCGATCCGCCTCGCCTCATCGCCGCCGCGCGTCCTCGCCGTAACCGCCGGATACCAACACGCCGCAGCGATCGCTCGGGACGTCTAGCCCCCATCCACCCCGCGCACGCCCCGTGTCGGCGTCGCGCGCATAGTATCTTAATAGTTTTGTACACCCACTCACACCATCTTCTTCGCGGTGTCATCGCATCATCGTCAGGGCGCGCGCGTATTCGTCGACGCAGCCGAAAATATCTTCATCGAGGCGCCACACCATTTTTTGAAATCGAACCGTTATCCGCACACCAGCTCGTTGACCGCACACCGACGCGCGTGACGCGCGCATCGCGGCCGACCGGCGCGCACACACGCATCGCACGGCGAGGATGAAATCGCCTCCGCGACCGGTGCTGTCGCGCACGCACGCGCGCGACGCGACGCTCGTCGTGAGCAACTCGAAAGCGCGCGACTTTTCCTACTACCTCACCCAAGCCAAGGCGCTGCTCCGCGCGCACGGCGTGGTGAAGCTCTCGGGCGTGGGCGCGGCGACGCAGCACGCGCTGGTGGTGAGCGAAGTGCTCGAGGCGCGAGGAGAGGCGAACGTGAAGCACGTGGAGACGAGCACGTTGAGGTACGACGTGGAGGAGGATGACGAGGACGCGTGGACGCACGGAGCGAAAGTTGAAGTCACGCTCGAGGCGGCGGCGCTTGTGAAAAAGTGAACGCGCGCGCGGGTGAATTGAGTCATAAAATCGTGTAGGATGCAGTGCAGTGTTGTATGTGTGTATGATGGGTGTACCGTGAGCAGAAAACAGTGTAAAAAATTTAATATTGAAAGAAGATGACTGTACAAACCGCCGGCGTCGCGCTTCGCGACGTCTGTAGTACGACAACGCGCGATGGGTGTGCTGCTATGGCTGACTATGTGACTACAAGTATGACTATGATTCTAGCTCGGCTGCATCGCGTGTGTCTATGGCGCCGACTCGCCGACGCGACGCTCGAGCGATTCCGGCGCGAGCGCGCGGTGCGGTTTCGGCGCCTTTGGATTGCCTCGAATATAAAATTCCTGAAACAATCGCACGGCTTCGTCGGCAAACAAACCACCGATGGAGTCATACGGCGCACCGCGCGCGCGATCGTGCGCGCACGACCCACACCCAGTGTCGTGCACGTCGAGCACGGTGCCGTTACCGCCAAACTTGTCGTTCGCGCACCCGTACACCGCGCGTTTGATCCCCAGCGCGCTCAACGCCCCCGCGCACATCACGCACGGCTC
>Ga0222714_10003283_pt1 | contig 16600 bp, 26 predicted proteins | sample C33_3DmetaG_FD_165048 | JGI IMG/M metagenome (GOLD analysis project Ga0222714, IMG submission 165048) | Estuarine water microbial communities from San Francisco Bay, California, United States - C33_3D | ecosystem: Environmental > Aquatic > Marine > Unclassified | place: USA: California...
AATCCCCTAAATTCTTTGATCACTGCAATACAGTTACCATTTTCATCAAGAAGACCATGTTCTTTCATTAGTTCTTGTCTAACTTTATAAGTAATACCAACTGGTGAAACTTTAATAAGTGTACCTTCAGGTAATACTGTAGGTGCTATATCTCCAAGATAAGTCTTGAAGAATATATTAGATGCTTCACTAGAATAACCAATGTGATTTGATAGAAATTTAGCTATCTCATCTGCATTTGTATGTTTAATAATACCTTTTAGAGCATTATACAAATCAGTTTCTGTAAGTTCTAATTTAATCCTAGTCATTTATCCTCCTGTAATCTCTAATCTTGTTCAACAATTGATCATTATAGTTTGTAAACCACTTTTGACCACCAATTTTTGTTCCCACACTGGGTGTACCTACAATTTCAGAAGAAACTGTCTTTACACCCATTCTTACGGGATTACCATCATTATCTTTAAGGTCAATATCCATATTGAACCCTAAAACTGAATCAATAGTCTTCATTATCAAAATGTTTCTTAAACATTTGAAGAACACTACTGCGGTCATTAAGCTCACAGTACCTTTCAAACACAATTGTAGCTACTACAACTTCATTAATGTGCTTACACCTTTCAATAATGTGTTGATAAGATTGATGTTTCTTCTCAGCAATTTTATATGCTTCTTTACAGAACTCAACAATCTCATCTCTACGTTCATCAATGATACCTAGAGTAACCCACATATCATCTGTTGTATCATCAATGATGCACAACTTAAGCTCTGATGAGCTCTTTAGTTTTTTCTTTCTGTTAAATAGTTTTCCTAACCACTTCATAATCAGACTTTTAAGTTAATAATAAGACAATAAAAAACCCCTGATTAATCAGAGGTTCTAGTGATTCCAACAGGAGTCGAACCTGTAACCTACACATTAGAAGTGTGTTGCTCTATCCAATTGAGCTATGGAACCAGTGCATTTAGAATGTTAATCTATAAGCTAACATTCCAATAGCAAATATAATGAATCCATAAAGCATAACTCTAAGAGGAATCATTTTTATTTCATGTTCTAACTCATCAATCTCTTCTTCAATACGGTATTGTTCATACTGTAAATCATTAAGATAATGAGCTTTCATGTCTGGATCCATAGCAGAAGCTTTAAGCTCTGCTATCTCCCACTCTTTTTCTGCCCATAGGACATTTAAATCTCCAATCTGTTGTTTTCTTGACCTTTTCATAGTTACAATAAATCTAAATTAGCACCATTTTCAGCAATAAAAAATGAATCTAACAGAGCTGCTTTCTGCTCCATTAGTCTTTCTATTTTAGCATCAAGTCTCATAGCAGAGAAATCTCTAATAAAAGATTCCGTTTGACCACGTTGAATAAAACCTTCAATAGCTGTACCAAATCTACCATTGTCCCAATGACGTATATTAGGATACTTCTTTTTAAGTTGATCTCCTTGTTCAAAGGATATCTTAGCATTAAGTTTTACAAGGATAACACCACCAAAGGCAGTATATCCAAAAGGAATTGAGTTTCTAGACATAATCAGAATAGTTAAATAAGTAATATTTTTTAAAATTATAAAAAAGGTGGATTCTGTTGCCAGGTTCCACCAAACCCCGAGTCTCATTCAGTTCTAATACAAGAATACCGTGCAGTATCTACTGTATCTAGCATCAACTGTAAAGGAGAGTAAATCTCACCTTTCAGTATACTCTTCAAAATTGAAGGGCTGAAACCAGATACAAGACCAATGCTTGAATCATTAACAGATGCAGGAACATTACCCATTCTACCATTCACATTCCAGAATACAATTTCAGGCATCTTGTACCCTGCATTAGAATACTTTTGTCTGATTGAATCTAGATTAGTTTGGTTTCTGTCAGCCTGATTAAACTCCATATCACTAATGATAAGAAGTTTAGTTGGCATTTCAGATTCAGGTAATGATTCTCTAACAGCACTGTTAAGAATCAAGTCAAATGTGGCCTGAAGATTAGTAGACATACCCCAGTTAGCATTACTTAACTGTCTCATACGCTGTGACAAACTACCTGTAAGGTAATTCATCTTAGGACGCTCAGAGAATGTTAAGAATGCATCCTTGAATATACCCTTATTTCTTTCAGAGATATAAATCCCTAAAGAAATAGATACATCCATTGGTAAACCTTCCATACTACCACTGACATCACATACAGGAATAATCCTTTCTGTAGTATCAGCCATGTAATCTGGTAAGTTATCCCATTGAGCTTCTACTGCATCAGCATCTTCTCCTTTATTAATTGCTTGATACAATTGATGAGGAAATAATACTGAAGCATTAATCTTCTGTTTGCCTGCTTTGACATCAGCAATGTAGTCTGTATATCTTACTCTATCATGAGTAAGAAATGTAGTTCTATACTGATTCATTGCAACAGAAGGAACTTGACCGTAATTGATCTTGTCCCATTCATTGGCACACATTTGAGTTTCCACTACTTTGGTCATTGACACAAGTCTCTTACGGAACTCTTTTGGAGTTAACTTAAGATACTTATGCATGGCTGAAAACCATTTACCTTTTCTTGGAAACCATTTAGCAAGTAGATTTGCATTAGGAGACTCATTAAGTTGAGTTGCAATCCAATTCAGATTATTATCTGTTGGATTCTCAATCTTAAATACATCCTTCCAATATCCAAATTCAGGGATATGTATTGCTAACTGATCATACTCATAAGCATCTTGCTTATTAATATGATTCATTAGCACTTGGAAGAATCTCTTCTCTCCTGCACCACCTCTTGCATCACGAGCCCAGAATAAAATCTTATAAGCTAAGTCTTTATTCTCTGCACGTGCACGCTCAAACATTGTAATAATGTCTGATTCCTGCATTCTTCTACTTGCACCAGCAATGAAGAATAAATCCAAGCAAGCATTTAAGCTTGTTGAATGTGTTACAGCACCATTTGCAGTTGTGGTGTTGTATTGTCTAGTAGCATTTACTAATTGTGACATATATTTTTGTTTTAATTGGTTACTAAATTAATTGTGGGAAGGTACCTGCCCCCTTTCGGGAAGCAGGTCCTGTGATGCATAACAGAATACTATCTAGAACCACTTCATTACTGAAGAACAGAATACCTTCCCGGTTTTGCCACTATGGGCTTTCTGATTGTATAGTTATAGATATTGTGCTGAAGTATTCTTCACATCAATTTTTTTGTCCCCTCTGTACTCAGTTGTAATAGTTTTAGTCTTATTGTGCTATAACTATCAGAGCAAGACTCTACAATACTTGCATTACAACTGTCTACCCTTGGGAAGTAGAAATGGTACATTAAACAGGCTACTATTACTTATTAATCCATATAAAGTTTAATATTGCTGTAGTAGCCTTTAATTCAGAATGCACTTAACCAATTAAAACTATGTAGTAATTGTTTGCTGTTAGCATTCTTTAGAACTCTCACAAGGTTGCAACCCTTGAATGTAATAGCCTCTACATACTACTATGCTTCGTATGCTACTATTATGGTATAGTATCCACACGCTCAGCATTACTGATTGTGTTTACCTGCTTGGATGAGAGTATAAAGTTAAATACTATTTTCAATTGAAGACTCTTGAGATGCATTATCTGCATCTTGTCTTCTCTCTTCATAGCATTGCTGACACTCATGAAATTCATCACAAGTGCAAGTTAATTCCGGAGATATGCTATATAACATAAACATATCTTGTACATCTTCAAACATCATAGATTAATCTATTAAGTCTTCATCATACTCAAACTGTCCAGTTTCAAGATACTGGATAATCTCTGCCTTGTAAGTATACTCTATATTGGCAGAAGGCATAGAGTATATAGTTCTACCGTCAACATCATCAGTAGGTATAATAACACCTGTGTGTAGTTGTAGAACAAACATAATGTTTGCAATAATTAAGTGCATAAATATATATTTAGGGTTAAACAATCAATTCCGGAGTCTTTTACTGTCTTCCTTTATATAACAGTAATAAGACTAATAGTATATATAGTAGATATATATATAAGTAACAATAAGGTTTATGTACTCATGTTTAGCTATATACTACAATAAAGTGTAAGGTAAAAGCCTGATTCTATGGCTGATTCCAAGGTTGTATTATTGTAGAGAGTGGTTTTCTCAATAACAGTGTCTCTCTTCTCTATATATATAGAGTAATAAGACCTGGTAAACCTTGATTCAGGTAAATACTTAAAAGAATAAGGGAAATGCTCCGTAGAACACTCCCCTTATACTCTTAATGTGCTACTGCATTAGGACAATACAGCTACATCAGCAATGCTGAACGTAGATATAACCTCTGCAGGAGTACCAGCACGGTGAAGAAGGTAACCTTTTACAGTAATACCTTTATCATCTTTGCCTTCAATCCAAGATACTTGCAAGTCCCGTACATTATTTGCTGTTACCGCAGTAACTTGTTTAGATAACATACAAGTAGTCTTGCTACTGTTATTGAATCCCACATACGGAACCTTCTTCTCACCCTGTTGGATGTTCAGATTAGTTGCCCCAATGCTGTTCATAAATTCAATAACTGATTTGGTTTCAAAGAACTCTACCATAATAATTTGGTTTTAAAAGTTAAACAATAATACATAGTGAGTAATAAGATGTTAATTAAGGTGGCGAAGCCAAAAAAAAGAAAGGGTACAGATTTCTCCGTACCCTATATCTTTTAGGCAAGCTGTGCCACATCCGCAATGCTGAATGTGCTAACCACCTCAACAGTACCACGTGTATGAACCATATAGCCCTTGATAGGTGCTCCAAGCTCTGACACTGCCTCAACCCAAGAAACGTCCAAGTCCTTGGCATTCCTTGCATCAATGGTAGGTATCTTCTTTGCAAGCATTGCTGTGCCAAGAACACCACCGTCTGCTTTAAGGAACTGAACATAGTGTGACGCACTGTTTGGAATTTCCACTCCATTTGCATCTTTCTTGTTACTGCCCTTAACAATGTTAAGTGACGGAGAACCAACTGCTTGCATATAAGCAACTAAAGAACGTGTTTCAGAAAACTGTGACATAATAAATAAATTAAAAAGGTTAAACAATAAACTACGTAAAAAGATGTTAATTTAAGGTGCCGAAGGCAAAAAATACACATTTTGTAACTGCCTGATTATCAGCACTTGAGTCTACTTGCTCCACACGGTGGAGACAAAATATAAGAGGGCTTATACCCCCTTATACTTTGTGCTTAACTTGACATACAGTTCATCCAGCTCATCATTATCTACCATATTCTTCATAGCAGATATTGCGGCCAACATTGTCTTGTACTCTGACCAATTTAATGTAATAGATACATTATCCTTGGACTTACTGTCTTTCAATTCAGTGAAGACAATGTCTGATAGCTCCATAGCCATTTCTCTGTAGGCCCATTTCTTGCCTTCATCAAATGTGCTTGATGAGTCTATCTCCGCAGCCTTGTCAATTTCTGCTATTCTAATATTGAGCATAGCAGTTACCTTAATCAGTGTTTCTTTATCCATAGTGTAGTTTATTAATAAGTAAAAAGATGTTATTATAAAAAAGGGAAGATCATAAGACCTCCCCCAGTATGAGTTTACTGTTACTTGCTATGCCCTGCTTTAAATGTGGATGGGACTACCACTTTACCTCAATACCAGTTTAAGTTAAAAGATGTTCAAATAAAAAGGAAAGGGAGCCGAAGCCCCCTAATCCTATGCCTTCTTTGGATATTCCAACAGCTGAAACTTATCATCATTGTCAAGCAAGTCTTCCAACTCATAGGTATATCTACGCAGTTCATTAGCATACTGAACCCAAGCCTTTTCTTCCTGCATATGTTTCCATAGAGCAGTGATCTTATCACGTTTCTCTATATACTCCGCATCAGGAAGATTCAGCAGTGGACAACTTGTAATCTGTTGAGACAAGATGCCAAGAGCAAATAAGAACTGTCTTTCTGACGAAGTTCTGTCAATGACCAAGTTAGAACTGACATTAATGTTGCCAATCTCACCTGCTTCTTTGCGGATTCCATCAATCACAGCACTTGCATCTTTGTAATCTGCTTGTGATTGCTTGTAGGCTTTCAATTTCTCTGAACTTTTCATAATAAAATAATTTAAGGATTAATATAGGTTAAGTAAAAAGATGTTAAAACAAAAGGGGATTACTCCCCTGTTGTACAATAGACAGTAGCACTGTACTTGTCTTTCCAACTACCATCAGATTGTTTCCAACCCTGTTGTGTAGTTGTGATCATTTTAATTTTGGGATGATTATCAATCCAATATTCTCCCTTATCACTATAATAATCACTCTCCTGACGGCCCCACATATACTTATTACTACCCCATTTATTTCCATATGCATTTACTGCTCTATTAAAATCTTCACGGGTAATATTTAACTCTTCAAATGTAATATCATTGAAGTAAACTTGAGCAATACCATTTTGCATTGCCAATTCTTGTAAGTCTGATTTTTCCACAACAAATAATTTAAGGTTTAACATTGACTTAAGTAAAAAGATGTTCAAAGAATAAGAGAGAGCATTTCTGCCCTCTCCCATATTAAACCAACTTCGTCTTCCAAATATTGGATGCACTTCCTCTCTTCTCTTGATTGAGAATGTCAAGTATATCTTGAGTAGAACAAAGTGTAAGAGCAACTCTTTCTTCTTCACTTAATCCATCCCCACGTGACAAAATTAGTACTCCGTCAAGTTCATCTATTAAACTCTCACGGTAAAGGTCTGATACATAAATTACAATCATAACTGTTGGTTTTAAAAGTTTAATTAAGTAAAAAGATGTTTTAAAAAGAGAGCTACCCTAAAAGGGTAACTCATCTTCTAAATGATCTAGGTTTCCAACTGGTGGGAAATTAGATTCTTCCTGGAAGAAACAATCCCAACACTCTGGTTGATGGTATCCTTCTTCAGTGTAAATTAACTCTGTAGTTTTTCCGCAAGTGCAAGGTTCTTTGGTCATGATAGAATATTTTGTGGTTAGTAAACTATGTAATAAGATGTTCTCTGTGTAAAAAGACAACCCCTTACAGGTTGTCCTTTACTAACACAGAAGCAATGCTATCCATAGGACACTCAATGAGATATCCATCAATGCTTTCTATTATAACAGAGTTAGGCCTTAATTCTAAGTAATACTCTGTTTTAACATGTTCTGCCTTGGCTCTAATAGAACCCATGACATATCCTGTAAATATGCCAAGTGCAAATATCAGGACAACTAATAATGAAAGTTTCTTATCCATATTGTACAATTTAGATAAAGTAATAAGATGTTTAAACTAAAAAGACGGAGTTAATCCTCCGTCTCTTTAGCTACTCTTAGTGCTGTAGTCACAGCAAATGTGACTATAATTACTTGGGCAATCCAGCCCATTACACTATAGCTATCAAACTTAAATGCCATACCCATGGTCATTAAGGCTTCAAAGATCATTGTAAGCAACAATGATACTACTACATAATGGAATTCTCTTAGTGTCATAAGTGTTAGTTTTAGATGAAGTAATAAGATGTTATACTAAAGAGAATGAGATGCCCTAGAAGGGCAACTCATCTCCATCATCTTGTGGCAGACCAGCTACATAGGCCTTATGATCACAATCTTCACACCTTGTGTGAAACCATACAGATCCTTGTTGCATAGCAACATGGATACCATCTTTGAAGATAGGTATCATCTCAACTTCAAACATGACAGGTTGACCGCAGTTGCAGTCTGGTAGCAAAACATTTTCCATGGTAAAAGATTTTAGTGTTAGTAGACTATGTAGTAAGATGTTTCGTAGAAACATAGGGGGTACCCACTAAGCCCCCTGGGGGAGGGGGGTTCTGTGCATAGGAGTCACCACATACTCTAGTACAAAACATTTTTCCTCCCCGTGTCCAGTTTTTAGTGCAATAAACTGGACATACTGGGGGTACAAAGACTAAGTAGATTGCCGGGGGGCAGTTTATAACATCCCATTAAAGTCTCAGTTTGGTGTACTTATGTCCGTTTTATAACACATTATACAGTAATATCACATTCTATGATGGGATTATCCATCAGCTCATGAGTTTAAATTACATTGTATCTTGTAAGCTTATAAATTGATATTTTGTATATTTACCCTATGGCTTATATAGAACACAATTTTTTTCCGCTGAAAGTATTTGTTAGAAATGAGTATATGTATCAGCACAAGAAGGGTCACGGAGAGTTTACCCCAGGAGTTATAATGTCAGTAAGATGCATGCCAGGTCAAGCAGCTCTATTTCAAGTACTCTTAGAGAATGGAGTTATGCGGGATAAGTTACCTAGTCATGCTTTACTACATGAACCAAAGATGCCAGACCCAGATCTGCCATTCCACTTTTTACAGATATGGAATTGCTTCTCTTATAACTTTACTTTATTACATATATCGTATGTATATGATACAAGAGTAGAAGTGTTCATGAAAGATCATAAGTTCTACCCGGGCAGTTATTATGCTACCATTAACTGGGGAGCTAATGATGTAAACACAGATCTATCATTAGCTGAAGATCCATTAGAGCATAAGAGTCACCATATTATTTTGCTTGATAATGGACAGATAGCATTACAACCTAATAACAGGATAAAATGGTCTGAGCCAAGTTTTGTAACTAAACCATTTCCAGAGAAACCGGATTATCTAGTTAATACAGATTATTACAACTGTGAGGGCTTTGATAAGTGGCACACAGAAGATACAGATAGGATGTTCTACGATAATGAATAATTTGTATATTATTAGTATAAACTAATAATCATGGCAAAGGTAAAAGATGGTGCAACTAGAATGGTCAAGGTAAAGGTTTCCAGACCGGGCGTTCATGCTAAAACAAAAACCAGCAAATTAAAAAGAAGTAAGAATTATAAAAAATCTTACAAAGCACAAGGAAGATAAAAATATTTTTATATATTTGTCTTGTCGTAAATCTCATTGTATACTTTTTTTTTGATTGAGATTTGAAAGAGCCCAGATTAATAGTCTGGGCTTTTTTATTTAAAAAAGTTTTTTATATTTGTGTCATGGCACAATTATTTAAAACCAAACCACTTATGGTTGAAGTCCTTCAATATACGGGCAGCAACAGAAACGAGGTTTTAGATTTTTGTTCCACATGTTATTTTACACTACATGGTCACGTAAAGGATTTGATGATTGATCCTTTAGAATCTGATGAAGTAGTTTGTGTAAATGACTTTATTGTTAAGACTGTAACTGGTAGATTTGTTGTGTATACACCAGAAGCATTCATAGCAACATTTGAAAATGTATGACACAACATCAGTTGGACATATGGCAGAAGTTGACAGCTGAGTCAGAAACCAACCTAGAAGCAAGGATTAAATTTGATAAGTATATGGAAGAACAACAACAAGTAGGAATAGTAGAAACAAAGCTACCTACGTTTGGAGAATTATTAGTAACTACAGAATCTGTAGATCCAGATGTAGTTAAGGTAACAGAATTAGCGGTAGAAATGGCCGAGATCTTAAAGAAGAGATATTCTGAAGACCAAAGAGGTCCAGTAAAAAGTTTACTGTTTGACCATGCAGTGGGTGAGTTATTTAGTGCTCATGCCGCTATAGTAAAAGTATTAACAATGAAACCAATACAATAATGAAATTACACGGAAAAAGAATTTTAGTAAACAAGCCTGAAGTAAAAGAATCAGCATTTGAACTATCTGAAAAAGATAAAGCGTTATTAGAAGCAGAAATGAGAACTAAGTGGACAGCACTTGAGATCTTTGCAATAGGCTCAGAAGTTGAGTTATTCAAAGAAGGAGATAAAGTATATCTTCAAATGAATGCTCTCAATACTGCAGAAGTTGTAGATATTGAAGGTTCTCTTAAACTTATGGTGCGTGAACATGATATTGCAATAACATGGTAAACTTTAGTCAAGAAGCAGATTCACAGTATGAAAAAGTCATCTGTTCTAAAGAGGAGATCACTGGTGCTCCAATTGATGTTTCTAGCCGTATTATTGTTGTCAATGACTCTACTAGGCCAGATCATTATGGGGGTCAGGGCTCTGTATACGAAGTATTTAATGTACTAGAAGCTTGGGAAATAGATAAAGATTTCTATCTTGGTAATGTAATTAAGTATATTGCAAGAGCAGGAAAGAAAAATAAATCTACAAAAAAAGAGGATTTACAAAAAGCTTTGGTATATTTACAAAGACGAATTAATTTATTATGATCTGTTTAAAGATAATATTAGTATTAATGGCAGTAGGGTCTATTGCAATGTTCTGGATTGTCATAAATGCTGTGACAAGACCTATCTATAATAAAGCATACAATATGTATATAGAAGATGAGAAAGGTCGTGCCATAGCAAATTGGACAATTGCAGCATTAATATTAGTATCATTCTTACTAGGATATATGATAGGGTAGTTTCTCCGTTCAATCCTGTTTTCAATCCTCTACCCTGTCACAATAAGTCCCTGGTTTAAGCCAGGGATTTTTTGTTTATGTAGAAAATTTTTACTATATTATACTGTATACATTTAATATTTATAACCATGGACATTTTAAATTTTATTTCTTGGATTAAGGCTGGCAATTATAGAGCCACCCTTCCAACAGACGTTACTAACTTAATTGCAGTAGGTGCAAAAGATCCTTCTCGTGATGATGGATATCTTCCACTTTCAGTTAATGCAGCACCACTTTTGTCAGTATATGACAAAGGAGCTGTTACTCAGTTAACTAGTATTAGTACAGATGTTACTCTTAATGCACACAATGGTGTTATTACTACAGTAGCAGCTACAACTGCAGCAGGAGCAACAGAAGCATTTGCTTTTATTAACTCTGCTTTAAAAGCAGATTCAACGGTTTTATTATCAGTGCAATATACTGGATCAGGGGTTCCCGTTGTAACAACTAGTGGTTTAACAAATGGGAACGTTATTATTCTTATTGATAATGTAGGGTCAGCAGCTTTAGATGCGGAAGTTTTAATTCACTTTGTAATCATCTGATGCTCAATAACTTAACAAACTTATTTAATCTCATCAAATCCAGGATGGTAAAAACTGTCCTGGAAGATGATGATTTATTTGTAGTTGGTACAAGAGATAGGAAATATGATGGGAACTATAAACCTACTATAGCAACTATAGGTGCAGTAGCCAATGCTGTATCTCCATTAGTTCCACCAAAGGGTTCTGGTTTATTTGCTCAAACTGGAAATAGTACACCAATTACAGGAACAACTACCGAGACTACCTTAATTGATGGTGGTGTTGGTTCACTATCTGTACCTGCAAATGGTTTTGCTGTTGGAGATAGTTTTAGAGTTGTTATGAATGGTATAATGGATGCTGGTAATAATGAAACACTACAGATAAGAGTTAAGTCTGGAAGTGTGGTACTATTAGATAGCACGGCATTAGGACTAGGTAGCGGTATAATAAATGATCAATGGACACTATATATTGATTTTACAATTAGAGCTCTTGGAACTGCAGGTGTTGCTGAAATTGCTGCATCAGGTTCATTTAGTTATCTAAAAACAACAAATGGTACTGTTGAGGGATTTGGTTTTAGTACTATAAATAATACTACATTTAACACAACAATAGGTAATACATTAGATATAACTGCTGAATGGGGGTCAAATGATCCACAAAACAGTATATATAGTGAAGTATTCACATTAACAAAAACATATTAGTCATGTCAATAGGCAATTTAAAAACATATGGAAATAAAGGAAATAACTTTCCATTCCAAAAAGCAGTACTTGACGGATTAAGTCTTGGTAGATTGGGTAATATAACTGAAGTAATTATTTCAGAAACTAATCTTGTAGATTTAGAAAATTCAATTAATGCATATTACACAGCAAATCCAAATGCATATTTAGTATCAAAAAGTGTTGTTCATGATGGTACTGATTATATTGCATTACTTACTGTTAATTTAGGATAATACCAACTTCTTATGATTCCTAAGAGATCAAGTCAGCTTGAAAGTATCTTTACTACAGGATGTAATAACTGTGGAAAGTGTTCTGTATGTACACCTGGTTTAACAACTCCTCCTGCATGTCCTACACCTGATCCGTGTGAAGAACCGGAAAAGTGTGCAGAATCATTTGATGCAGACTGTATTATCTATACAGGAGATGATCTTATTGGACAAGGTCAAGTTGTTATTGCACAGGATACAACAGTAGCTCAGGGATTACAAGAAATAATTGATTGGGTAGCTAGTGGAACTATTGTAGGTACTCAAGGTATCCAAGGGATACAAGGTACACAAGGTCTATTAGGTATTCAAGGGGTACAAGGACTTGTAGGTGTTCAGGGAGAAATTGGTGTTGTAGGTCCACAGGGAGCCACAGGATCAACTGGAAGTCAGGGAACTACAGGTATACAAGGTCTTAAAGGAGATACTGGCTCACAGGGAACAACAGGATCTACTGGGGCCCAAGGAACCACAGGAGCACAAGGAGAAACTGGAACTACAGGTTCTCAAGGTGCTTTAGGTTCACAAGGAGTTCAAGGAACAACAGGCCCTCAAGGAACTACCGGAAACACTGGATCACAAGGTCTGGTTGGTTTACAGGGTATTCAAGGAGTTCAAGGTGAGAGAGGTTTGTTAGGAGCCCAGGGAGTTCAAGGTGTACAAGGTACTACTGGACTTCAGGGGACTCAAGGTATTATAGGCTTACAAGGTTCAACAGGAACCCAAGGTCAAATAGGTATTCAAGGCATTCAGGGAATCCAAGGAGAAATTGGACCACAAGGTACAGTAGGTAATACTGGATCCCAAGGTTCTACTGGATCTACTGGTGCTCAAGGAGCAATTGGTACTCAAGGTACCACAGGTTTAACTGGTAATCAAGGAACACAAGGAGTCCAGGGAACATTAGGTTTTCAGGGAACTACTGGTAGCCAAGGAGTTACAGGTAGCCAGGGAACAACTGGAACACAAGGACTTATTGGTACACAAGGGGTACAAGGTACAACTGGAAACACAGGTTCTCAGGGTAGTACTGGTAGCACTGGTTCACAAGGAACGACTGGTACACAGGGAACTACGGGGGATACTGGTTCTCAAGGAACTACAGGCTCAACTGGATCTCAAGGTATTACAGGGACCCAAGGGGCTACTGGATCACAAGGTATACAAGGAAATGTAGGTGTACAAGGTCAAACAGGAAGTCAAGGACTTATAGGTCTACAAGGAATTCAAGGCATACAAGGAGAAATAGGACCAATTGGTGTTCAAGGTTTACAGGGAATCCAAGGCATTACAGGATCTCAGGGTACTACCGGTACTCAGGGAACTTTGGGTATTCAGGGTATTCAGGGTGTACAAGGAATCACAGGTAGCCAAGGTACTACTGGAAATACTGGTAGTCAGGGTACTACAGGTTCAACTGGAGCACAAGGAGCCATAGGTACACAAGGTTCTACTGGATTAACTGGTTCTCAGGGAACTCAAGGAACTACTGGATTACAAGGCTCTACAGGACAACAAGGTACAACTGGTTTTCAGGGTACAACTGGGACACAGGGTATTCAAGGAATTTTAGGTATTCAAGGAACCACTGGAGAAACAGGAGCTCAGGGTGCTATAGGGACTCAAGGCAATGTAGGAATCCAAGGGATTCAAGGAGAGATTGGGGTTCAAGGATCTACAGGTGCTACAGGTTCACAAGGTTCTACAGGAAGTACTGGAAGTCAAGGGGCAATAGGAACTCAGGGGACAGCTGGACTAAATGGATCACAAGGAACTCAAGGTATTACAGGAAATACTGGAGCACAAGGTACACAGGGTACTTTAGGTATTCAAGGTACACAAGGCACACTTGGAATACAGGGAATAACTGGTTCTCAAGGCTCTGTTGGTTTACAAGGAATACAGGGTATTCAGGGTATTCAGGGAATACAGGGTATCCAAGGAGTTCTGGGATCACAAGGAACATCAGGTAACTCAGTAACATTATTAGGCAGTGTAGCTACCTCAACTGCATTACCAGGATGGCCTAATTCATATACAGGAAATATTGGTGATGGTTATATCACATTAGATACAGGACATCTTTGGGTATGGGATGGTGCTGAATGGGATGATGTAGGTAATGTTACAGGACCTCAAGGTACTCAAGGAACTACTGGTATTCAAGGAATTCAAGGAATAACTGGAAGTCAAGGTATTCAGGGTATTCTTGGTATTCAGGGATTGCAAGGAATACAAGGTGAACTTGGTATTCAGGGAGTACAAGGTTTACTTGGTATTCAAGGTACCCAAGGTTTATTAGGAATCCAAGGTGTACAGGGATCTACAGGAAGTCAGGGAAGTGTGGGAGCTACTGGGAGTCAAGGAACTACTGGTTCTACAGGAGCCCAAGGTACAACAGGAACTCAAGGAAGCATTGGTGATACTGGTTCACAAGGTAGCACAGGTGCCACAGGAGCACAAGGCAGTGTTGGAATTCAAGGGGTTCAAGGAATCCTAGGGTCTCAAGGTGCTATTGGTAGTCAGGGAATTCAAGGGATTACTGGTCAACAAGGAGTAACCGGTAGCCAAGGAATACAAGGAATTACTGGTATTCAGGGTACACAAGGAGTAATTGGTTTACAAGGACAAACAGGAGCAACAGGTTCTCAAGGCAGTACTGGTTCTACAGGTTCACAGGGTGCAGTTGGAAGTCAAGGTGCAACTGGAACAACTGGTGACACTGGTGCTCAAGGTGCCACAGGACTACAAGGTATAACGGGGTCACAGGGAACTACTGGAGCAACCGGTGCACAGGGAATTCAAGGTATACAAGGTATTTTAGGAAATACAGGTAGCCAAGGTTCAATAGGTAGTCAAGGTGTAACTGGAACTCAAGGAGCAGTAGGATCGCAAGGAACTACAGGTGCTACTGGAGCTACTGGTCTTCAAGGACTTACCGGATCACAAGGTACAACCGGAGCAACAGGAGCACAAGGTACTACTGGGGCAACAGGTTCCCAAGGAGCTGTAGGAAGTCAGGGTACAACTGGTGCTACAGGAAGTCAGGGTTCTACAGGAGCTACTGGTTCTCAGGGTGCCATAGGAACACAGGGGACTACTGGTGCAACTGGTAGTACAGGATCACAAGGTACTCAAGGCATACAAGGTATAACAGGTAATACTGGAGCTACAGGTAGTCAAGGAATCCAAGGTATTCAAGGAATTCTTGGTCTTACTGGATCTCAAGGATCAACCGGGGCTACTGGATCACAGGGAGCTGTGGGTAGTACTGGAGCTCAAGGAACAACTGGTTTACAAGGTAGTACTGGATCAACTGGTGCTACTGGTAGCCAAGGAACTACCGGTGCTCAGGGTACAACAGGTACAACGGGTGCAACTGGATCCCAAGGAAGTACTGGAACACAAGGGACTACAGGATCTACAGGGGCAACAGGAAGTCAAGGCACACAAGGTATTCTAGGAATTCAAGGTAGACAGGGAACCACAGGTGCTACAGGTAGTACCGGATCTCAAGGTATACAAGGTATTACTGGTTCTCAAGGTGCAGTAGGTGCAACTGGTAGTCAAGGGGCTACTGGAAGTACAGGTACACAAGGAGCTATTGGAATACAGGGTAGTGTTGGTGCTACTGGGTCTCAAGGGACAACAGGAGCAACTGGGTCACAAGGTGCAATTGGTGCACAAGGTACTGTTGGAACTACAGGAGCACAAGGTGCAATAGGTAGTACAGGTTCTCAGGGAGCTGTGGGATCACAAGGTTCAATAGGTGCTACAGGTAGTCAAGGTATTACTGGACTGCAGGGATCTACTGGAACTCAAGGTTCTACAGGAGCAACAGGAGGAACTGGTGCTCAAGGATCTGTTGGAGCCCAAGGTACTCAAGGTATTCAAGGTAGACAAGGAACAACTGGATCTACAGGACTACAAGGTTTTATTGGTTTACAAGGACTCACTGGAATACAGGGCACTCAAGGGGCACTTGGTTTAACTGGTGCACAAGGTATTCAGGGAAGACAAGGTACAACAGGTAGTACTGGATCACAGGGATCTACTGGTAGTACGGGTAGTCAAGGTGCTGTAGGTACACAAGGATCTATTGGTCTACAGGGTACAACTGGTAGTACAGGGGCAACTGGTAGTCAGGGTATCCAAGGTATAACAGGTTCAATAGGTCCACAAGGAAATCAAGGTACTACAGGTGCGACGGGTTCTACTGGTTCTCAGGGTATCCAAGGTGTTCAAGGTATTACTGGAACTGGTACTCAAGGTACTCAAGGATCTACAGGTGCAGCAACTATAACAAACAATGTAGATAATTATATTCTTACCGCAACAGGTACAAGCACTATAAATGGTGAACAAGATTTCCAATTTAACACTATTACTCAAGAAGCATATTTAAATGGTTATTTGAATCTAAATGGTAATACAGAAATATATAATACTAATCTAACATTTAGATGGAAAAATGGAAATACTTTTTGGGCAGGAGCAGGTGATTTAAGTGGTACTACAGGTATTGCAGA
>Ga0222714_10003284_pt1 | contig 16599 bp, 10 predicted proteins | sample C33_3DmetaG_FD_165048 | JGI IMG/M metagenome (GOLD analysis project Ga0222714, IMG submission 165048) | Estuarine water microbial communities from San Francisco Bay, California, United States - C33_3D | ecosystem: Environmental > Aquatic > Marine > Unclassified | place: USA: California...
CCAGCCACACACCGTCGGCGACTTCTTCGAAGCGATGCGAGGCAGACTCGCGTATCTCGCCTTGCGCAAGCGCCATGCTTGGCAAGACAAAAGCAACGACCACTGCGCTCAAGTAGCTTAGGGAGTAATTTTTGCTGACTTTCTCTGGCAAAACCTTAGGTAAAACGTTCTGCACTACGTTTCGCAATGCGCAGTGGCTAGATGCCTGTTTATTTCGCTCTCTCATCGCGGTTTCCTTTCAATGTTCCCTTTCAATGTTTCCTTGCAATATTTCCTTTCAAAATGATGGCAGGCTTTTTCTCAGAGTGAGTAACTTTTGTCGAAGCTAGTCGTCTAGATAAAACGAGACAGGAAAATAATCCGAGTAGACGTTAGCCCATAGCCCACGGCCTGTAAAGCAATGCAGCCCCTTTGCAAGTTCAACCAAAGACCCGAATCTACGGCTGCGTTGAAAAGAATAATTTTTGGCGAATTTCGCCTCACTAGACCATTCTGCTAAACGATTTAACTCCCATCACATTGAAATAAATGAATTTTAATTTTTTGGCAAAGTAATTGCTTTAAGACTTAATAACAAAGCTGTAATCAATTGGGGCCGTAGCCGGTCACTAAACTAAGACTCCACGAAGGAGAGAACCCAATGCCATTTCAGAGTAATCACAATATAAGACTCGCCGCCGCATCGCTGCTCGCGCTGCTACTCTCAAGCTATTTATTCGCTAACAACAGCCATGCCGAGGAGTTAAGAAATATTAGCAAGATCAGCAAAGTGAACGGGGGCATCCGAGTCTCGGCAAACGAACAGGTCGGCGAGATCTCGTCAGTGAACGGCGGCATAGACATCGGACGAAACGCCCGGGCGACGGTTGTCGAAACCGTTAACGGTGGTATAGAAATAGAGGATGGCGCAGCGATCGACAGCGCAGAAACCGTCAACGGCGGCATTCGAGTAGACGGGAACGTTACTGTCCGACGTTCGCTCGAAACAACCAATGGGGGCATTCGCATTGGTAGCGGCAGCAAAGTTGGCGGCAGCGTAGAAACGGTTAACGGCAAGATTTCACTCAACAATACTCACGTGGGCGACAGCGTTATCACGACCAATGGCGACGTCCTCATTGCCGAGGGCAGCGTGGTTGAGGGCGACGTGATTTTTGAGGGTCGTCGCCGCTCCTGGACACGCTGGTTCAACTGGACCAACAGGCCACCCGAGCTGGTCATCGACAGTGACGCCGAAGTAAAAGGCGACATTCGGCTATATCACAAGGTGACGCTAAAAATTGCCGAGGGCGCCCAAGTCGGTGACATCAAGCACCACTATCGAGACTAGGCCTTCGGAACCAGTGGAATGCGCTCAGCGCGTTCGCGCAAAAGATATTTTTGCACCTTACCCGTTGACGTTTTCTCAATTGGGCCAAAATCGACCTTTTTCGGAATCTTGAATGCCGCGAGCTCCTCGCGGCAATAGGCAACGAGTTCTTGCGCCGTCATTTCTTGTCCGTCTTTGAGCGCGACAAAGGCACAGGGTACCTCACCCCACTTCTCATCACTTGCCGCCACCACCGCGGCCTCAAGTATTTTTGGATGGCGAAAGAGAACCGACTCAACTTCGAGGGAGGAAATATTCTCACCGCCTGAAATAATAATGTCTTTCGATCGATCCTTAATTTGCACATAGCCGTCTTCGTGCCACACGGCCAAATCTCCCGAGTGAAACCATCCGCCGGCAAACGAGGCCTCGGTTGTTTTGGGATTCTTAAGATACCCCTTCATCACCAAATTGCCGCGCATGAATATTTCACCCATAGTCATCCCATCCTTCGGGACGGGGACGAGCGTTTCCGGATCAGCCACCATTAGCTCGTCCTGCAGGGGTGCGCGCACGCCCTGGCGAGCCATAAGTTCGGCGCGCGCGTCGATATCCATGTCCGCCCAATTTGCCTGCGGCGCACTGACGACGCAGGGGCCATAGGTTTCGGTGAGGCCATAGACGTGGGTGACACTAAACCCAAGTTTTTCCATCCCTGCGATCACAGCCGCCGGAGGTGCTGCTCCCGCCGTCATTGCATTGATCCCAGACGGTAGGTCCGCATGCATTCTGGAATCAGCATTTAGCATCGTGTTGAGCACAACTGGGGCACCGCAGAAATGCGTGACGCTATGGCGCCTAATTAAATCGAAGATGGCATCTGCGCGCACGTGGCGCAGGCACACGCTGGTTCCCGCTACGGCTGCGAGCGTCCATGGAAAACACCATCCGTTGCAGTGAAACATCGGCAAAGTCCACAAATAAACGGGCTGCGCGGTCATGTTCCAGCACATCGCATTCGAGAGTGCATTTAAGTAGGCACCACGATGGTGGAATACAACCCCTTTCGGGTCTCCCGTTGTGCCTGAGGTGTAATTGAGCGAGATCGCCTGCCATTCATCTTTTACTTGGAAGCACCGGTAATAGGGGTCGCCCGTGCGAAGCAACTCTTCGTAATTTGTCTCGCCTAGCAGCTCACCACCTTCAAAATACGGATCATCAATATCAATCACGCGAGGCCTATCGGTCAGCAATGCGAGCGCTGCCTTGATCGTTGCACTGTATTCGCGGTCGGTAAAAAGCACACGCACCTCGGCATGCTCTAGGATAAAAGCAATCGCTTTTGCGTCGAGCCTCACGTTTAGTGCATTGAGCACAGCACCGATCATTGGCACCCCAAAATGCGCCTCGAAAGTCTCCGGAGTATTTGCACCCATAAAGGCAACCGTGTCGCCCTCGCCTATACCCATTCGATCTAGCGCCGAGGCAAGCAAACAGGCGCGCGAATAGGTTTGTGCCCAGGTATAGCGAGTATCCCCATGTATGATAGAGGCCTGATCTGGGTAAACACTCGCGGCGCGCTCGATAAAATTAAGTGGGGTTAAGGGCGCGAAATTCGCTGCATTTTTGTCAAGGCCTTGATCATATTTGTTCATCCGGTTCTCCTCGCCGTCTCTGCGGCCGTTTTTACTCTGAAAACTATCAGTCAATTCGCGCTGCGGCGTCGCTACTGAAAATCCATATCCCCCGCGGTCAGCCACCATTTGCCGTAGAGCAACTCTGCAGGCGGCCCAGGGTTCCAACTATTACAAGGAATCTCGATACCCAAATCACGAATCTGGGCATTCGGAATAGCGAGTATCTCTACCCAGCCCTTGGTGAGCCACAGCGCAATCTCACGGGAGGATAGAGTCGCAGCATCTAGATCCGAGCACAGCGCAGCTCCTAGCGCAGCGAGCGCAGGTGGAACCGCCACGAGCGGCGCAATAATATCCATCACAAGCCAGGCGTCCTCGCCGCGCTTAATCACGATCAGCGCCATTGCTTTCTTCGTCGAATCTCGCAGCCAATGAAACGCATAGCGAGCGCTGTGCGGGTGCTGAAGATAGCGGTACCTCACGTAGTGCCAATCGCGAACGCCGATGATACCGTCTCGAAAATCTGCTTGCATCGCCTTCCATAACGCATCCACTTCATCGCGCTGAAATATATCCTCGGCATCGAATGGCGCAACCGTCCATCCTCGCTCTTGAGCCGTTGATTCTGTAGTCGACACTGGCAGCCTAAGCTCGACAAAGTCATCGGTTTTCTCATAGAGGCCGAGCCTAATCGCGAGCCGCATTGTTTTCTTGTTAGGAAATCCAAAACCTAGAAGATGGTCAACAGTATTCCCTATTTCGCGCTCGAGAAAGGTAGCGGCAACTTTAAAGAAGAGACTACCGCGGCCGTATCGCGTGCGTTCCTCTGGCATGACCATTACATCGCAGGGCTGAATGGCGAGCGCCTCCCTGCCAAAGTAGTGGATATCACGCGGCGCACCGCCGTAATGCGCGACGATATCACCGTCCGCGCTCGCTCGAGCGACAACGCAGCGCCCTGCCCCAAGGTCGTATTTCCAGTGCCACAGCTCAGCATCGAAGGCATGTCCAAAGCTACTTTCGAAAAGCGCCGCGATTGCTGCCGGCTGAAAGCTCGATCGATCGCCGTATTCTGCAGAGGCGTATTCGCTGTCGACCTCAGCGGAAACCTGCCTTTTGACTAAGGAGACGAGTTTGAACGCGCGTTTGCCAGAGGACAGCTGATGTGCCGCAGTGTCGAACTCGGCCAACACCCTCCCAATATTGTCGATGTCGCGCGGCAGCTGCTTCTCCTGCGCCAACTTGCCGAATGCATCAATAGAGCGCAGCGCGCTCAGAGTATGGTCTTCAGCCGCAGCAGAGAAGTTAAGCCTCTCTGCGAGCTGAAGCAACGAGCTCCAATTCGGCAAGGGAGAATGTTCGACGGCACTGTCATTGAGTAAAAATTCAGCGAAGAAAACCAGCGACCCTCCCGGTTTCAACAGTCGACGCGCACGCGAGAGAAACCCCAGCTGATCGATGCTGCGGTAACTGCCCTCGATCAAGAGGCAGTCGAAACTCTCGCTGAGGCTCTCATCGTCAGTCGATGGCTCATTCACCACATCGACGAAGACGAGTTCGAGCGAGGGCTGGGTTGCCGTTTCGGCGCGAGGCGGCAAAACCGCTTGAATCGATGACGCATCCAAGGTTGCGAGACTAGCGCCTTGGACGCCGAGGCGATACCAGGTTTGCCCGACCAACCCGCAGTCTTGTGTCAGGTTTGCCGACACACGCGCGATCAGCCTCTTACTAAACGCTGCCTGCGCCTCAGCCAGTGACTGCGTGTCGTCGGTGAAGAGACCATAGTGATACTTTCTATCGGCGGGTTCAGTTCCTTCTACTAACGCATCTATCACTTTACGTTTCGCCTCATCGAGCGCCCGGGTTTCCGCCCCGTAGTAACTCGAAGGACCGCGACGCAGCAAAAAGTGGCGGCTAACAGAGGCCTGAGAGGGGTCTTGGGTCATAAGGCTATCGATTTCTGCGGCTGGGTCGGGGCACGGGTTAGGTTTGAAGTGAATATAGCGTGCGAGGGCAGAATTGCCTAGGATCGAAGCCGCTAAACCCTAAGCCTAAGTTAGGCTAGAATAAATACGCCGCGTGTCCTATTACCTAACCTCTCGCGAAGGATGAAAATTATGGTAGCGATACACAAGCCGCAGTCCAGTCTTCGCGCGCTCATGGCTCCGCTTGAAGAGAGCGCCACGCCGAATCGCGTTGCGCTTCAGCGTCTGCTGCAGCTGCGCGCCTTCGTCACAATCATTGGCTTGCTAGGTCTCGCAATTTTGCTTCCTTTCAGCAGCATCGAGGTGCCCCTGGGCGTTGTGCTCGGGCTAGTGCTCGGTGTCATCGCAAGTCTACTCATCGGATTTTGGAGACTCCGCTCCTCAGGTCCCATACTTGCGCTAGAACTGCTAAGCCACTTGCTTGCGGATGTCCTCCTTCTCGTTTTGCTGTTGAGCCAAACGGGAGGCATTAGCAACCCACTTATCTCCTACTTGCTAGTGCTGCTTGCGGTGAGCGCCACAATTCTCCCACGCTTTATGGTCCTGAGTTTTGCGGCGGGTAGTATCGCGATCTATACGTTTTTTCTCTTGCTAGACCTCAGCTCGGGTCAACAAATGACGATGGGCGCTGAGGGCCAGGAGATGACCTTCCAGCTACATCTGGTTGGCATGTGGGTGATTTTTGTGGTCAGCGCCGCGCTCATCACTGCGTTTGTTACGCGTATGGCCGAAGGGATTAGGGTACGCGAGATAAACCTCGCTCACGCTCGAGAGGAAGCACTGCGCAGCGAACAACTAGTCGCCATAGGCACACTTGCAGCAGGCACCGCGCACGCCTTAGGCACTCCCCTTTCGACAATGGCAGTTCTGCTTGGCGAACTCGACGAAATCGCGACGGAGAATCTTGCGGCTCCCGAAGTGAAAGAGGATATCAGTGTTTTACGACAGCAGGTTACCCGCTGTCGCAACTCGCTAACTCAGCTTACCCGGTATTATCACAAAGAGGATGGCGGCGCCCCGCGCAACAGTTTAATCTCAGATTTCGTCGACGATATTCGCGAGTATTTGACCAATATTCATCCGACGTCAAACATTAGGTTTGAAGTACAAAAAACTGATGACAAAGAACTCTCTTCAGATCCGAGTATGAAACACGCCGTTATCAATATTATTGAAAACGGCATCAAAGCGGCACGCAGCGAGGTTTGTGTGAGCGCAAGAATCATCGGCGCAAACTCAGCAATCCAGCGCGACCCAGAAATGATCGAACTCATCATCACCGACGATGGCCCGGGCATTCCCGACGAAGTCATAGAGAATCTCGGCGAGCCTTTTATCTCGATGAGAAACCAAGGCATGGGGCTCGGAATCTATCTTGCCAACGCCTCGATTCAGCGACTGGGCGGCACAATCGAAATGAGAAATATCAGCGGTGGGGCACGCACTCGCATCCTGTTGCCGATAGAGCGCCGGTAGTTAGCTGATTCACCAAACTCAAGGCCAGAAATATGAAGCCTACCCTCTTACTCGTCGAAGATGATGAGGTGTTTGCAAGGGCGATCACGCGAGCTCTCGACCTGCGAGGCTATGCTGTTGACCACACGGAAAGTGCAGAGGCCGCAGTCCATGCGATGGCAGAGGTTAAATTCGACTACGCGATTCTCGATCTTAATCTAGGCGGGCACAACTCGCTGTCGCTAATCCAGCCCCTGCGCAAGGCAAACCCCGAGATGCGTATTCTCATGCTGACGGGCTACGCCAGCATCGCGACGGCGGTCGAGGCGATCAAATTGGGTGCCGATGATTACCTCGCCAAACCCGCAGATACCGGCGACATCCTCAATGCCCTACTCGCAGAGGGGCATGAGGCGTCGCCCTCGCCAGTGGAGAAGGCCCAATCAACTCTCGAGCCCATGTCGGTCAGACGGCTCGAATGGGAACATATTCAGAAAGTGTTGGCCGAAAACGACGGCAACGTCTCGGAGACCGCACGGCAACTTAAAATGCATCGCCGCACGCTTCAGCGTAAATTACATAAGCGACCTGTTGCCAGTTAACGTGCGGCGGCAAGGAATTGAGCAAAACTAGCTAATTAGCGTCGACCCAACGGCGTAGACATGAGATGCCGCCCGCCATCGACGATAAGCGTTTCACCCGTAACGACCTGTGGGCCCGTCACGAAGTGCAATATCGCCTCGGCAACGGTGTCCGGGCACGCCGTCACGCCCAAAGGCGCGTCGCGTCTGTTGGCGTCTCTCACCGCTTCGTACTGCTTATCGCCGAGCCCTTCGCGCAGCCAATCGCCCTCGATAAAGCCCGGGCATACTGCATTCATCCGTATTTTGGGACCCAGCACACGAGCGAGCGAGAGCGTCATCGTTACCATCGCACCCTTTGACGCCGCGTAGGCAATGCTACTGCCGATACCGGTTATCGCGGCTGTCGAGGCAATATTAACGATTGCTCCTCCTTCGTTATTCGCCTCCATAGCCGCGCGGACGGCACGCGTCATCTGATAGCAACCAATGACATTCACGCCGTAAATGCGTTGGAAATCCTCGGCATCAAGACCATCAAGCTTGTTGTGGTCGACAAATTTAGTGGTGCCCGCGTTGTTGACCAGAATATCAACCCGCCCCCACTTATCCATCGCGGCCCTCACCATCGCTTCGCAGTCGCTGTCATTCGCCACGCTGCCGCCGAAGCATAACGTTTCGACACCGAGCGCTTCGCAGTCTTGCACTACCTGTTCAGCCCCCGCCGAATTGGCGTTGTAATTGATTACGACGTGGCAGCCGAGGCTGGCAAACAGCCGTGCGGTTGCAGCGCCAACGCCACTGCTCGAGCCTGTAACAATTGCTACCTTACCCTTAAGATCTTTCATTTTTCCTAACCTCGTAACCCGTTTATTGTGAGCAGGCCTCGCCGCTGTGAAATTACTCAGACGAAATTAGCATGCCAGACACGATTTGCCGAGCCACATTCCCCTGAATCTGGTTGCTTTAAAGCGTTGCATTGCCACTGGATAGGGTTACAATACGTAACACTTCGCCAGGGTGAGCCGTCCCAACCTTGGCCTAAATCATGTGATACTGAACCGCAGCTCACCTCCTCGATCTGTGTTCTATCAAGGAGTTCATCTAGCTTTTAAAGCGAGTCGTAGTAGGTTTTTAAGTCGTCACTGTAAACTTTTCAACCGGTATGCCTGCGGCGAGATGACAAGATCAACAATCTAGCAATCGGAGGCTGGTTTGAAAAAGCAACAACTAGTAGCAATCGTAATTTTACTCGCTGTTGTCGCATGGATGATTATCCCTCGCGAACAGGTCAGCACTGCCGGTGAAGCAGGGGCTGTAGTTGTCGTGAGCGCTGCCCCCGAGGGCGGTAATGTCGGCGAAAGTATCGAAACACCTCTCGTGCGCACGCTGACTGTGGACGAGCAAGACTATACTCAGCAGATTCGAATACGCGGGCGTACACAGGCTTTTCGTCATGTGATGGTAAGAGCTGAGGAGTCTGGCAAGTTAATTAGTGAACCGGTTGCGCGTGGCGCGCGCGTCTATCAGGGCGATGTCCTCTGCGAACTCGCCATCGATGCCCGAGATGCTAATCTAAGCGAGTCTCTGAGCCGCCTCGAGCAGGCGCAGTTCGAATACAACGCCTCACTAGACTTGCAAAAGCGCGGCCTGCAATCGGATGTAATCGTGGCACAGCAGAAAGCGGCTGTCGCCGCCGCCGAGGCCGCAGTGAACAGAGCCGAACTCGCTCTCTCTCGGACTAAGATTCTCGCGCCGTTTGATGGGGTAGTGGAAACCCGCACAGTTGAATTGGGCGACCTTCTCAGCGTCGGCAATGTGTGCGCCTCTGTGTTAGACGATAGTCCTATGCTCTTGGTCGGACTAGTGCCCGAGCAAAACATTACTGCGCTCGCCGTTGGCTCACAGGTCGAAGCAGAGCTCGGCACCGGCATGCGGGTGACTGGCCATGTCACTTACCTCGCCCGTGCCGCTGACACAAACTCGCGTAGCTATCGCATTGAGGTCCAAGTCGATAACGGCAACTCCGACATTCGTGAGGGCATTACGGCCGAACTCTTGGTCGATGCGCGAGACCTGCGTGCTCACCAAATTCCCTCGTCGGCCCTTACACTCGACGATTCCGGTGAAATTGGCGTAAAGATTCTCGATCGTAATAACGTGGTGCAGTTTCAGCGCGTCACAATTATTGGCGACAGCAGCAATCAGCTGAATCCCGGCGTGTGGGTGACCGGGCTGAGCGGCAAAGCCACTCTCGTCACGATTGGCCAAGAGATTGTTTTCCCAGGCCAGCGCGTCGACAGCACAACTGTATTTTAGCAAGGGCAACCGCATCGCCCCGGCTCAGCAACACTAGCGAGAAATAACTAGAGAGCACCAACGCCTCAGCACTGAACTCTGGACGGACTAGATGAAAAATTATATCGACACAGCTGTATCGCGCTCGCGCACAACGCTGAGCATCTTCGTAGCGGTCATGCTAACCGGCTTCGGCTCGTATCTCTCGATTCCGGTCGAGCTAAACCCCGATGTCGAAGTCCCGATTATCATCACGACGATTATTCACGAGGGAATCTCTCCCGAGGACGCAGAGCGCCTGCTCGCGAAACCCACCGAGGTCGAGCTTAAATCACTCGACGGTATCACTCAGATTAGCTCATTTTCTAGCGAAAACGCCGCGACGATAATCACGGAATTCGATATCTCGTTCGAATCCAAGACAGCCCTGAGCGACGTCCGCGAGGCGGTCAATAGGGCTAAAGCAAGGTTCCCAGCCAACACCGAAGAGCCAATCATGCAAGAGGTTTCCGCGGCGGGTTTGCCTGTCGTTCAGATCGCTATCGGTGGCGAGGGTGTGCCCGAGCGCGTGTTGCTGCGCGTCGCTGAGCAGCTGCAGCGTGAAATCGAGATATTGCCGCCGATCCTCGAAGCGGTGATGGTGGGTAATCGCGAAGAGCTGCTCGAAGCCGAGATTGATCCGGGAAAACTCGAGACCTACGGAATTCCGAATAGCGCGATCGTGAACTCGGTGATGAGCAATAACCGGCTAATTCCGGCCGGCCAAGTTGATACTGGTCAGGGCAGTTTCTCGGTCAAAGTCCCAGGCCTTATTGAGAACGCCGAGGACCTATTCACCCTCCCCCTCGCGTCAACCGATCTTGGCGTACTCACAGTTGCCGACATCGCGGAGGTGCGACGCACGTTTAAAGATGCAACGCGCTACTCCTATTCGAACGGCTCAGCGTCAATTTCTCTTAACGTGAATAAGCGCAAAGGGGCGAACCTTGTCGAGTCGATGGAACAGATAGACGCAGTAGTCGAGCGCATCCGCCCTACTCTGCCGCCTTCGGTTACGCTTTCTTATATCAATAACACCGCGCCGCTTGTGCTAGAGCAAAACCTTGGACTTCAAGGCAACATGGCGACTGCGATGGTTCTCGTACTCATCGTCGTTATTGCGTCGGTCGGCGTCCGCTCGGGTCTTATCGTCACGCTCGCAGTTCCGTTCTCCTTCTTCTTCGCCTTTATTATCATAAGCCTTCTAGGCTTCACCTATAATTTCATGGTGATCTTTGGCCTGCTCCTCGGACTCGGCATGCTCATCGATGGCGCGATCGTTATGGTCGAATACGCCGACAGAAAAATGGCCGAAGGCTTAAACAGCCTCGATGCGTATAAGGCTGCTGTCGATCGCATGTTCTGGCCGATCATGGCATCGACTGCGACAACACTCGCCGCATTCCTACCGATCATGTTTTGGCCCGGAGTCTCTGGACAGTTCATGAGCTACCTGCCGATCACTGTATTCGCCGTGTTAATTGGATCGCTGTTTTACGCGCTCCTCTTCGCGCCGACGATAGGTGCGCTGATTGGCCAAGGGTCAGCTGCGGCTAAAGCGTTTGCCACACGCGGCAAGGATGACGGCCGCGTCGTTGCGACGGGAATCACTCGAGTGTACGAGAAGTCTCTAAAAATTGCCGTCAAACTCCCGATCACAGTTTTCCTTCTCAGCATCGTCACACTCGTCACCATCGTGTGGGCGTATGGCCGCTACGGTAAGGGCGTCGAATTCTTTACCGCCGTCGAGCCCAGTCAAACACAAATTCAAGTGTTCGCACGGGGCAACTACTCGCCTGCAGAACTGCGTGACATCATGCTCAGCGTACAGGAACGCATCTACGAGGTAGGCTACTTCAAGGGTATTGTCATGCAGTCTGGTACAGGCCAGCAGCTCGGCGGTGACCAGCAGACAGCGCCTGATCTCATCGGCTATATCTTTGTAGAGATGGTAGACCGCCGCGAGCGCGACCTCGACGGATTCGAAGTCGAAAACCGCTATAGACAAGCCATCGCCAATCTTCCCGGCGCGCGCGCCGAGGTTGTCTCACTCGAGCAGGGACCTCCGGTGGGCAAGGAAATCCAGATAGAGTTGTCAGGCGACGAACTCGAGTCTCTCTTCGCCGAAGCTGCGCGCATTCGCAGTTTTATGGAGAACGAGATGACAGGACTTATCGATATCGATGACACAGCGCCGGTACCCGGCATCGAATGGGAAATCGAAGTCGATCGCGCACGCGCGGCAATGATGGGCGCGAGCATGGCAGAAATCGGCACAGCAATTCAGCTCATGACAAACGGCGTTTTCATGGGCGACTACCGCCCTAACGACAGCGAAGAGGAAGTCGACATTCGCATCCGCTATCCAGCCGAATACCGCGGCATCGAGCAGATGGATACGATTCGCATCGCAACTGCCAACGGGCCCGTGCCTATTAGCAGCTTTATCACTCGAGTCGCAAAACCTGCGGTGAGCAGCATCCAGCGCGTCGACGGTGCTCGCGTTGTGTATGTTCGCGCAAATCCCGCACCTGGCGTCGTGGCTAGCAACAAATTAATTGAGATTGATGCTTGGCTCGAAGAGAATCCGCCGCAGCGAGGCGTCACGGCCGTCTTCCGCGGTGCTAACGAAGAGCAGGCCGATTCGGCTGCGTTCTTAGGTAAAGCCTTTAGCCTCGCAATGGCCCTCATGGCGATTCTGCTGGTAACGCAATTCAACAGCTATTATCAATCACTAATCATCCTATCATCAGTATTGCTGTCCACTGCGGGGGTTTTGCTGGGGCTCCTCACTACGGGTCAGACCTTTAGTGTGATTCTCACCGGCATTGGTATTGTGGCGCTCTCGGGAATTATCGTGAACAATAATATTGTACTGATCGATACATTTAACTACCTAAAAGCGAAGCATGCCGATTGGACACTCGAAGAGATAATCGTGCAGACGGGTGTTCAGCGCCTGCGTCCGGTTTTCCTCACGACCTTCACCACCGGCTTTGGTCTACTGCCACTGGCGATGCACGTCTCTGTCGATCTCATCAATGCTGAGATCGAAGTCGGAGGACCAATTACCTCTCAGTGGGTAAGCCTCGCATCGGCAATCGTATTCGGGCTGTCGTTTGCAACGATTCTCACGCTAATCGTGACACCCGCGATGCTCGCTCTCCCAGATGCCTTGCGTAAAGTGCTGCGGATGAAACCGAAGCATCAACCACTTGAGGCAACACTCGCCACAAGCTAAGCTGAAATAATTACACAATAAAAAACGGCGACCAATGTTAGGTCGCCGTTTTTTTTGCGGCGATTCGCCGTTTGATGAATCGCCGAATGGCTGCGCGCTCGATCATAACACTGCATCGATACGCGCCGAGCAGCCCTATCGGTAAGTCCTATTTGAAATCAACGTCTCGGCAAGCAGCAGTAATAAAACGAGACTGAGTATCCACCACCAAAGTCGCTGCGGACCCTCTAATTCGATCATACGCTGGGCGGTGCGCATCTCGCGCGGAGCAAGACTTGCGTTTTCAGGATTGATAATCGCGTCAAAAACCGACTCGACTGGCACCTTCGCTAACGCGGATTCATTGATATCCGCATTAATGGCAACCAACCTCGACTGCGCCCTATCCCCTCGCTGCGCTTGCACCTCGCGAGCTAAGCGGGACAGACCTACCTCTCTAGAATCAGCTACCTCTGAGTCGCCAACAAGATAGCGACTCGGTTCGCTCGGACGCGCAGCTAAATAGTCGAGCGTTTCATGCACGAAGGGGAGATAGAGTGGCTGCAGCGGGAAATCACCCCATTCCGAATCTAGCGGCATTGCGGTGAGCAACACGCGCCCCTCTCCAACACGTGCTTCAAGCAGCGCAGGTGTCGCATCATCGAAACGCATTAGCGTCGTAGCATCCTCTTTCGGCGTAAGCGTCCACACACGCTGGAACCGCGTCGACCATTCAACGGGCAGGCCAGTGAACAGGGGATGGCGACGATCGAAATCGGCAATAACTCGATAATCACCAGTACGTAACCGCTGACTGCCTACAAGACGGCCAGGGAGGAGTGAATCTAACGCTTCCCCAGAGACAGCCGCTTGATCACCTGGTGCAACCAGCAGGCCGCCGCCTGAGCGCACAAAATCAGCAAGTTCTCGCGTTTGCTGAAGGCCTAATTCGCCTACATTAAGCAACACCACGACCTCCGCGCCTTGAATTAGCTCAGACGTCAACCGATTTGGCACTGTGCTAGTCACCGAAAAAGGACCTGCGACCCCTCCGCCACTCGCCAACTCGAACCAATGGGCTTCGTCATCGAACCAGTCCGAAGATGCCTCGCCGTTAACGACTAGCACATTAACTTTAGGCTCGATGGTTACTGCTGCAAAGCGAGAATTATCATCGACAAAATCATCACCCTGCACGCGAATCTCGATCCCCTGATCACCAATTCCCGTGAGCGCATAAGCAAATTCGACGACTTTCTCAGACACGTCCGTAAGCTCAACTTCCACCCTTTCGACGATTTTCCCCTCAACAAGCAGCGTCGCCTGGGTACGTTCGATCGGCAATGTGCCCGTCGAGCGTATGCGCGCCAGAACAGGGGTCGGCTGCATTCCTTCCAGAAGCGTCGAGGGGACGCGAACGTCTACGACTGTGATATTCTGCGTGGCCTCAACGCCCACATCGACAGGAGTAAAAGCAACACCTCGCGCCAATTTCCAGCCGCCGTCTAGATCATCTGCTGCCGTGGTTTGGAAATCAGAAATCAGCGTGATCGAACGATTTTCGAACGAGGCTGCGGCGAGCATCTCGTCGGCGAGCGCCAAGCCTGATCGCAAATTTGTGGAGCCGAAGCTAGGCTCCGTCAACGTGTCAAGCGCACGCCTCAAGGCGGCGCGCTCATCAGTAAAGTCAATTAGCACCGTGGCGCGCTCATCGAGGACGACTATTGCGGCCTCATCTCCCGGCCCTAGGCGCTCTAAGAACTCACGCGCTGCGTCCATTGCCTCATCGAATACGCCGGGGTAGCGCATACTTAGTGTCGAGTCGACCACCAAAACAGAAGACTGAGGATCGGCTTCCAGCAATTTGGCAAGCGACTGATTGAGCAAGGGTCTTGCGAAAGCGAAAACTAAAAGGCTGATAAGTAGCGCACGCAGTACTAGCAGCACCCACTGCTGTATATGCTGAAATAAAATGAGCTTCTTCGGTGTGTTTTTAAGGAATCGAATCGAGCCAAAAACCACTTTTGGTGGTCGCTCGCGCCGAATCAAATGAATGGCAATCGGGATTAATGCAGCCAGCAGACCGAATAAAAGAAGAGGCGTTAAAAACACCATCTAGAATCCCCTCGCCCGCTTGCTCAAATAGGCCGACAGCGCAGCGTCAATTGGCTCAGCCGTATTTAGAAGACAATAGTCTACCCCTGCTCGCTGACACTGTTTTTTACAATCGGCTAAATACGCCCTCACATTCTCAAGGTAGGCTGCGCGCACAGAGGCGGGGGTCGTGATAAAGGCTTCGCGCGTTTCACTGTCGATGAATTCTGATGATTCGTCGAAGGTGAAGTTAAGCTCTGCGTCATCCATTACGTGGAGAACAATCACATCGTGCCCCATCGCACGAAGATTGCGCAGCGTCGCGATAGTTTCCTCCTCGCCCTGGAGCAGGTCGGAAATAAGCAATACAAGACTCTTTTTTGTAAGCGTCGCGGCAAGGTCGCTTAGGGGGCTTGCCGCATTAGTTTGATCGCCCGGCGATACCTGTGTGAGAAGCCGCAGTAAGTGCATTAGATGGGGTTGCCGACAGCGCGCTGGCAAAAATTCTCGCAGCTTATCATCGAAGGTAATTAGACCGACCGCGTCGCGCTGGCGCATTATAAAATACGCAAGCGCTGAAGCGATGCTTATACCGTAGTCGAGTTTATTCATACCGCCCGAGGTGTACGTCATCGAAGCACTGGTATCGAGTGCAATCATACAGCGAGTGTTTGTTTCGTCCTCGTATTGTTTGATGTAGAGTTTGTCGCTGCGGGCGTAGAGCTTCCAGTCCACATGACGCAGATCATCGCCGCGTTGATAGTGACGATAGTCATTGAATTCGACACTAAAACCACGGTGCGGGCTGCGATGCAGGCCCGACAAAAAACCCTCGACAGCCACGCGCGCGCGCAGTTCTAGATTATCGATTCCGGCGAGTATGCTCGGGTCCAAAAAATTCGCAGCACCCTCAGCGGGCACCCGAGGTTTCGAGGCCTCGGTATCTGTTTTTGTTGGCATAGGCTTCAGATTTTACTCATGCTCGATTGATGCAGCGGTGAAATTTAAGGGCAGCGCAAAACACAAAAATCTACAGCCCAGAGCTCGGCTCCGGCACTTCTTCGAGCAAGCGCGCGATCACGGTGTCGGTAGTGATGCGCTCTGCCTCAGCGTGAAAATTGAGCAATACACGGTGTCTGAGCACCGACGGTGCCAACGCGCGGATATCACCGAAAGAAACGTTGTAGCGACCATGCAGTAGCGCACGCACCTTGCCTGCAAGAACAAGATTCTGCGAGGCGCGAATACCCGCGCCCCAACTTACCCAATCCTTGATGAACTGAGGTGCCACCTCAGACTGGGGGCGTGAAGCGTGCACAAGCCTCACCGCGTACTGAATCACCGCCTCGGCGGCGGGCACCTGTCGGGCTATGCGTTGAAACTCAAGAATATCTTCGCCGCTCAGCGGATGTGCGAGCGCGGTGTCTCGGGTCTGCGTTGTGTTGGCGACAACGGCCACTTCATCTGCCTCGGAGAGATACTTCAGCTCGATTTTAAACATAAAGCGGTCGAGCTGCGCCTCGGGCAGAGGGTAGGTACCCTCAAGCTCGATCGGATTCTGCGTGGCAAGTACGAAGAACGGTTTCGCCATCGGGTAGGTAACCCCCGCCGCAGTCACTTGCCGCTCTTCCATTGCTTCGAGTAGCGAGGACTGTGTTTTAGGCGGTGTTCGGTTAATCTCATCCGCTAAAAGAATATTTGTGAAGATCGGGCCTTTAACGAAATTGAGCCCACGCTTGCCGTCTTTCTCTTCGACTATCTCAGCACCGACAACATCGGCCGGCATCAGGTCAGGGGTAAACTGAATACGACTAAAGTTTACCTGCAAAATATCTGCGACAGTCTTAATCAAAAGCGTCTTCGCAAGACCCGGAACGCCGGTTACAAGACAATGCCCGCCCGAGAAAAGCGCAATGAGAAGCTCGTCAACAACCGCTTCCTGGCCGACAATAACCTTTCGAATCTCGTCGACGATTTGCTG
>Ga0222714_10003285_pt1 | contig 16599 bp, 16 predicted proteins | sample C33_3DmetaG_FD_165048 | JGI IMG/M metagenome (GOLD analysis project Ga0222714, IMG submission 165048) | Estuarine water microbial communities from San Francisco Bay, California, United States - C33_3D | ecosystem: Environmental > Aquatic > Marine > Unclassified | place: USA: California...
CCTTATCTCTTAAATACTCTGTGAAAAAATATAGAGCACCAACCTTAATCATGAAGATTATTCCGCTAAAAACTCCTATTCCAATTGCGGACAAATTTGTCATTTTTAAACCCTACCAAACTTATATTAAATTTATAAGCCCCATTAATCTCCTGAATCTATATACAAATCTCACATATTTCGGTTTGTACGTATTTTTTAATTCCCTTTAAAACGTTCTTCTTTCTTCCAGCAGCATAGCAAAAATCTGAACAATATTTTCTGCGCTTTCCTGTGCTTACAAATTCTTTTCCACATTCATTGCAAGGCTTTAATGGCATCTCTAAAATCTATTACTTAACTCAATTGCTAGGTTGGAGAGTTTGGATTCTTGAGAATATTTTCCACATAAACTTTTATAGGATTTAAAGTTTTTTTTTCACTATAAACCCCTTTACGTTTAAGGTCTTTATTATCAGGATTATCAGGATCTCGTTTTAGCTCACCTCTCACTACTGCATTTAACATCGAGGTGTCAGGAATACAAAAGAGAGACCCCATCTCAACAGAGGTTCCTAAACTTATTCCTCTTAACCTAATTTTCACGTATAAAAACTCACTATACCAGGAAGACTTTTCCTCAATGTATTTTGTGTTGAATGTATACGAATCTTTTGAAAATAATTTTGTATCAGCCTCTAAATTTATTCTATTTAGTTTATCTAAATAAGAGCTGTTTAATAAACTTTGAACCTCTTTAGCGTTGTGGGCATAAAAATTTTGTAAATGCAAATGGGCTATAATATTGTTTTTCAAAGTTAATGTATAATTTTTTTCCATGCTAATATAATCAGAGTATATGTAAGATATTGGTTTGAAAGGTAGTTCGATCCCCGTCCTTAAGAGACGAGTATAATCAACTTCAAATTTTTTAACAAAATTGTTTTTAAAAACTTCATTTAATAAATTTTCAACTGCTCCATTAAAAAAGTATTGTTGTTTTCTAGGTATTTTATTAAAATAATCTCTAACCAAATACACTAAGCCCATAATACCAATAATTACAAAACCGAAATACAAGTCGTTCATTCCATTACTGCTTTGGACCCAATAATTGTAATATTATCTGAATAAGATTTGTCGTTAGATGTACAAGTTAAGATTAATGAATTGCCTAAAGCATTCCCACCCCACAACAAACCCAGAACCAGGATCATTAGAAGTTTTTTCATTTATTCTTTCTCGCTCTCAACCACAATATAAAAAATAATAGAATTAAAGCTGGCTGTAAAATAACAAAGATAACAATATTTGCCAATTCATAACCCATTCCAGTCACATTACCAATCCACTCTAGAACCTTAACGCACCAGTTAAATAAATCGTGGATCATCTAAAATTTTAAATATTTTGTATAAAGATGACCATCTGGATTACCAATACTTGATAGTTCATAAATTTCGGTCAAATCATTAGTTGTTAGTTCTTCCCCCTTTTTTTCAATCAAAAAATTTAAAAAATGAGAAATATTGCTCGCCAAGCTATTTGGAAGATCGCTTACGGAATGATTTTGAAGATTAATAGAGTTTTTATTATATGAATTTGCATATCTATCTGCAAAACCATCAGCTAATAACCAAAAATAGTTTGTTTGATAATTAGTGGTGTAATATTGATCAACCGCAAAAAAATATTCTTTTCCCATAATTCCAAGCACAGGACGATTGATCCTTAATGTAACTTCGCATTTTGTATATTCTTTCTTAATATAATTGAGTTTGTATTTTGAGACTAAATTTGGGTCACCTTTATAATGAAAAATTTTAGTCTCATCTTTCTTGTCAATTACAATAAGACTTGCACTAGTATGATGAGTATTTCCACTCCCAAATGCGAGCAATTTATGTTTTTTAAAAAGACTAAAATTATTTAATTTGTTTGGTATTTCATCAAGAATATAGTCTAGTTCTTTCTGATTAAGTTTATCCATACAACAAACCCAGAACCAGGATCAGATAAGAGATTTTTTTCATAAATTATTTTAACTTAATATCCTTACAAAGGTATACCAACCTTTCTTTTCCATAAAGCCAATAGGATATGTATTTTTTATTGGGATAGAGCGTTAATGTATCAGAAGAAGCTAGTGAAACTTTTAAGGATCCATTATCTCTCTCTTTTATAAATAATTTATCCTTAAACTTATGCTTATCCTGTTCCCAATTGAGATAAATAAATTGATCATCATACCCAATATACTTTCCACCACACATTAAAGTGGTTTGATTAGCATTTCCTACTCCCTCAAATATCCAACTCAGAACTAAGAAAGCTAGGAATTTTTTCATTTTTTAGGTAGCCTACCGCCACTTTCCAAACAATCTTTTAATGTTTTGTAGGCCTTGTAATACTTGGTCTGCTTATAATATTTTGTACCAGGTGCGTGACATATACTTGTTTTAGATTTTTTTACAAACTCACTGGCCGATTCTACGTTTAAACTCAACAGCAAACCCAGAGCTAAGATCAAAGAAAAAAGTTTTTTCATCTAAAGGGTCCCCCACTACTTAGACAACCACTTCCACCTATCCAGTATCCATACTGACTGTATTTTTTACCATAATAATTTAATATTCTTAAACACTCTCTTTCAGCTCTTTTTAAACTTCCTGGATCATTACTTTCATTGAACTTAATACTTACACAGTGAATTTTTTTACTAGTTTCATTTTCAATTGCACAACCACTTACTGTTGGATCAAACCATCCTGCTTTAACATCAACACTTGTCATTAAAAAAGAAAATATAATGATTAAATAAAAATATCTCATCTAATCTTTTTTTATTTTTTAAAGTTAAATAAGCTAAAACCAACACCTGCACCTGGTAAAAAACCCAAAAGTATCATACCTAAAATATCACCACCGTGCCAACCGTAGCCACCAACAGACTTGATAATAATATAGACAACAATTCCTAAAATACCTCCAACAAACTCTTCAGGAGTTACGAAAGGTTTTTTATTATTTTCATTATTTTGCATAATTTGAATAACCAAAAATTTTATGTTTTCTGCTTTTCATCATTTCTAAACATTACACCAATATCTCGTCCTTGAGAATACAGCGATTGGGTTGTGGATGCGGGGAATTAGAATAAAACTAGCTGTTTATCGTCATTAGTTTTTTGGACTAACTGAGGTGGAAATAAATAAAAGAAAAATTTTTTCAAATGGACTATAATTTTTTATATTTTTGACCATTCTTTGTACAATTTTTTATCTTCTGCACATTTAAAAACTTTTTTTAAATTAATTTTATTACTAAAGTTCATTTATTCATCATAAACGATTTTTCAATATCCTCAAATATTGATGACGCGATTTTAAATGATTTAATTAAATCAATTTTTGATATTCTCTCTTTTAACAAATCCCAATCACCGTGGGCAAAATTATTTCTAATTTTGTTAATTTCTTTCAGATGTAATTTTACATCATCAGATGGTGTATATTGAATGTTACATTTATCATTTAAGTATTTAAATGCCTCTTCAATTTTACTAGTGTTGTGTGAGGGTTTTAATCTTAATTTTACCACATTATTTTTTTCAGTATTAAATTCTACGCAAAGGTTTTTTAAACTTTTTTCTGTATTGAAATATAAAAGAATGAGAATATTTGCAGGAGTAAGAAAATAATAATTATCTTTCCAAAAATCTACAAAATCTTCAGGACCAAATTGATATGTTGAGGGATTAATATCTTCACCCATTTCTTCTGCCAAATCTTCAAATGTAGGAATTTTCACATCATTAATATTTTCAAACACTTCATCCTCAGCTTTAGCCTGACCTTCCGGACTATAATCATATTCATTTTTTTTAAATTCACTTTTTGTTTTTTCTAATAAAAAAAAACAATAATCATTAAGTTGATAAAATGTAGTTTCAATATCAATAAAAACCTTTTCGTTACTTTTAGGTGTAAACAAATAGTTTGCAAAAGATGATTCTTTTAAATTGATCATTCTATAATTATAAATTAGAAATTAATTTTATGTCAGTAACTATTATAACAAACGAAAATACAGAACATACTGTAAAAAATATAGCTGATAATATCCTACCAGACTGTGATGAGGTTTTTTTTGAGGTAGGTTATTTTTATTTTTCAGGGTTTCAACAAATTTATGAGAAATTAAGAAATGTAAAAATTAAAGTACTAATAGGCATCAACTACGATGACAAAATAGCCAATGCGGTTACATCTGCAAGTCTAATAAAAGAAAATTACTTTAAAAAACTCAAAGAAGATATCTCCGAGACTGATATTCTTGATCAGCCACTTGCTTTGGACTCATTTAATTTGTTTATCGAAAAAATAAAAAACGGTTCAATGGAAATTAGATGCAACCCCAATAAAAATGATCATGCAAAAATCTTTGTCTTTAAGCATAAAGACGAACGGTCACAAGGTGGTTTGAATCCTGGTAGCGTTTTAGCTGGCTCAAGTAATTTAACAAAAAATGGTTTTTTAACAAATTTGGAAAATAACTATCATTTTCAAAGCAAAGGTGATTTTGAAAAACATAAAAAAATGTTTGATAAAAGATGGGAAAATTCTTTAGATATTATTGATGTAAATAACTTTCAAAATTTTGAAGAAGTTGTAATCAAAAAAACATGGTTAAAACAAAACCCATCGCCATACATGCTTTATATTAAAATGCTTGATGAATATTTTAAAGAGAAAGATAACGAAGGTGTTCTGATGCCCAAAGAATTTAGTAATGGAAAATTATTTAATATTAAATATCAAGAAGACGCCATCCTGAAAGGACTGGAAACAATAAAAAAACACCAGGGTGTAATTATTGCTGATGTTGTTGGTTTGGGTAAAAGCATAATCGGTTCAGCAATCGCTAAAAATTTAGGTTTAACTACAATTATTATTTGCCCTCCACACTTAAAGAGTGCCTGGGAAGATTACATGAACTTAGCACAAATTCCATCGAATGTTATTTCAAGAGGCTCTATACCAGATGCATTTAATTATTTAAGACCTGATAGAGAGCATTTAATTATTGTTGATGAAGCTCATATTTTTAGGAATGATGAAACAACAGACTACACGGATCTTCACAAACTATGCAAAAATAACAAAGTTGTGCTTCTATCTGCAACACCTTTTAATAATAAGCCGCAAGATACATTTAATATGATTAAATTGTTTCAGATGCCAACTAAAACATCAATACAGAGTATAGAAAATTTATCTGAAGAATTTAAAACTTTAATTAAAGAGTATAATAATCTTAAAAAACTTGATAGGACAAAATCTAAAGACTCTGTCAAAATTAAAGAAACCAAAGAAAAAATAGCAAATAAAATTCGATTAATTCTTTCACCATTAGTAATCAGAAGATCTCGTTTAGATCTACTTAGTATTGAAAGGTATAAAACAGATTTAGAAAAACAAAAAATCGATTTTCCTATTAGAAGAGATCCAATTTTAATAGATTATGAACTGAAAAACCTTGAAGAGATATATAACGAAACAATTGAGAAAATCTCTTCAAGTAAATTAGAAAAAGATAAATTTATCGGCGCTAGATATAAGTCAACATCATATGTAAAGCCAGAATATCTACATGAAGTAGCGGAACGAGGCGGTCAAGACCCCAGTCTAATTAAAAAATCACTAGAGAATATATCTGATTTTATGAAAAGATTATTGGTTAGAAGGTTTGAAAGTTGCATCTATTCTTTTCAAAATACGCTTGATAAGATTATTTTTTCTAATGAAAACATCTTAAATTTTTACGAAAAACAAGGAGTAGTTCCTATTTTAAAAACCGGTACTATTCCTGAATTTGACGAAATTGTAGATGAAAATAATGACGATTTTTCATTCGAAGAATTTGAAGAAATTCCCGATATGCAAAAATTTAAAGATAAGGGGGGATGGTTTATTAATAAAAAAGAATTAAATGAAAAATTTTATCATGACGTAAAAAACGATATTGTACTTTTAAAAAAATTAAAAAACAAATGGGATGATATTTTAAAAGCTGATTTTATTGATCCCAAGTTTGATAAATTTTTAGGCGAAATAAAAGAAAAGCTAAAAAAAGAAAAAAAAAGAAAACTTTTAATTTTTTCAGAGTTTGCAGATACGGCTGATTACTTATTTAAAAGGTTATCTGAAAATAATATTAGAGTTTTTAAATACACCTCTGCAGATGCTAGCAAAAAAGAAAATAGAAAAACAATTATAGAAAACTTTGATGCTTCTGCAGATCAGCAAAAAGATGATTATGATGTTCTAGTGGCTACGGATACGATAGCGGAAGGATTTAATTTAAATCGCGCTGGAGCAATATTTAATTATGATATTCCATATAACCCCACAAAGGTAATTCAGAGAGTTGGAAGAATTAATCGTATTAACAAAAAATTATTTGATGAAATATTTATTTATAACTTTTTTCCAACAAGCACAGGTGAAACACAAGTGGGAACAAGAAAGATATCTCAATTGAAAATATCAATGTTTCAAGCTTTATTCGGTGATGACACCAAAGTATTAACATCAGATGAAGAGCTGGAAAGTTATTTTGCTGATGAATTTAAAAAGAAAGATCAAGAAAATTCTAATCCTGAAAATTATTACGAAAACTTAATTTATAATATCAGAGATTATAAACCAGAGCTGATGGAGAAGGTAAGACAACTTGATAATAGACAAAGAATATTGAGAAAATCTGTAGCTAGCTTAGATAAAAATGTAATTGTATATGCAAAAAAAGGAAGTGAGTCTATTTTTAGAGTTATTGATGAAAAGATGGAATTTTCTTTAAAGAGTAACCTTGAATGTTTTAAAATTTTTGAATGTGACGAAAGTGAGAAATCTTTTCCAGCTTCAGAAAACTTTAATTCAAAATATAATTTAATTTTAAAAAACTTATTTCCAAAAACAGCTCAAACTGCATTAGACAAAGGTAAGAAGATGGCCTTGGATAAACTTAAAATCTGTTTAACAGAGGCTGATTCAAGTTTTCATAGTTATATAAAAGATTTGATAAAAGTTATTGAAGAGTTTGATGATTTGCCTGGTGGATATTTAAAGATGATAAGAAGAATTGATAAAAACACTATTAATGAAAAACTAAAAGATATTAAAAAAATTATTACACCAGACTATTTAAACAAAAGTTTTATTAGGGCTGAAAAAATAGATAAGGATCCAGAGAAAATTATATTATCTGAAGAGTTTTCAAATGTATGACTTTTCAGAAATATACAATAGACAAGAATTTTTAAAATTTTTAAATACTATATTACCTCTAACAGTAAAAGAAGAGAACATAGATGTTAAAATAAAGCTACTTAAATCTATAAAAAAAATTGCGCATGTTAATTTTGATGAAACTATTTCTATATTTGAAGTTGAGCATAGTTCAAAAAATGATCCAAGAATTGAATTAACTAAAAACTTATTTTCTATACTAAATAATTTTTCTATAAAAGCAGCTTTAGCGGTTTTTTTTTGTAAAGATTCGAAAAAATATAGATTTTCTTTAATCGAGAGTTCATTGAAATGGTCGAGTGATACAACAGTAAAGAGAGAATTCTCTAATCCAAAAAGACTTTCATATCTTCTTGGTGAGGGGGCAAAAATACATACTCCTACTAATTTATTCAAAAATAAAATAAAAAATTTTAAAGATCTAAGAAGTAGATTTGATAAAGAAGTTGTTACAAAAGAGTTTTTTGAGAATTATAAAAGATTATTTATTGATTTAAATAAACATCTTGAAAATGATAAAAATTTTAAAAAATTTGCAAAGAATATCAAATTAAGTATTCCAGTATTTGCAAAAAAACTAATGGGGCAAATTGTTTTCTGTTATTTTTTACAAAAAAAAAATTGGTTGGGAGCAAAGAAAAATACTTCACTAGATCATGGCGACTCTAACTTTCTAAGAAATAAATTTTTAGAAATATTAAAAGGTAATAAAAACTTTTTTAATGATTTATTGGAACCTCTTTTTTACCTAGGATTAAATACTGAAAATCAGAATTCATATTGTGAAGCTATTGACTGTAAAATACCATATTTAAATGGTGGTTTATTTGAGCCAATTGAGAATTATGATTGGGAGAGAGAAGATCTTAACATACCCAATGATATTTTTTCCAATGATAGCAAAACTGGTATTTTAGATATTTTTGATCTTTATAACTTCACTGTAGATGAGCACGAGGATCTAGACGTTGATTTGGCAATTGATCCTGAAATGCTTGGAAACGTTTTTGAAAAACTTCTTGATGTTGAAAAAAGAGAAGAACAAGGAACATACTATACGCCAAAAGAAATCGCGGTGTACATGTGCAGAATCAGTATTATTAGTTATTTAAAAAAGAATTTGAATATCAATGATAATTTGAGTTTTCATGAGTTATTTGAAAAAGATTATGAATTAAAAAACCTGCAAAAATACTTAAAAAAAATTGATGAATTACTTAAAGAAATATTAATATGCGACCCTTGTGTGGGGTCAGGAGCTTTTCCTGTTACCATGATGAATGAAATCGCTAATGCAAGATATAAAATAAAATATCATACTGAAAATAGTGATTTTAAGAACAATGAACTTTATGAATTAAAAAAATATTTCATTCAAAATAATATATACGGAGTAGATATAGAGCCTGGAGCTGTTGAAATTTCGAAATTGAGACTTTGGTTATCGTTGATAGTCGATGCCTCTGATATTAATAAAATAGATACTCTGCCAAATCTAGATTATAAAATCATGCAGGGTGACTCATTAATAGATGAGTATTACGGAATAAGTTTTGAAGAGAACAAAGATGATCTTTTTGGCTCTGATTTAGAGCTTGAAAATATTATTAATGATTTGCAAAAAAAACAAAATGAATACTTCAGTTTGAAGTATACAAAAAGCAAACTCAATAAACGTAAAGAAGTGCAAAATAGTTTGAAAAATATTCTTAATTACGTTTTAGAGGAACAAAAAAAGAAATTAAATTTTAAAAAAAATAAAAAAACTTCAAGTGACATCGAACAAATAGAAAAAAATATAAATGAGCTATCAAATACTTATGCAATAAGAGATTTTTTCTTTTGGAAGTTATTTTTTTCAAAAGTTTTTAAGGACAAGGATGGATTTGATATAATTATAGCAAACCCACCTTATGTTTTCACAAGAGACGTCCAATGGTCTGAAAGCTACAAAAAATTTATAATAAAAAAATATCTATTTTTTTCTGAAAGTTTTTCATCAGGAAGAGTTCAAACAAATAAAATTAATCTTTATATTGTATTTTTGATTTTAGGTCTGAAGTTAATTAATGAAAATGGTAATAGTTGTTTTATTGTTCCTAATAATATTTTAAGAAACGTTATAAATCAAAATTTCCGAAATTTTTTACTACATAATTCAGATATAGATGAAATAGCAGATTTAAAGGCAAACGCTTTCATAGGTGTAACAACGTCACCGATAATTATGCTCACCAACAAAAAAACTTCGGGAGAAAAAAATATTAAAATAACCGATACTAATTTTGCTGAATACAAAAGTGTTGATATAAAACAAAATCATATAATCTCACAATCAAATTTTAAATCTAACCCTTTTAATGTTTTTAATATTTTTTCAAAAAATGAAGATTTGGAAGTGATTTCTAAGATAAAGCATGAAAAAACTTTTATTAAAAATATCAGAAAACATGCGATTGCAGGTATAGATGCTAATAACGAACTTATACATGAAGGAAAATCAGGATCTAATTCTAGGGAATTTATCAGGGGAGGAGATATTAAGAAGTTTAGAATAGAATATAATAATGAATACATAGAGTACGATAGAGATAAAATTAACCGTGCAAGACCTGATGAATTATGGAGAGCTAAGAAAAAAATATTTACACAAAGGATAAGTGGTGGAAAACATCCGCTAGTTTGTGCTGTTGATGATAGAAAATTACTTGGTTACGCATCGACGAATATCCTTTTGTTATTTCCGGAGTTTGAGGCAAAATATAGTTACGAGCTTTTAAGTGTAATTATAAACTCAAAATTAATAAATTATTTTTATGCTAAAAGTTTTTCTAATAGTTCTGAATTAACTGTAAATATTTCAACATCTTATTTAGAAGAAATTCCAATACCTAAAATTAATGCAAATAATTTAAACATAATAAAAGATATCGAAAAGAACTATGAAAAACTTATAATTGATAAAAAAGACTATGAAAACCCCGTTTTTGATGAACTTATTTATGAACTGTATGGTTTAACTAAAAAAGAAATATCAATTATTGATAAACACTTTGGTCTTTAAAATAATCACATCATAAAAATCGATAACCAATAATGATTAGATAGAATGCTTTATATGTAGCTGCTTAGTGTTAACTCAGCTTCTAAGTGGGCCAGAAAAGATGATCTAAGCAGCTACTATACTAATGATTTGAGAATCTTAACTAAATTATAAATTATTTTCAACAAGAAACAGGTGGCGAGGCTCGAGGAGCTTCTTATGATACTTTTTGGATCACTGATGTGCGGTATTGTTACTTTGAATTAATTTTACAAAAATATTAATTTTCTTAACTTTTCTAAATTTTTTCAAGTTAACATAACGTAAGTAATCGTAATTATACCGTCCCTTAATCAGCTTCAAAACGTAGTGAACTAATGAGCAAAATTTATAAGTGCTATATATAAAAATCTTATTTAATATTAATAAAAATATATTTAACTTTCTAAAATTAGTTCACTTAGTTCACTTAGTTCACTACACTGCAAATGGTGGATCTTGATACCGATTGTAAGGGCTGTATTTTCCAAATCCATCAACATAGTAAGCGTGGGTATATAATTTTTGTTTAATTATTTCTGTGGCCGAGAGATTTTTATATTTTTCATGGTTGTTGATTACCCATAATGTTGGAAAAGTAGTTTGTCCCATCTCCTCGTAAGCAGCTTGTCCTATTTTAACACCACCGATTGCAAGCAAGGATTCTGCAACAATATTATTTCTATTAATTTTTACTCTATCTATTTTTTCGTAGTGGATCTTAACATCACTTGCTGCCACCACATCTTTATTAAATGGCCAGACTTGTCTCGAGTAATCTTCTAAAACTCTCTGTGTAAATGGATGTAAATTATGCTTAGCCATTTCTCGTTTGGCAGCAGTAGCTGGAGCAGCTCCTTTTGCCGAAAAAGTATCAGATATCTTTCTATTCTGAAGAAAGTGCAAAACATGACTAACCCCATTATCGCTTTCAATAAATTCATTGAGTTTTTCGTAATAACTATCTGGACGTCTCTCTACATCACAATTGATAACAAAATATCTTGGATCTTGTGGATCAACTGATAGAGCGTTTAATTCGTTTGAGTGCAGAATAAAGTTTGCTGTTGAATGCTTTTCTTTAAAATCAACATATAGTTCTCTATTTCTGTGATTTTCTTCACTAATGATCCTTTTTAAAAAATTAACTAATTTTTTATTTTCAGTCCAATTGTCTTGAGACTTTAGTTCATCAATTAACACTAATTGATTATCTAAAAATAATTTAGCTTTATCTAGTGCCTCATTAATATCAATTTCGGTAGTATTATTGTGTCCAAAAATCTTTCGCCAAAAATGAAACAGTCTTCCTTTTCCTATTTGCTTTTCTTCACTGACAATGAATAAAGCATGTCTAATTTTTACTCCAGGATTTTGGATCATAAAAGAGATAAAGTCTAAAACATGCTCTCTCTCAAATTCAATAGGAAACAAATAATTTAAGTGCTCTTGAAATATAGAAATATCACCAGGTATAGCTACCAAGTTATTTGGTTTATAAGTATTAATGTACTTCTTGCTATCTAATTCAAAAATAATTTCTTCGGGATTATATTTATTTGGTTTGTATAAAAAATCTTCTACGATTGTTTTGTCCGGATGAAATTTGAAATAATTTATTGGAGTAACCTTAGGCTCCATAATACATGCAAATTCTGTCTCGATAGCTTCTTTCGTATAGCAGTTATTTAATTCTACATTAAAATATCTAGATGATGTTCTTACATAATAAATATTTTGAATAAATTTTTCTCTTAATGTTTCTGGATCTTCAAGGTTAGATTTTTTCCTAAAATTATTAATTTTATTTGAAACGTAAGTTTCGAAGTCTTGATTTTGATAATCACCCCTAGAATCTTTGTCTGCATATAACCATAGTTTGCTTAATTCTTTTTCAATATCTTTATCTGTTTTTTTTGCTGCTATGAATTTTGCAATTAAATCAGTTATCCAATTATCAAACGTTCCACCTCTAGGATGTTCTTCTCTAGCTCTTATTTTTTTAATGATCTCTTTTATGGGTAGAGTTTTATTTTTATCTGCTGTTACCTTCACCTCTTCATGAAAAATTTTAGGTAAGTTCATGAAGAAATTTTTTGACTGCGCCAATTCTTTTATTTTTTTTAAATGTGTGGCTAATTCCCTTGAATATAATCCACTTGGATAGGGAAGTTTAATTCCATTTCCATGCTTTCTTTTTTCCGTTAATTCACTTTGCTTAGGGAATATTTCAGTATTTTCTGGCAATCCTAGCTCCCGTACAAAATATGCTAACGCATTTCTCATTAAAGGAGCTGCTATAAATTCTTGCGAGTAAAGGTGTAAATGCAAGCCTTTACTCGCTGATTCAACAATCACAAGAGGGAATTTGTGACTGTAAATTTTGTTTTTAATTGTCGCTAAATATTCTGGATCATAAACATCAATATCAATTGCTCCCCACTTGCATTGATTGTTATTATTTAATGGATTGATAGTGACAGCTATTTCTCCTGTAGATAAATGCTTAATGAACGCCGCTTTATCAATGGGCAATCTTTTTTTGTTGTAATTATATTTTATTTTTCCTGGCCTATTTGGATCTTCCCCAATTTTAGTAGCAGGAATGTAATCTAGATTATTATTATAAGTATTAAAAAATTCTTCTATTACTTGCTGTTCATTTATCATTAGTATCCCATCATTAGTTTTATTTGTTATGTAATTAGTCTGTCCTTTAGTAATGCTATGCCTGTATTGTTAAGCTCATACTCCCGCTTTGCTTTCTGTATTTTTTGTTGCTCTATGAAATTCTCAAATTGAATATCTTGGATTGTCTTAATAGGTTTAGTTTCTTTTTTAATCTCAAGCTTTGGATCTTCAATGCCTGGAAGAGTAGGTTGGTAATTATAAATATTATTTTTCTTTTCTTTTCTATAATTATGATCCTTGAGCTTATGAAGAATCTTCTCATAAGAGCCAGCTGTGTACTCCTCATATGACTTGGCCCGCATAAATTTATTTAATTGATCTTTATCTTTAATCAATTTCCCAGCCTCTTTCCTTACTTGAGATCTTATTTTATATGCCTCTCCTAAATTATATTTTTGATAAAATTCATCAGTCCAGGCGCCTACTTCTTTGTTAAATCTTACGTCTTTAGATTTTATTGTTTTTAATTCTGTAGCGTCTAATTCCTTTTGAAGCTCTGGATCATCTAACTTTCTCATAACATTCCAGGTCGATTCTTTTGATTCTTGCTCTACAACTGCTTCTGGATTGTCAGAATAGACTACTGTATTTAATCCTCTCTTGATTTTAGTCATTAGCTCTAACTCCTGTCATTTTTTTTAAATCCTCTCGCAACTCATCCAGCGCTTTCTGTTCGGAGTGAGTCAGCCAGTTTGCTTGTTCTAGGATTGAAATTAGATATTTTACTTGTCCAATATCTTTATCTGAAACTTTACCACCATCCGCATAACCCAAATTGTTTCTGAATTTATTAATAAGCGAAATCATTGTAGGCTTTTGATCATAGTACAAAGGAACATCCATCATTGATCCAATGGATCCACCTGATTTCTTTTTTTCTCTATCTTCTTTTAAACCTTGGCGTTCTAAGTCTTGCTGTTTAATAACTTGTTTGATTGCCTCTAATAGCTGCTCTCTTGTTATAGGAACTGCTTTGTTTTCTTTATCTGACATTGACTAATCCTTTGTTAAAAAATTCTTCGACTAAAGCACTGTCATAAACAATCGTTCCAGATCTTCTCATTCCTGGAGCTCTGCCTAAAACAATAAAAGGTAGTCCTCTTTTTTCGCAACGCCACTTACGTAAGGTGTTAACTGATAAATTATAGCGTTCAGCAACTTCTGTAGGTTTTAAATATTTTTTAATCTCTGTGGTCATTTGTGATCTTAAACCACAAATGAGATTGAATAAAAATTCCTAGTAGTACTTCTTGGAGCAAGATTTATTATTGGATTCCATGTTCAGATTCATGCCAACCTAATTCGAATTCATCCAATAGGTCTTGGTATTTATTGCTATCAATTATCTTTAAATATCTTTTAATATCATCAACTCGCCCGAAGTGATTTGTTGCTAGATTATAAATAAAGGTTATTTCCCCAGAAACCCACCTGCCATAACTATCTTCTTTGGGTTTAAATGTTTTATTGTTGGTTTTAACCCAGTCTTTAAAATATTTTGTATCTACAACCAACGTAGCTGCACCATGAATAGATTGTGTTTTCCTAAACTTTTCTAAAAATAAATTTAGCAGCTCCTGTTTATCTTTTTCAGGAATTTTTTGACCCCTTAATTTTTCTTTTTCAGCTATTTTTTTCTTAATTAAATGATGAACTTCTTCTTCAAAATAAACTCTACCTTTTTCGAATTCTATTTTAATAAATTCCTGGAATGCTTTTTCATCATTGAGAAGTAGATTCCAAGCCTTATTTACTTTGTTTTCCTGACCCATGACCAATTATAAGTCAGCATGAATCCATAAACAAGAGTCGGGCAGCCAACAAGCTACTTCTTAAATTCTATAACTTTATTTTTATCCTGTGCTTCATCTGCATTGAGCATATTAAAACTATCTAATGCACTCTCAACATCAGCGTCTAATATTCTTGCATATTTCATAGTAGTTCTGCTGTTCGTATGGCCTAATGCTTTTTGAACCACGGAAATATTTTTAGATGAGCTTAATAATAAAGTTCCAAACGTGTGTCTGCATTGTTTGAGTGGCATGTATGGAATATTTAAAATACGCAATACTTTTTTCCAGGTGTTTTGAAATCCTGTAAAATATTTCTGTTGAGAATCCTTTTTGGGACTAGGAAAAACATATTCCCTGCGTTCATCATTAAAATTATAGCATTCTAAAAACCTTGATCTTCTAATGGTTTGTAGCAGCTGCAAGCAATCATTAGAGAATTTATAAGTTTTCTGACCAACTTTAGAGTCTAAATAACTTAATGTTTTTGTAGCTTCATTAACTTGTTTCCATTGCAAGGCGAACCCCTCACTCAATTGACGCTTTCCCGTTAGCAGTGCAAAAGCAATTCCTGTGCAAGCAATAATATTTAAATGGTGGCGTTTATAGTGATCTAAATTTAAAAGCGGCTTTTCATTTCTGTTATCTGTAACATAACACAGATCAATAACTTGTTGCGCCTGGGATTTTGTAAGGACAGTATGATTTTCTTTTTCTTGAAACATTTCCTTTCGCTTGATCTTGCAAGGATTTTCTTTTTTCAAATATCCTTTTTCAATAGCGTAATTGAAAACAATTTTAAGATATTGGATTACTCTATTTGCAACATAGGGAGCTTTAGAACCAATAGCATTATGAATATTCTTAATTGCTTCTTTGGTTACTTTGGATATTTTTTTATATTGAATATCATAGGTAAAACAATCTCTGCATTTTTTGTCTGTAGTTTGTTGGAATATCCAAACTCTAAATGAGTCCTTAACATGCTTAATAGTTTTAGGTTTGTATCCGTGATTTTTATTTAATCTGTTTTGATAAAACTCCTTTATCAAAGCCCCAAGATCCAACTCTTTTTGTAAAGATTGTTTAATTAGAATAGGATCGTGGCCAGAAAATATTTTAGATTTAATCTCATTTACTCTACGCAAGGCAGCGGCACGCGATAATTCTTTCGTAGATCCCAAAAATAATCTTTTTGGCTTACTACCTTTTGGCCGCCATGAATAATAAAATCCTTTGGATACTTCGTTTGGTTTAATATTACGTCTATTTCCTTTTTTATCTAAAATAGACTGAACCATAACTTTTAATCCAGGGACTTCATCATTGAAAATCTGGGCTTTCTCTTTACCCTCTAAACTTTCTATAAAATTTTCTGTTAATTTTCTCCTTACTGTTAATTTGTTTTCTTTTATCATTAGTAGTTACCTTTCTTTTGTTGTTTAATCGGCTGACTATCATCCCTGGACTCTGAAAAAAATTCCTAGAAGAACAAAAAGGAACAAGTTTCTGCAGCACTACACGCAGCACTACAAACCAGATCCACTTGATCGAGTCCGTTAATGAATCCGCCGATTCAATTCCTTGTAGAAAGATTGATTTACCTATGTTATTTGTAAGCAATTACTTACGCGCTCGTAGATCAACTGGATAGATCGCTTGACTACGGATCAGGAGGTTGGGAGTTCGAATCTCTCCGAGCGCACCAAAACTTTAGATGACCTGGTATATATTATTGCTGATA
>Ga0222714_10003291_pt1 | contig 16585 bp, 30 predicted proteins | sample C33_3DmetaG_FD_165048 | JGI IMG/M metagenome (GOLD analysis project Ga0222714, IMG submission 165048) | Estuarine water microbial communities from San Francisco Bay, California, United States - C33_3D | ecosystem: Environmental > Aquatic > Marine > Unclassified | place: USA: California...
ACCTGCAACACCCATCATGTGGAATGGATTCAGGGTCCAGTTGTGGAATCCTTGGAGGAAGAGCAGGAACCTGAAGATTGCTGCGACCCCGAAGGAGGGGGCAAAGAACCAGCTGCTTTGACCGAGGGGATAGAGAAGGAAAACGCTAACGAAGACAGCAATAGGACCAGAGAAAGCAATAGCATTGTAGGGACGGATACCGACGAGACGGGAGATTTCAAACTGTCGGAGCATGAAACCTATGAGAGCAAAGGCTCCGTGGAGCGCCACAAAAGTCCAGAGTCCCCCAAGTTGACACCAGCGGATGAAGTCCCCTTGAGACTCAGGACCCCAAAGTAGAAGAAGAGAATGACCCATAGCGTCAGCAGGAGTTGACACTGCTGCCGTGAGAAAATTAGCACCCTCAAGGTAAGAAGACGCCAACCCGTGGGTATACCAGCTTGTAACAAACGTCGTGCCAGTAAGCCAGCCACCAATTGCCAGATAAGCAGTGGGAAAAAGAAGTAATCCAGACCAGCCCACAAAGACAAAGCGGTCGCGTTTAAGCCAGTCATCCAGGACATCGAACCAACCCCTCCTTGGGGGACTTAGTGTGCTTGCTACCATTTTTATTTTCCTTTTTTAAGTAGTACAGTTGTGGCCAAGTATCTTGAATAATCTCGGCAAGTTTGTAAGGTGTCTCCGAAGTTATCATAACTTTACATTGTAGGAGAAAAAAATAGGGGACCGAAGTCCCCTAAGGTTAGGTTGTAATCCGTATCAACCGATAGCAGGTGCTTGGAGTGCCACAGGAGTGGACTCAGCAGCAGCAAGGTCGAGAGGGAAGTTGTGAGCATTACGCTCGTGCATCACTTCCATACCCAGACCAGCACGGTTGAGCACATCTGCCCAGGTGTTGATCACTTTACCTTGACTATCAACGATAGACTGGTTGAAGTTGAAACCATTCAGGTTAAAAGCCATAGTGCTAACACCAAGAGCAGTAAACCAGATGCCGACCACTGGCCAAGCAGCAAGGAAGAAGTGAAGAGAGCGAGAATTATTAAAGGAAGCATACTGGAAGATCAGGCGACCGAAATATCCATGAGCAGCGACGATGTTATACGTCTCTTCTTCCTGACCAAACTTATAACCATAATTCTGTGACTCGTTTTCAGTAGTCTCACGCACCAGCGAAGAAGTAACCAGACTTCCATGCATAGCAGAGAAAAGAGATCCACCGAATACCCCAGCAACACCGAGCATATGGAAAGGATGCATGAGGATGTTGTGCTCTGCTTGGAAAACAAGCATGTAGTTAAACGTGCCAGAGATGCCGAGAGGCATTGCATCAGAGAAAGAACCTTGTCCGAAAGGATATACAAGGAAGACAGCAGATGCAGCAGCAACAGGAGCGGAGTAGGCAACACAGATCCAGGGACGCATACCCAGACGATAGGACAATTCCCACTCACGACCCATGTATGCATAGATACCGATCAGGAAGTGGAAAACAACGAGTTGGAAAGGACCACCGTTGTAGAGCCATTCGTCAAGCGATGCTGCTTCCCAGATGGGATAGAAGTGCAGACCAATAGCGTTGGAAGAAGGGATAACAGCACCAGAGATGATGTTGTTACCATACATCAGAGAACCAGCAACGGGTTCACGGATGCCATCGATGTCCACAGGAGGAGCAGCGATGAAGGCGACGATGAAACAAATAGTTGCTGCCAACAGGCAGGGGATCATCAGGACGCCAAACCAACCGACATACAGACGGTTATCGGTTGAGGTTACCCAGTTGCAGAATTGCTCCCAGGTGTTAGTAGAACGTTGTCTTGAAAGAGTTGCAGTCATTGAACTTAAACAGATAGTAGGACCATCAGGGAAATGGTGGAGATACTATGCTCCTCGCACCCTTAGCGAGGATATGAGAGACGTGCTTTATACACCCTATAGGTCTCGGTTTGGGGTGTTTACAAGAGATTAGAAAACTTAACGTTTCTTAACCCGTTGACCTATTTATATTAAACCAGATTCGGAATCTCGTCAACCCACAGGTGACGCTTCTGGATCTGGCACAAGCACATGGGAGGGAGCGGGAGCAGTCTTCAGATACTCTTCCCACCCTGCAAGCACATCGCTTTGCATTTCATTCTCCCAGTCAGCACTGACTGCTGCAGTCCCCTCACGAAGAGAGTCCAGGTGCTTCTGGAAGCGTCCTTCCGACACATAATTGTGGCAAAACTCATAGACATCCTTATTTAAGTCTATGCCCTTATGAATGAAGGCGTTAAGACAAAACTGCCTTGCCATCATGTTGCCATCGTTGTAACGCCAATCATCAATCATTTTCTTCAACTACCCTCATAGGATGCGTTGCCATTTGCTTGTGTGTCTCATTAAAGAAGACACCAAGTTTAACTAAAAAGTCTGCTTTTTCTTTTGATAAGTTTCGATAATTATTAAGGGCGGTCCATGACCGCCCATTGTCGAAACTACATTCAAGCCGATACTTGGGCATTGTTGAGCTCGTCCAGATACATCAGGACATTCTCAGGATATGAGATCTCATAAGGATCATCTTCACAATCATCGATCTTGCCAGACTCCTCGAAGATCTTCATGATCACACCGTCTTCAATGACGGCTGCATAACGCCAGGAGCGAAGACCGAAACCAAGATTATTCTTGGTGACCAACATATTCATGAGTCCAGTAAACATCCCGTTACCATCAGGCACAAGGTTTACTTTCTCAATACCCAACTCTTGCTTCCATGCATTCATTACAAATCCATCATTGACGGAGATGCAATGGACGGCATCACACTTGCCCTGACCGATGAATGCATCATAAGATGCTTCAAAGGATGGCAGTTGGTATTGTGTGCATGTAGGTGTGAATGCTCCAGGGAGAGCAAAGATCACATGACGACCCTTCCCAAATAGATCTAGGGAGGATACTGTTTCAAATCGACAGTCTTTATCTTTGCAGTCTTTCTGACGGACAAAGACAAAGTTTACTTCAGGAATTGTATTCATAATTAAGAATGTCTCTGTAATTTATATATCACCAAATGCCAGGGATGATCTGGCCTGTGGTAGCGTAGCTACCCATAGCGGCAATGATACCAATCATTGCTGCCCAACCGTTAATACGCTCTGCTCTTTCGTTCATGATAGTTACCAGTGTTTGTGGAGTTTGGGTGCAAGATATGGACGCCTAAGCGTCTGCAGAAGAGTCAGAGTTTTCAATTCGTCCTTCTGTGGTTGAGTCAGACGACCCCACCTCAATCTCGCTAGTAAATTCTTGATCATAATTATGCTTTTGTTTCAATGTTGGATCTGCAACGCTGCTGACTACAGGTTTAATAGGTTTAATGACAATGAATTTGTCATTCTTAAGGGTGCCAGCAATCTTGACTTCAAGATCGTTACCATTCCAATCTAAATCTTGGAGGGCAACACCAAGTTGCCCCAACCATCCGCCTTCACTTTGAATCACAGATTCTCTTCCTGCTCAGTAAGAATCACACAGTCACTGGTGGGATATGCCACACAGGTGAGCACCCAACCTTCAGCGATTTGCTCATCGTCCAGGAAGGATTGCTCTTCGTTATCTACTGTACCAGCGAGGAGTTTTCCTGCACAAGCTGAGCAAGCGCCCGCTTTGCACGAAGAAGGGAGATCAATGCCCGCTTCCTCCGCCGCCTCAAGAATGTATTGATCGTCCGCACACTCGATGGTAGTTTCAGTACCGTCAGGAGATTGGAGAGTAACATTGTAAGTTGCCATGACTCAATAGGTTTCGATTACTTTTTCAATAGAGATTGACAGCAGCACTAAGAAAGAAACTGCTGTCGTTGTCCAGAGTAATTCGACCATAATCAAATTACTCCGAAGAAGAGTTTACCAGTAGATGCATAGGAAATCAAGGCAGCGATGAAACCCATCATTGCCCAGCGACCATTCATCTTCTCGGCTCGCTCAGCGTATGATTCAAGACCATACTTGAGACGGTCTTCGTCGGTCATATACATGGCAGGCTCTACTGCCCACATGTTTTGTTGACCACGATCGTTAGTAGTGACAGTCATAACTCTTTGTAAAGACTTGTTACAATATATAGCAAATCTTTACAAAAGTCAAGAGCTGAATGTGATGACATCCTGACCCATGCCACCAGGGACATAGGCACCGTCACCATAGATATTCCAATCGACTGGTGCAGCAGCACCATAGTTATCGAATGGACTGTCACCTGAGGTGTCAAGATTGAAGTCTACAAAGGACTCAACCAATTTTTGACTCTTAGCAATCGTTTTGATGCCAAGATAGTGACGCCACAACTCACTAAGAGTTGATTCATTTTCTTCATTCTCAAGTGCCCACATGAAAGCCGCTTTAATTGCTCGCTCTGCATCGTGGTATTCGTTGTTGTAAGTCATAATCAGTCTTCAGGGTCATCTTTGACGTAGCAGGGCACCATGTCTGGGTCCAACCACTTAGTATATTCAAAGTCGGTCATCGCAGTATCCATCTGCATTCCATTATCACACAGATACATATCACGATACCGACCAGTGTAAGAGTCTACTTTCTGAATACGGTAGTCAGGTTTACCATTGATCTCAAGGATTCCCACCTGCACATAGCGGTAAGGGAAACGCTCAAGCAAGACAACTGGTTTTGCCATGGACCTCATGCGGTTGCCCACTGATCCTACCGTATGTCAAGCACCTAGTCAAGCGTGGTCTTGGTTTCTACGCATATCAAGATATTGCAAAATCTCATCTCGCCATTCCATCAACTCATGGAAACATTCTTGCCAGTGAGCATGTTGTCGCAGCTCGTGATCAGGCTTCAGCACACTCTCATAAAAGAGATTAAGTGCGTCACGACGCTTGCCACGTTTAATGTCGTCCATAAGTTACTTCCTATACGAATGAAAACCAGCCAGTAATAATGATCTTATCTGAAGTATTAGAAACTCTTCCACGATGGAAGTGAGTCCAATCAGATGGCCATATTACAGTGTATCCCTTTTGTGCAGGGACATATTTATCTTGATGAAACCATTCAGTGCCACCATCGGGGACATCATTTAAGTAAGTCATGAAGACAAGATGTCTGTAGACATTACTGGGAAGACAGTTAGACCTCTCAGTATGCCACAGTTTGAAACCACCACCCTTAGGATACCACTGAATACTCATCGGCTCCACGATTCTGAAGTCAGATAACTCACAGAAAGGGAAGCGGTCCATGTACTTGTTAAGGACTCCTTGCAACTCTAAGAGATACTTTTCACAATGCATGACTGCTACCTGAAAGGGCACATGCAAATCACGAGAGTCCTTAAACTCTTTGTTTGTCTTAATAACCCCCTCTTCCATCAGTTGCCCATCAATATAAGGTAGGAATTGCTGATGTCTGTAGAAATTAACAATTTCTTCCACTGCCTCATTTGAGATAAAGTCACCCCAAATAAAGTCTGACTCTTTGGTGCAAAACTTTCCTTTGTATGTGGTGATTTCATCCATCATTGTAGTTTGTCAATCCGATACGACATGATCGCTCGGGGGGATTTGGGAGACGCCTCATGGAAGACGCCCTTAGGTATGTATAGTGCATCTCCTGGTCCAATAGTAACAATGTCTGCTAGACATGTCTCACAGGGATTTGTATCAAATCTATAGGAGGTGCGTCCTTTAACTCCGATGATCAGGACATCCTCTTCATCTCTATGCCTGCCGAAAGTATCTGCAGGTGCAAAGTATGAAACATATACATCCATGTTTTGACATTCATGACCAGCAAAGTTTTCAAATTCTTTCCTTGCCATAGAAAAAGACGGAGGAGATGGGCTCCCCCGCCGCCACTTGGACATATATGATGGTGGACCCCCGTCACTTATTACATAACAAGATCCAGTCGGGTCTTGCAAAGTTGAATTCACATACATGAGAATGGCATCCCAAGTCACTTGGGTGTGAATGGGAAACCTATCTCTGTATACAATATACTTTGTGTCATCCATACATCAAATCAGTTGTCATATTATCGATGAGGATTTGGTAATCCTCTTCAACGTCAACGCCCCAAAAATGGACGTGTCTGGGACTCATGTCGCTATAAAAACGACAGAGTTGTGCAAATAGTGCTGGATACTCTGTGTCCAGAGCAACCTCACCATTTACGGCGGACTTCAAGACATCCATGCAAGATGCAAAACGATTCTTAAGAGTCATAAACCCTTCTCCGTTGACTTCTGTTGGGGATCCTGCTGTTAACAGGAAGCGAGACAGGTAGGGATCGAACCTACGACCGACTGCTTAGAAGGCAGTTGCTCTATCCGCTGAGCTACTGTCCCAGTTTTAAGAAGTGGACTTCGGAGAATCGTGGTTTCATATCACTGCTTTGGTTTTGTCAATGTGTCCCTTAATGTTAAACGAAATGATTGTCCGTTTGACATTAGATCGATTGGGTAATGCTTCATGGTGAAGTGAAGAGGGGAAGAATACTATGCTACCTTCCTTTGCAGGTGGCACATAGGACATCATGTTACCATCTAGAAAATCATGAAACGGTGCGTAAAATGTTGTGGGAGTGTGAATATTGGGATCAAAGTCGTAGTAGAGAATACAAGACCATCCATATTGTCCATGATTGTGGACTCGATGCTTCTGCGATTCTACCTGCGTCTCAAACCACATTGCTGAGATCTCCATTTGATGCCTCCTTCCAAGGCATCCACTCTTTCTAAACTTATTTATGGGCACAGCAGCAACTTTGAAGAGTTGATCTGCATAGGGTGGTAACACCCCTGCATAATCATGCTCAAAAAAGTCAGTGTGGACCTCCACTCCCTGCTCCAGATGTGCATCTGTTAATTCAGGAAGTTGAATTTCTTTCTTAACATTCTCCCAGTCATCAATATCGTATGTGCATATTGGGACTCGGAAAGGAAACTCCATCATACTTGCTCTAACTCACGAATACGCTGAGCAATTACCTCAGCCTCTGCATACTGACGTTGCGAAGCTAACTCATGAACAACGTCCACGAGATACTCGATTGACTCAGTAAAGAAATCAGTTTCTTCAAACATGATTGGGACCCCCATCCACTACCAGCAAAGTATATAGCTGGAAGGGGGGTGCCGTCAAGCCTCAAAGTGCTTGATAAACCATTCGGCGTCCACTACGACAAGTGGTTTCTTCCGATTCTTCTTCATGAAAAGGATCGGAGTGTGGTCACCAGCATTGGCACACGCTTGATCATATGCCTCGTAGACGTTGAGTCTCTCAACATTCTTACACTCAATGCTGAAGGGGAATTTCTTCCTAGCATCTCTTGCCATGATAAGATCTTCCCCACCAGCACCCATTGAGCGAGACTCGATGTCCTCTGGATGAATATCTCTATGCTCAATGAGCATATCCCTAACCCATTGTTGGAATCTACGTCCCTTTCCTTTCGCGCTTTGTGGTTTCATACTGTTTAATCTGCATAACCGTCATCATCACTGTCCAACTGGTAACCCAGGCGAGTCCGTGGCTCATAAGGACCACGGAATGCATCTGGATCCTCCTTTATAGCGTCCTCTAAGGACTGTGCAAGGAGTTTTAGGTTATGTGCAATGAGTTTTACCTTGTCGTAATTCATACTACCCCGCCAATTTGTCTTGAAGTTGCTTCCAATCTGCATTGAATTTATCAAGACCATTGTCAGTTAGCATGTGTCTATACATACCCTCAAAGACGATGGGTGGGATGGTGCAAATGTCTGCACCTACAGCAAATGCTTTACCCACGTCCCTTACATTTCTAATAGACGCTGCGAGAATCTCAGTCTTGACATCGTGTTTCTTATATATGTCTGAGATCTCTCGGATCAGTCCAAGTCCATCGAAACAGTTATCATCCACTCTTCCAACGAAGGGAGAGACGTATGTTGCTCCTGCTTTGGCAGCAAGGATGGCTTGTGCTGGTGAGAATACTAGGGTGACGTTGGTGGATATACCATCATCCGCCAACTCTCTACATGCCAGTAGTCCCTCATGAGACATTGGCAATTTAATTGTTACGCTAGGGTGCAATTCGATATAATCATCTGCCATGTCAAGCATTTCATCGACGGTATCCCCGACGACTTCTGCACTGACAGATGCTGTCCACCCAAACATTTGACATATCTGGAGGATAACATCTTTTGGATCCTGACCCTGCTTAAGCATAAGGGAAGGATTGGTAGTGACGCCATCAATTAAACCAGAGTTTACTGCATCATGTATCAGATCAATGTCTGAACTATCCAGAAACAGTTTCATGACTCCTCTTTGTGAAGGCATAGTTATTTAGATGCCTACAAAAAAGGGACGCCTATGTCAGCGTCCCCTGTTAAAGATAGGTTCTAGGGATAACATATCCTCAAACCATTCTCGCAAGTGTATCCGATAACAAGACCAATACCTACACCCCCTATAGGTTAGTTGGTAGCAGGCAGGTGGTCTGTTATCTTTATCCATATCATCATGATGATATGTGTAGTCTTCCATTACTTCACCTTTGCTGGGCAGTGTCCTGCAGCACAAAGTTGAGCGCTATGCAGTTTAGATTCCTTGACTTGCTTTGCCTTGATGACAGAGAGCCAATTGTTAGTAACTACAGTCTTCATTTTGCAACCTCCTTGGTCACCTGATACTTGCTACCACGATAGGTTTCAGTAAAGGTCTTGACTTCGGTTTCCTTCTTAGCGTGGGGATCGTAAGATGCACCACGATAAGCAGTAGTGTTGTTGCCGTAAAGGTTAAAAAGATTCATCGGTTTACTCCTAAAGAAATGAGATGTTTTAAGATCCCGTTCCTTCAGTCGTGTGCGTCCTACTTATCAAAGCAGTGAGGGTCTGTATGATTCATCCAGTGGATGAGAATATCAGACTTCTCAAAGGGAGTGAAAAGAGTTGTCTCTTCCAATCCTTGCTTCAACCATTCATAGTCTTCACACCTAAGGAAATCCCCAGGTGGGACGTGACTAAAAAAGATGAGTGCCAATGATAACATAGGATGAACGCTCCGTTCCGCGACTTACTTGCGTCCTATTCGCTATTCGCAAACAGCGAATGGATGAACGTATGATTATTATACCATACTATTTAGCAAATTTCTTTGTATCTTTTGTAACATTTTTGAGATAGTCTCCTTGAGACCTGTGCCGTTTCTTATTTCTCTTCCCACGGATCGGGGAGATTTTGTCCTGTTGCAGCTCCCTCTTCAGCTCCTTCAAAAACTTCAAGTGGGCCTTGATACCATTCAGAGGGGTCGGGATAATTTGTCTTGGGGTCTGAGTCATACGATAGATACAATTCGTCTAGTCCATCTACTTCGGATGGTTTGCTTATAATCTTTGGTCCTGTTTCTCTTTCTTCTGCGTCCCAGTATTCATGCATCGCTTTTACTTGCTGATCAACTTGGCGCATGGTCCTTTCCATCTTGCAATCGAGCCACCACTTAGCATACCAAGGTATTAAGAAGTGCTCACAGATAAATTTGATGGGCGGCTTTTGTTTTGCTGCCCACCATTCAAACTGTTGAATCTCAGTAGGGACACCGCCCCACCGAGTCTCAAATTCAAAGTGAAAATCCTGCGAATGACTTTGCTTCGACATCCTGTTTAATACCCCCAATGACATAAGATTCAATTTCAGTTTCCTGTGGTGCATTCTGCTGCCCCTTAGAATTCAACCAATGCTCAGTCCAAGGAAGAGGATTGGTTGACATGGGGACATCAAACACAGGTTTAATACCGATCGCTTTCATGCGACGGTTAGCAATATATTCAACGTAATGGGAGAGGAGTCTTTCGTTGAGACCGATCATACTACCTCTAGAGAAGAGATAATTTGCCCAGTCTTTTTCCTCTTGCACAGCAGAGATAAACATCTGCTTGACAGTTTCTTTTTCTTCTTCAGCAATCTCTTGCATTACGGGGTCGTCCCCTTCCGCCCACTTCTTGAGGATCTTTTGAGTAAGGACAAGATGCTGACTTTCGTCTCGTGCGATGAGAGAGATAATTTTAGCGGATCCTTCCATAAGCTTGAGTTCACCAAACGCAAACGAGCAAGCAAATGAGACATAGAATCGGATACCTTCGAGAATGTTGACATTGGCGATTGCGAGGTAGAGTTTACGTTTTACTTCACGAAGGGCAGCCTGTGCTGCAGGGACGCCATCTAAGTTGTGCTGCCACATGTTACCAGCAGCCCACTCATTAGCTTCATGAAGGAAGTCATTGTATGCTTTACATACAGACCTTGCCCTTGCCAATATTTTATCGTCATCTAGCACGGTGTCAAACACTTCGCTAGGATCTGCATACACATTCTTAATGATGTGGGTATAAGATCGGGAGTGGATCTGCTCCATGAATTCCCATACACCCATACACCCTTCCAATTCAGGAAGGGAGCAGTAGGGAGAGAATGCCATACCAGGACCACGACCCTGCACAGAGTCCAGGAGAATTTGATACTTGAGATTAGCAGTGTAGATGTGTTTCTGTTGTGAGTTTAGAGTCTTGTAGTCTGCCCTATCTTTTTGCAGAGAAACTTCCTCAGGTCTCCAGAAGTATCCAAGTTGTGTTTGTGTGAGTTTGTCAAAGTCAGGATACTTATACTCATCATAACGCTGCATCCCAAGGGGTGCTCCAAAAAACATAGGTTGTTTCTTAGTGTCAACCTTCTTCTCGTTAAATACCGTGATCCCCATCCTTGCTCCTTTCTGACTGGTAGGTTCCAAAATTGCTGACATAATATAAAAAACTATTGATTCTAGGGTTGATTCCAAAGGAGTCACAGACTGCAAGGAAGGACTCGAAGTCCTCCTGCAGATCTGGTCCCAATTCTATCTCAACTTTCCTAGACATTACAAGCGTCACATGCTTCTTCTTCTGAGCTTAGGATGTCCTCAATGAGAGCATCCAACGCAGCAGCCCTTTTAATGTTGTCCTCAACATCGGGATCTTTCTTATTATCGTATGTATTCTGATAGTAGGAAGTCTTCCAACCATATTTGTATGTATTGAGGAAGTCAGTTGCGATGATTTGCATCGGGACTTCATTGTTAGGATAATTCTCTGGGTTGTAAGACCAGTTGCCACTGATTGCTTGGTCAAAAAACTTTTGCATCACAGCAACGATCTTAATGTATCCCTCATTCGACGGCATGTCCCAAAGAAGAGTGTAGTTATTCTTGAGAGTATTAAACTGAGGGACAATCTGTTTGAGCGGTCCCTTTTTCGACTTCTTAATGGACAGGTAGTCTCTAGGTGGCTCAATTCCATTGGTTGCATTTGACACAACGGAACTGCTCTCCGATGGCATCTGTGCGGACAGTGTGCTGTTTCGTAGACCTGACTTTTGAATAGCGAAGCGTAGAGTATCCCAATCATAGTTGTATGTCGGTGCAACCAATTCATCAACATCCTTCTTGTATGTATCGATGGGCAGGATGCCATCGGCATACTTGGTGCGGTGGAATGCCTCACAAGGACCCTTCTCGATAGCAAGGTTGTTAGAAGCAAGCAACAGATAGTATTGGAATGCCTCTGTCAGTCCATGGACCTCACTAAGAGCAGCAGGATCATCATACTTAAATCCAAGTTTGGCTAGGTAATGTGCCAGACCGATGTATCCAATGCCCAAGGAGCGCCTTGCATAGGTGCTACGACGTGCTGCAGCGACGGGGTAGTCCTGATAGTCAATCAACTCATCCAGACCCCTCACAGCGAGGTCACAGAGGTTTTCCAGATCATCTACCCTCTTCAACTTACCGATGTTGATAGCAGACAGAATGCACAGGGCAATCTCACCATCAGCGTCATCGATATGGTTGATGGGATCTGTGGGGAGAGTGATCTCCTGACACAGGTTGGACATGTTTACCTTGTCCTTGAAGGAAGAGTGAGAGTTGCAGTGGTCGATATTCATAAGATAGAGACGACCAGTCTCTGCCCTCTCCTTAAGGATGTCCAGGATCAATTCCTGGGCACCGATTGTCTTACGGGGAATAGATTGGTCTTTCTCGTATTGGGTATAGAGAGAGTCGAAAGCATCAGTGCCAAAAGCATCATATAGACCAGGCACGTCATGAGGACTGAAAAGGGTGACGTTTTCATTCTTGATAAACCGCTCGTAAAACAGTTTACTAATTTGAATTGAGTAGTCAAGCTTACGGACACGATTATCCTCAGTCCCTTTATTATTCTTAAGGACAATAATGTCCTCTATTTCTTGGTGCCAGATGGGGAAGTGGACAGTTGCGCTTCCGCCTCGTATGCCATTTTGAGTGCAGCAGCGGACAGTCGCTTCAAACTTTTTAAGGAAAGGGACAACACCTGTGTGCGCCACTTCTCCACCTCGGATCTTACTGTTGATGCCACGGATTCTGCCTGCGTTGATACCGATTCCCGCCCTTTGTGCAACGTATTGGCCAATTGCCATATCAGAGCTAAAGATAGAATTGAGGGTGTCATCAACATCAACAAGAACACAGCTAGCAAATTGTCGAAGTGGAGTTCGCACTCCTCCCATGATAGGTGTGGGAATGTTGAGGAGGTGCTTGCTGATTGCGTCGTAGTATCGTTTGACATAATCGAGACGGGTCTCCGTAGGATACTGTTGGAATAGAGTGGCAGCAATCATGATATACATTTGCTGTGGAGTCTCATAAAGACGACCACTGCTTCTATCCTGCACGAGGTATTTATCAGTGACCTGGCGAAGACCTGCATAAGTGAAGAGATAGTCACGATCATGATCGATGAAAGCATCAATCTGTGTCCATTCCGCTTCAGTATATGCATTAAGGAGTTGTGCATCATAGACACCCCACTCAACGCATCGAATCAAATGTGTGTAAAGACTAGGAGCATTGTCTGGATGGTCCCCATAGACCTGCTTCCTCAATCCAAACAGAAGCAGACGTGCTGCAACGTATTGATAGTTAGGTGACTCCAGAGTGATCAGATCATTAGCAGATCTGATAAGAATTTCTTGGATGTCTTCTGTCTTAATGCCATCAAAGAATTGGAGATTAGCATTCATCTCCACTTGAGACTCAGATACACCACTCAGCCCACGGCAAGCGTGCTCAACCATAGTATGAATCTTGTCCAGGTCTAGACCCTCAACAAGACCATCTCTCTTGACAACGCTAATCTCACTCATACCTTTTTCCAAAATGTTAGTTTAACTTTTGCTTCCATACCTTGATAGGTATTTTTATTGATCAGGGATCTAACGTCCCTACCTGCCAAGACCATATCATTTAGGTCTTTCTCTTTCACTTCCTTCGGGAAGATGACTACCTTATGTCCTTGCTCGGCGGCTTTAGTAATCTTTGCAACGATCTCTCGGTTTCTCGGTTCATTGTCGAAGACGTATACGAATCGATAATCATAACCGCTGAGGTCAACATCGCTACCACACATAGCAATAGCGTTGGCAAGGAAAGTGGAGTCGAGAGGTCCTTCTGTGACATAAACTTCTTGTGTAGGATCTACTTTGTCCATACCATAGATCTTTGGTTGACTTTTGTCAAATAAGATCGTGACATACCGAAGGTTAGACTTCGGTGCGAGGGACCTCCCTTGGACACCAAACCACTTACCATCAGCATCTATTAGAGGGATGATGATTCGTGGACGGTCATTCTGAAGATTCTCAAAGTAGTTTGGTATCTGACTATTTACCCAACGCTTGAAGCGATCGGTGTAAAAAAGAGAAGCAAACTTATCCTCAGGGATCTGTCTCTTCTCTAGAAATTCTCGGGCAGGGTGTCCACTATTTAGCTCACTGATTGGTGTTAGACCTGATACCTTTTTAGCAAAGTGTGGTCGTGCTTTTATCTCTAGTGGTTTCTCCTTAGGTCTGAGTGGTTTTCGATACCTCTCCAAAAGATATTCTGAGTAGAGATCGGGACTCTGATCCTTCAGAAACTTAGCAACACCCTTAGAGATTCCACAGTTGTGGCACTTGAAGAAGTAGTCACCATCTCTGGGGAAAAAATATCCTCGCGCCTTTGACTTCTGCTTCTGACTATCCCCACAATAAGGGCACCTGAAATTATAGGTGCCCCCTTGGTTCTTGAATCTATCTAGTCGGACGCCTGCCTTCTCGATAAATCTTGCATCGACAAAACTCATACAGGTCGAATGATCTCTACTCCTGGTAGTGTAGCAGACGTTCCAGTAGGAGTCAATTGAAATCCCAGCTGAGGTAGCATCTGTAATACAAAGATGACTGCACTAGCACTCATGGTGACCATCCAGAGCATCTTTTGATTATCGTCTACCTTCTTCTCTAGAGACTCTAACTTCTCTGCAAAATTACTAAACATCTTCTCATCATATTTCTGATGGTCACTGACCATCTTGATGATTGCTTGGTTTGCTTTGTCGCCCTCGTCAAGTCTATTCTCGTGACGCTCCAGGACGATAGCAATCTTATTACTATTCTCGGAGATAGTAGTTACAGCACGCTCTAACTTGTCTAACATCTCCTTGGACAGGTCTTCATAAATATCGAGTTTTGATTCAAGGACCGCAAGTTTTTGCAACCCGAATGCCATGGCTAGTCTGCTCCAAGTGCTTTTTGTCGTTTATCCCAATAAAATTTTATGACTTGGTTAGGATAAAGACGAGTCACTTTGAGTTTCTTGTGGCTCTCGGGGCGATACATTTTCCTCAATTCAATCATAACTTCGGAAGGAGATCTTCCATACAGGACAAACAATTCTTGTCCATCATAACTAACCAGGAAAGGCAGAGCGCCTGCTTCTTTATTGTCATACGACTCACCAATTCCCACGTTAGTAATGACATGACCCTTAGGTTTATACTTCCTCTTCTTGACTTTCTTGCCGAGAAGGGGATCGAATCCTGCGACTGGACCTGTGGCAGCAGCACTACCGCTGAATCCACCAGTCCCTACGCTCATTGTGGGTGCATCTTCATTCATAACTTGGAAAGGATGTCATAAACTTCCATATCTATATCAACCGTCCTGAGAGTGCCTTGATTCAATTCTGGATACCTATCAAGATATATCAAGAAGGTTTTCAGAAGGGACCAGTATTCCCTCTCAAGCTTATACATGAGCAACGGAATGGTTGCATCACCAAAAACATTAAACAATACAATAATATGATTGATAATTAGGTTAGTCCTGAGAGTCCCCGACTTTAAGTATCGTTTGAGTAACCTCTTCAAATACTTAAACTTCTTCATGTCCTCCATAAAATCATCTACAGTAACCGACTGAGGGTTACTGTAGTGTTTTATCGCAAAGAGCAAATGATTCTTTTCCGAAAGACTCTCAAATTGCATACATCATGATTGAGTTGATACTATATGTATCAAGCAAATGCAAGGGACGCTGCGTCAGAGATGACTTCCTCAGCACCAGCAGTGCTGGTGAGTTTTACGCGGAACTTGTAACCATCCCAGTCTGCCTTAGCAGCAGCAGTGAGGGTCAGAGTTGCGGTAGTAGCACCACTGAATACACCAGCGTCGGTGACGTTAGACCAGCGGGTGCCAGAGGGGGTCTGACGCTGCCACTGGAAGTTGACAGTGCCCACATCAGCAGTTGCGGTAACAGCAAATGTTCCAGTGAATGGATCTGATGCAAGCACAACTGTAGCAGGTTGTGCCGAGATTGTAATTACAGATGCAACGTCTGCTGCGATGGTGTCGTCAGCAGCGGTCTCGGTGGTGTCAGCATTGCTGATGAATGCCAGCATCTCTGCCTTGTGACGAGTCTTACCAGATGCATCGGTATAGGTGCGGTATGACCACCAACCAGGACCGTTGATACCACGCTCTTTATTCTCAGAAAGAGCCGCTTCTGTTTCGTCAACGAAGACGATAGTTTCTGTTGCGGAGCCCGCACCATTGCCTCGGGCGAGTCCTGCTTGTGTGATGTTTGCTGCTGCGTCAGTTCTCCCGTATAGAGACATGTTGCTTACTCCAAGTTAGTCAGTGTACCTAATCTTATTTATACAAAGGGGGCATTAAGCCCCCCTATATCATCAACCTTCTTCTCTAGAGATCAATGCATCTTTGACTTTCTCAAAGAGCTCGTCGTCTGCGGTTGTCTTAGTCAGTTTAACTGCCTTGCCTACAATCAGCAGGCAAAGTTCGATGAGTTTCTCACCGAGTTCTGCATCATCGGGGATCTTAGCAACAGCGGCATCGACCACCTTATATGCAAGGGGAAGAAGAAAAGAGACCATAATCTGAATCCAATTGGGCTCAGCTATTTATGTCAGAGAGAATTGTAATCCTCGGCACTCAGACCAGACATGTGACGATCGTGGTCTTGAGTTGCTTGGATCATTCTATTTCTGAGACGCTCAGTGATCACCTTCTGTGCTTCACTGGTGTCGATCTGGTCAGCTTCTTCTTTCTTAAACTTATCAGACACTTCACCTTTCTCATAACCTACGCCGTCGCCGTCGTCATCCCACCAACGCTTAGCTTTCTTTTCCTTTGCTTTCTTCTTGGCAGCTTCCTTGAGACTTTCAAGATCAGAAGCAAACTTAG
>Ga0222714_10003293_pt1 | contig 16583 bp, 11 predicted proteins | sample C33_3DmetaG_FD_165048 | JGI IMG/M metagenome (GOLD analysis project Ga0222714, IMG submission 165048) | Estuarine water microbial communities from San Francisco Bay, California, United States - C33_3D | ecosystem: Environmental > Aquatic > Marine > Unclassified | place: USA: California...
CGAGCTGACCGTCGACGCCTTCGTCGAGGCCCTTGAAGAACATCCCCGCGAGGATCACCGCCACTACCTGAACCACTTCACGGTTCCGCCGCCCACCCCCACGCTGGACCTCATGGCCGAGCACGGTATCGCCATCGCCCAGCAGCCGAACTTCACCTGGACGCTCGAGGGCCGATACGCCGAACATCTCGACGGCGATCGACTGGCCCGCAACAACCCGGTCCGGACCCCGATGGACCACGGCGTCTTCGTCGCGCTGGGCAGTGACATCCTTCCCATCGACCCGATGGTGGGCCTGTACGCGGCCGTGACCCGAAAGGGGATGTCCGGCCAGGTGTACGGACCCGAGGAGGCGATCACGATCGAGGAAGCCATCCGCGGATATACCGCTCACGGGGCGCGCCTCTCCTTCGAGGAGGAGGTCAAGGGCACCCTCGCGCCCGGCATGCTCGCGGATCTCGTCGTGCTCTCGCAGGACCTGCTGACCATCGACCCGGATCGCATCATGGAAACCGAAGTGGACATCACCATCGTGGGTGGCCGCGTCCTGTGGGAACGTGCCGTGGGAGGGGGCTGAGATGGCCGCCCGCTGCCGCGTCTTCAGGACCCGCCCCCTCGCCGTCACCTCTCTTTCCGTCGCGATCGCCGCGTGCGGCGGACACCCCCCCGAGCCGGTTCGATTCGCCCCGGTCCAGGCGGATCTCTTCTCCGACGGTGGCACGCTCACGGACGCGTGGGCGGACTTCGATCTGGATGGTGACCCCGACCGCTTCGTCGGCTTCGACGGCGCCACCAGCCGCCTCTACCGCAACGGCCTGGTGGACGGCTTCAAGGACGTCGCCGCCGACGTCGGCCTCGTGGTCGAGCGGTCGGTCCGGACCAGCGCCTGGGGAGACTTCGACTCGGACGGCGACCCGGATCTCCTCCTCGGGTACGCAGGAGGCGAGCCGGTCACCGCGCTGTATCGCAACGACCTGGACGCCGGCTTCACGAACGTGGCCGCGGCCGTCGGCCTCGAGCTCGCGGCGGGCACGACGCGCCAGGCCGCCTGGATCGACCACGACGGCGACGGTGACCTCGACCTGTTCCTCGCGATGCGCGATGGACCCAACCGACTCTTCGAGAATCTGGGCAACGACGGTTTCGTCGACGTCGCCCCCGACCTCGGCCTCGACGACGCCCGACGGTCGGTGGGCGCGTCCTGGTTCGACACGGGTGACGGAGGCCTCGACCTGATCGTGGCGAACATGAACGGGGACGCGAACGCGCTCTACCTCGCCGGCCCGGACGGCTTCACCGACGCGCTTCACTTCCCGGAGCTGCGCGACGGAGGGCGGGCCCTCGGCGACGAGGCTCAGGGCACGGTGCGCCCCTGCGTCGTGGACTACGATGCCGACGGGGACTTCGATCTCTTCTTCGCCAATTACGGCCCGAACGGCCTCGCGGAGCGGACGCCGACGGGCTGGTCGCACGTCGCGGCGGAGGTCGGCCTCGCCATCGACGCCCGCTACGACACGTGTGCCTGGGGCGACTTCGACCACGACGGCACGATCGACCTCTACGTGAACGGCACGGTCGGCGGAGACACCCACTGGCGCGACTGGCTCATGCGCCGCGAGGGCAGCGCGAGCTTCGTGGACGTCACGCCGGCCGACATCCTCGCCGAGTACGCCAGCCACGGGGCTTCGTGGGTCGACTTCGACCTCGACGGCGACCTGGATCTGGCGCTCGCGGGCGCGGCGGGCGACGGCACGCACCACCTCTACCGGAACCTGCTGCGGCCGGAATACGCGTGGCACTCCCTGCAGGTGCGCGTCGTCGACGACGCCGGGCGCGCCACGCGGCCGGGTGCCGAGGTGCGGATCTACGCGGCGGGGACCGATCGCATCATGGGCACCCGGCTCGTCGACAGCGGTTCGGGATACGATGGGCAGTCCGACCTGCCGGTCCACTTCGGCGTGCCCGGCGGACAGCCGGTGGACGTTCGGGTGACAATCGTGCTCGGCGGTGATCGTCGCTCCGTGTCGGTGGAGGACGTCGATCCGCGCGAGTACCAGGGGTCGCCCCTGTTGGTCCGGGTGGGCGCGGGAGGCGACACCGGACGGTAGTCGGGGCGGTCAGGCCACCGTCCTACCAGCTGTCCGTCCGTCCCTGGGCGGTGTAGAAGAGAACGCGCTCCTTCACCGGCTCGCCCGTCAGGCGCGTCCACGCGCGGGCGTAGAGCTCCACCTGCCGTCGGTATCCCTCCGCCCGGGCCGCGAAGTCCGCGTCGGTGCCCACGTCGGTCTTGTAGTCCGCGATGACCCAGCCGCCTCGTTCGCGGAAGGCGAGGTCGACGACCCCCTCCAGGACGAGCGGCACGTCGCGGATTCCGGCCGAGGCGTGGACGGCCGCGTCCGCCTCCTGCGAGGGCGCGCGCGCCGTTTCCGGCTCCTCGCCCGCGCCGGCGCCTGCGAACAGGTCGAGCTGCCGGCGACCGGTCGCCGGGGCGTGACCCCGGGGGTCCGCGACCTCCTCCGTTTCGTTCTCGAGCGAGAGGCCCGGAACCGCAAACGCCACCTCCACCAGCGTCCGGTCCGCCGCCTGCGCACGCGCCCAGAGCTCCGAAGTCCGAACGGCGCGCACGAGTTCGAGCAGCTCACGCAGCTCGACCGGTTCCCCGTGGTCGTCGAGCGGGCGCTGGTACTCCACGAGGAGGTCCCGGCATGCCGCCCGCAGCACTTCGGGGTCGGGCCCGGTGGCCGCCACCGCGAGTGCTCCGTGGACGGCACTGCCCCACGAGTACCCGCGAAGCTCGTCCGTCCGCGCCGCCGGGGTCTGTGGGCCGCCGGAGGAGGCGGGCGGCATCCCCGAGCCATCGCCCTGGCCGACGTCGGCGCCCGTCGCGCGGCCCTTCGCCATCCGCGTCACGCTCGCGTGCTCGTAGGTCGGGAGACCCGCGAGCCGAAGGGCGTCCGCGGCCCCGTCCACGAGTGCCCCGATCTCCCCGTCGTGGGGCTCCAGCTTCTGCCGCGGCGCGGGTGACGTGATCTCGCGCGTGATCCGCTCCGCGTTCGCGTCGAGCCACCGGTCGAGCGGGGCCCACGCGGACGAGCCGCGCCCCTCCGGCCAGCGCGCCACCACCAGCTCCTCCCTTGCCCGGGTCACGGCCACGTAGAGCAGGCGCACGTCCTCCGCCTCGTCGAAGCGGGCCTCCGCCTCCTGCCGGCTTCGCCAGCCCACAGGCCGGGCCAGGTCCCGGGCCGAGCGGGAGGGGCCCTGCGACTCGGAGACGCGCAGGAATCCCTCCGCGTGTCCGGCCTCCGACCGGGTCATATGCTCGTCCGGGGCACGACGAGACCGTTCAGTGGGGTCGGCGAGGATGACCACGGTGCCCTCGAGACCCTTCGCCTGATGGAGATTCATGAGCCGGACGGCATCCTGGCGCCCCGGCTCGAGCGGCGCCTCCGCCTCGCGGAGGTCGAGGGCCGACTCGAGCGCCCGCAGCGCGCCCGGCAGCGAGGTGTCACCGGCGAGCGCCGCCGCCCGCACCGCGTCGAGGGCGTACAGGAGGGCGCCCGCGCGCAGGGAGCCCAGATCCCCGGCGGCCGCATACGGAAGCAGGCCGAGCTCGCTCGTCACCGCGCCCACGAAGACGTCCGCGGGTTCGGACACCGAGGCCCTCCACCAGGCGTGCAGCCTGCGAAGCGCCTCGAGCACGTCGGCGTGTCCGCGATCGCCGGGCCACATGGCGTCGAACCCACCGCCGTCGAGCCGATGCTGGACCAGGCGCTCGTAGTCCAGGCCGAAGAAGAGGCCCACCAGCACCGTCACCACCTTCACCGGATCGGAGGGGTCGATCATGCACCGGATGAGCGCCCGCAGCTCATGGATCTCCTCCTCGACCCCGATGCCGGCCCCGGTGACCTGCACCGGCAGGCTGTACGCCTCGAGAGCCTGAGCATACGCCGCGAGCTGGCCACGCTGCCACGTGAGGATCAGGAAGTCTTCGGGCTTCCGCTCACCCTCGTCGACGCGCTCGCGGATCCAGGACGCGATCCAGGCTGCGTCGTGTGCCCCGGCGGACGCCTTGTTGGCCCGCTCCGGCGCCAGGAAGTAGGTGAAGACGCCCTCGCACGGCACGGGAGCCGTGGGTGGGCGGGTGTCGAGTCGCTCGAAGGCCGCCTGTTCGCGCGTCGCCTGCGCGGGAAAGAAGCCCTCGGTCGAGAAGAGATCGTTGACGATGTCGCCGATGGGAGGGCGTGATCGGAAGTTCGTCGACAGGGTCAGGACTTCGCCGAAGTCCGCGAAGCGCTCGCGCACGAAGCCGTACAGCTGGATGTCGGCCCGGCGGAAGCGGTAGATGCTCTGCTTGGGGTCTCCCACCACGAACAGCGCGCCATGACGAGGCACCTGCGTCCGCCAGTCCGCCGGCTTCGCCTTCTCGTCGCCGTCGTCTTCCATGGGTTCGGAAGACAGGAGGAGCATGATCTCGGCCTGAAGGGGATCCGTGTCCTGGAACTCGTCGACCAGCAGGCGCCGGTAGCGCCGACCCAGCTGCCGACGCACGGAAGGGCGGTCGCGCAGAAGCCGCGCGGCGAGCAGGAGGAGATCCTGGAAGTCGAGTCGGCCGGCCCGCAGCCGGTACGCCTCGAACTCCCGGGCCGCGGCCCGGCACAGCCGGATCGCGAGCGCGTACCGATGAGCGTACCACCGGTCGACCAGCCGACCCGCCGCCGTGTCGCCGAGCCCGAAGGCATTGACGTCGTCCACGAGCGTGCGGGTCATCTCGGTGTCCCGCCACCGGTTGAACGTCGTGGTGTGCGGACGCCCCTCCCTGCACAGAACGGCCACTGCCTCGAACAGGTCGGTGGGTTCCCTCCACCCGCTGATCTCCCGCTCGAAGTGGAGCTGACGGAGCTTCTTCTGGAGAGAGTCCCAGCCTCTCGGGGGCGGTCGGTCGTCCATGAGTTCCCACGCCCGGTCCACGAGGCCCTCGAGCTCGGACCGGATGGCGCCCACGTCGGCGACGCGTGGAGGGTCGACCGCGTCGACGGGGAAGTCGACGTCGGGGTTCTCGACGATCCGGTCGAAGAGGCCGAAGAGCGAAGCTGGCCGGAGTCCGGCCCGCGCGAGGTCCTCGAGCAGCGGATCGCTGTCGCGCGCCAGGCGCTCGAGGTACGAAGCCCAGAAGCGGCGCCTGAGCTCGATCCGCTCTTCGACGGGAAGCTCCTCGAACGCAGGGTCGAGCCCCACGTCCAGCGGGCGCTCCCGAAGGAGCCGGCCGCAGAACGAGTGGATGGTCCCGATGAACGCCCGGTCGATGTCGTCCAGGGCTGCATCGAGACGCTCGAGGGTCAGCTCGTCCACGAGCTCGGCCTCGCGTGCCGCGTGCAGCGACTCCTCGATCTGCGTCTGAAAGCGCTCCCGCAGCTCTGCGGCCGCCTTGCGGGTGAAGGTGACCGCCGCGATCTCGTCGACCTTCGCGGCACCGGTCGTGATGAGCGCGACCATGCGCCCGACCAGCGCGGTGGTCTTGCCGGAGCCCGCCCCGGCCTCCACGAGGAAATTCGTGTCCAGATCCGACGCGATGCGGTCGCGCGCGGGATCGTCGGGGAGCGGGAGTCGGATCACCTCGGAGTCGGTCACCCGGCCAATCTGTCGCGCGCGGCTGGGGGGCGGAAGGCGGCTCGGCTCACGCCCGGTTCAGATCGTATTTCATGATCCGCCCGTGGGGGCCGTCGCGGTCCCGCTCCAGCTCGAAGACGTCGCCTGCGGGGCCGGGCGATGCATCGGTGAGCCGCCGGATCCGGACGTGGTCCTCCGAAGTGAGCTCGAAGGCGCCCGCGCCGAGGTTCCGGGCCATCTGCCCCGGGCGCGTCGCGCCCGCGATGACCGCCGCCACGGATGGCTGCTCGAGCACGAATCGGATCGCGACGGCCGATGTCTCGACTCCGTGCGCCTCCCCGATCGCCGCTAATTCACGCAGGAGCGCCTGATGGGCGGCCCACCCCCCGAACTCGTCGATGACGAGCCTGTACTTCGTCAGCGACCGATTGTCGTGGATCGCGGGATCGGGCCGTCCGAGCCAGCGGTCGGTGAGAAAGCCGCCCGCGAGAGAGCCGAACGCGATGACTCGCATCTCGCGGCGCGCACACCAGTCGGCCAGACCGTGCTCCGGACGTCGGTCCAGCGCCGAGTACTGCACCTGATTCGAGACCATGCGGACCCGGGCCTCCTCCAGACGGCGGAGGTGCGCGACGTCCATGTTGGTGACGCCCAGATGGCGGATCTTTCCCTCCTGCTGGAGGTCGGCAAGCCAGCGCGCGGCCTGCTCCATGCCCGGCACGTCGTCTCTCCACCAATAGAACTGGACGAGGTCGAGCCGTTCCACGCCAAGTCGCGAAAGGGAGCGGTCCACGATGCGCTCCACATACGCGCGGTCCACCCGCGGAAGGTCCGACGCGTCGGGAACGAACTTCGTGTGGATCTGGATCGGACGCGCCGCCGACGTCGTCCTCCAGCGCCTCAGGAAGCGGCCGTACAGTTCCTCGACACCCGTGTAGATGTCTGCGCAGTCGAACGTCGTGACGCCGAGGTCGGCCGACTCCACGAGCACCTCGAGCGCCATCTCCAGGTCGGTCCCGCCCGCCCGGTGCCCGGCGGAGAACTGCCACCCTCCGTGCACGACCCTCGAGATGTCGTAGCCGGGCGCGAGCTCGAATCGCCCGATCACCGATCCTCCATCGGCACGAGCGTGACGTCGGCATGGCGGAAGGTCGTCCGGCCGGTGCGCGTGATGCGGAAGCGGGCGCCGCAGTGTGGATCCGGACACGCGACCTCCATGTCGGTCGTCATCCAGTCGGCCGGCGCGGTGTCGCGCTGCTTCGCCGGCAGCAGCGGAAGCAGCGCGGCGAGTGGGTAGAGCGGGAAGGTCTGTCCGGGAGGGAACCGCAGATTCTCGCCCGAGAGCTCGAAGTAGTCGCCGACCGCGTGATTGCACACCATCGGACCGTCACCCTGCACGACCTCCACCTTCAGGTCGTACAGCTCGAAGGTATCGGGAGCGCTCATCCGTTCTTCCTTGTTCGAGGTCCGGGCCGCCGAAGTCCGCCGTCCCGTGCGCAGCGCGAGCCGAGAACGTAGGATTCCGCCGTCCCGGAGACGACCCTCCGACCGACTCGACCCGTCGCCCCGTGAAGCCTCCCGCCACCGCAGACGCCCGCACACCGCTCGCCTTCCGTGGCGGATGGGCCGGAGCCCTGGCCCCGTTCGCGGTCTTTCTGGGCGGCGTGTCGTGGCTCGGGCTCTCCGGCGCGCCCGACGAGACGGGCTTTGGGCCGGTCCTCCTGGTGGCGCTCGGCGCCGGGCTGCTGCTCGCGAAGGACCGCGACCGCTACGCCGAGGCCGTCATCGACGGAATGAGTCATCGACTCGTGATGCTCCTGATCCTGGCGTGGCTCCTCGCGGGCGTGCTCGGCGTGCTCCTGCGAGAAAGCGGGCTCGTCGCCTCGCTGGTCTGGCTCGCGGACGTCTCCGGGGTGCGGGGCGGAGGCTACGTCGCGGCGATCTTCCTGGTGTGCGCGGTATTCTCGACGGCGACGGGCACGAGCCTCGGGACGATCCTGGTGTGCGCGCCACTTCTGTATCCGGCCGCCGGTGCGCTGGGAGGGGATCCGGCGTTCACCGCGGGCGCGATCCTGGCCGGCGCGACGTTCGGGGACAACGTCTCGCCGATCTCGGACACGACCATCGCGTCGGCCGCCACGCAGGGCGCCGACCTCGGCGGTGTCGTCCGCTCCCGCATGCGCTACGCGCTTCCGGCGGCCGCCCTCGCCCTCGTGGTCTTCGCGGTGCTCGGCGGCGCCGAGGGCGAAGCGCGTGTCGGCCTCGCGGCCGGTAGCGGGGAAGGCACGGGTCTCGTCATGCTCGCCGTCCCCGCGCTCGTCCTCGGGCTCCTTCTCCGACGGACGCATCTGGCCGTGGGACTTTTCGCGGGTATCGGGACCGGGGCCGTCCTCGGGGTCGCCCTCGGCCGCTTCGGACCCGCGGACCTGCTCGCCGTCGATGCCGACAACTTCATCGCGTCGGGCATCCTGCTCGATGGCATGCGGCGCGCGTTCGGCGTGTCGATCTTCACGATTCTCCTCATGGGCCTCGTCGGCGGACTGGCGGCGTCGGGGCTACTCGACCGCCTCATCGAGTGGCTCGCGGAGCGCGCGCGCACCGCGCAGAGCGCCGGGTGGTGGATCTTCGGCTCCATCTCGGCGGCCACGATCCTCACCACGCACTCGGCCGTCGCGATCCTGGCGGTGGGCCCGGTTGCGAGGGACGTCGGAGCGGCCGCCGGAATCGGCGCGTACCGCAGGGCCAACATCCTCGACGTCGCCGTGTGCACATACCCGTTCCTGCTCCCGTTCTTCATCCCCACGATCCTCGCCGCATCCATGACGGCCGGCGTCGCGGACATGCCACGCGTGTCACCCTTCGACGCGGGCCTACACAACATCCACTCCTGGGGGCTTCTGGCCGTGCTGCTGCTTTCCCTGCTGGCACCGCCACGGGCGCACGAACGGGAAGAGGTCGCGGGCTAGTCGCTCCGGACTTCCACGGCTCCATCGCGCCGCACCTCGACCGTCGATCCGTCCGGGAGCGACGCCATCGCCTCCGGGTCGATCTCGACGACGGGAATGGTGTCGTAGCCGAGCTCTCCGGCCACCACAGCCCCGAGCGCGAGGATCGCGTCGGCACGGCCCATGAGGATCGCCGCGGGCGCGGTGCCTTCGCGCAGCAGCTCCAGCATGATCGCGCTCGACGAGCTCGAGCCCACCGCGGACGGGATCGCGAGCACACGTCCTTCGAGACGGGCGCCGAACTGCGGGTGCCGGGGGTCGACGATCTCGCCCGCGACCGGATCGACGCCCCCCCAGAAGGAGATCGGATGAGTGAGCCGGAGGAGCGTACCCGACGCCTCACCCGGCACGAGAGATCTTCCCCTCACCACGTCCACACCTCCTCGCTGCGCAGCACGCGTCCGGCCACCGCCGAGCCCACACAGTCCTCGAGGCTTCCGTAGATGACCTCGTAGCCCGTGTTGGAAGGTCCGTAGTGCGCGAATTTTCCGGAGTTCGTCATGAGAACGCCGTCGGACGCGGGCAGGATCGGGGTCACCACCACGCACGTGTCGACGACGATGTCGACGCCCGCCGCGCGCAGAACCGCCTCATATCCGCGCTCCTCGGCTTCGGCGAGCGTCGCGCGCGCGGTGCAGACGTAGAACGGAACGGCGAGCCTGCGTCCGGCCACGAGCCGCGCGAGCTCCTCGAACTCCTGCAGCGAGAAGTGCGGACTGCCGACGGCGACGGCGTCGATGGTGCCCGCGGCCGCCGCGGTGCTGAGACGCGCGAGCGACGCGCGCAGGCCCTCAGCCGTCACCGGAATCCGTCGCGGCACCCCCTCGGTGGCTCGCCTCAGCGATCCCGGGCGCGGCGCCCCGAAATCCCCGAAGGCGGACAGCGCGGCCTCCACGGTCGGGGCTTCCGGGGTGACCCCCGCCACGTGGAAGAGCGCCACCGCGCCGGTGGACGCCGCGGCCGCGCCGAGCGCCTTCAGCTGATCGCGCGTCGTCTCCCCCGGGAGGCCGTCGATGACCGCGATCTCCTGACCCAGCATCAGCCCCAGCCACGTGCCGAGCACCGGGTAGAAGACGTCGCGCGACTTGAGCGACCACGGGACGGCGCGTGCATCCACAACCACGGTGGCGCGCCGATTCTCGTCCAGGTGCAGCCCGTACAGGGGTGCGCGGCCGGTGACGGCGCAGCACGCGTCCAGGAAGTCGCCATAGCGCTCGGTGCGTGCGCCCAGCACGGAGTTCACGAACGCGATGGCGTTGGATTCGCCCCACGCCACCTGCTCGCCCGGACCGGGTTCGTGCCCCACCTGATAGGGGGCACACGTAAACGTCGGGCTCGCCCCCATCGCCACGTACGCCTGCATCTGCCGGCGCGCCATTTCCGTCCTGTGCGCATCTGCCCGGACGACATCCGGATGCAGCAGATCGAGCGCCCCGACGTTGAGCGTGGTCGGTACGGCCATTCTTCCGCCGCCGCGCGCCAGCGTCTCGGCGAACTCCACGCCGCCGTCGCCGTGATACAGGCATCCATCGATGTGCGCCGAGGTGATCTCGACGAGCTCGCGCGCGCCGAGGAGCTCCGCCGCCGCGACGACGATGCGCATGGCCATGGCGGCGCCATCGCCGTCCGCCCCGGCGAGCAGGGCCTTCTCCCGCGCGGTGAGGTCGAGGCTCACGTGCGCGGCGCTACGCCGGCGGGCGCCGGGTGCGGGTGACCGGCACGCGTCATTCTGCGATGTTCGATCGGATCGGATGCATCGACCCACCCCCCGACGTCGCACAGACCATGCTCTTCACGGTAGACGAACGCGTTCGGTGGTCGGCCGTCGACAAGGCCGGCATCATCTTCTACGGCGCCTACGTGCGCTTCTTCGAGCTCGCGGAAATGGAGCTCTTTCGTGCCGCCGGTGCGCCGTACGGCGAGGTCTTCGACCGCTGGGACATCTGGCTTCCCCGCGTCCATCTGGAGTCCGATTTCCACTATCCGTCCCGGCTCGACGACAAGCTGCGCGTGGGTGCCTATTTCACCAGCTTCGGCACGAGCTCCCTGCGCATCAACTTCGACATCCTGCACGTGGACGCCCACCGGCTGGCGGTCACGGGGCACGAAGTGCTGGTGTCCACCACCCGCGACACGCTCAGGCCGACGCCCCTGCCGGAAGACCTGGTGGAGCTGCTCAGGCCGTACTGCATGACCGAGGAAGACGCCCGGCGCGCGCTGGGCCTCTGACGTCCACCGGATCCCAGGCACGGCCGCGACGTGACGCCGACTGCTCACGGCGTCACCCGCCGAGCACACCGCGTAACAAACTTGCCACGGCCAGCCCCGCGTAGTTCCCGGCCGCGTACCCAAGGAGCCCGACGGCCACGCCCGGGAGGAGCCGGTCGGAATACCCCCGGGCGGTGGCGAGCGCCATCGCCGACGCCGGCCCTCCCACGTTCGCCTGCGAGGCCACCGCCAGCGTGGGCAGGTCGAGCCCCACGAGACGGCCGACGACGAAGATGATCGCCCCGTGGGTGAAGACGGTGATCGCCGCGAAGTACACGATCGGAGGTCCGATCGCGACGATGTTCGCCAGGACCGACATGGCCCCATTGCTGGCCAGGAAGATCAACACCAGGTAGTTGCCGATGACGCCGCTTCCGTGGATGGCGCGCACGCGCGGGATCTGAGCCAAAAGGAGGGCGATGGTGGTGAGGAAGAGCACCGACGGAACCGGCGCGGCCACCGCGCCGAGCCAGTCTGCGAGCCCGAGCGTGCCGAACACGATGGTCGCCATCAGCGCGAGGTCCGCGAGCTCGATCGCACCCACGCTCGAGTAGAGCATCTGGTGCAGCGTCGGCCCCGCGTGGTCCACCTGCGCGGACGACGGCGCCATTCCAGCCGAACCCGATTCGCCAACCCCTTCGTGGCCCTTCGCGATCACCGATGCCGCAGGGACGGAAGCGCCGGCCGACACGGCCTCGGCGCCCGTGGACGACCCGTCGCGACCGCGACGACCCGCGGCGAACACGACCGGCACCGTGAGACAGATGGCCATCCAGATGGCGGTCATCGTGACGTCGGCGGCGATGCCGGCGGCGAAGAGCTCACCGCTCGTGTCGAGCGCCGCGCCCACCGCAGCGAAGTTGACGCCACCCCCGGTGTACGTCGCCGTGTACTGGCCGGCGAGCTTCCACGTCTCCGGCCCGATGGCGTCGGCGACGAGGAGCGCCGCGAGCGTGGCCCCGGTCGCGGTCCCCACCGCGCCGAGCGCGAAGGCGCCGAGCATCCGGGGGCCGGCCTGCACGACCGATCGCACGTCCACCGTAAGAAGAATCAGCACGATGCCCGCGCTCACCGCCGGTCCGGCGAGGAAGTCGTAGGCCGGCGACGTACCGGGAATGATCCCGAGATTGGACAGCACCATTCCGAAGAGGATCCCGAGCAGCGCAGAGCCCAGCGCCCCGAAGATCCGTGTTCGCGCCTCCAGGAAGAGCGCGAGGGTGACGCACGAGGCGAGCAGGAAGAAGACGGCTGTCGGGTCGGTGATCATCGCAGGAAGGTACGAGGGTCCGAGCCGGCTCGCGCGGGTGCGGCCGGATGCGTCGCGGCAATGGAACTGGACGCCCGGCCCCGCACCACCCATCGTGCGCCCCATGCACCCCATCGGACCCGTCTCGCTGAAGGAGATCGGCGTGGCGCGCAGGCGCATCGCCGGCAGCGCCATATGCACGCCGCTCGTCCGCCTCGATCTTCCGCTGGTCGACGATGGCGGAGCCGAAATCTGGCTCAAGCTCGAGTGCCTCCAGCCGATCGGCTCATTCAAGATCCGTGGCGCCGCCAACGCGATCGCGCTCGCGGACCCGGCGGCCCTCGAGCGGGGCGTCTACACGGCGAGCGCCGGGAACATGGCCCAGGGTGTCGCCTTCGCGGCCCGCCGGCTCGGCGTGCCGTGTCGCGTCATCGTGCCCGACACGGCGCCGCAGGCGAAGCTCGACGCGATCGAGGCCCTGGGTGGAGTGCTGGTGCCCCTCCCCTTCGACCAGTGGTGGCGCGCGATCCGGGAACACGGGCACCCGGATGAGTCCGGATTCTTCGTGCACCCGGTCAGCGACCCTGCGGTGATCGCCGGCAACGGCACCGTCGGTCTCGAGATCCTGGAGCAACTGCCCGACGTTGACGCCATCGTCGTTCCCTACGGCGGTGGCGGCCTGTCGGTCGGCGTCGCGTCAGCCATCCGGGCACGCCGACCGGAGGTCCGGGTCTACGCTTCGGAGGTCGAGACCGCCGCCCCGTACGCCGCGTCCCTCGAGGCGGGTCGGGCCGTCTCGGTCGACCGCACGCCGACCTTCGTCGATGGCATCGGCGGCGGCAGCGTGCTCGACGAGATGTGGCCGCTGGCCTCCACGCTCCTCGACGGGTCCCTGGTGATGTCCATCGAGGAAATCTGCGATGCGATCCGGCTGCTCGCCGCCCGTGCGCATGTCATCGCGGAAGGGGCCGGAGGCAGCGCGGTCGCGGGGGCCCTCGAACTCGCGTGCCGGGAGGCCGCGGCCGAGAACGAAGGATTGCCCGCTGCGCGCCGCATCGTGGCGGTCGTCTCCGGGGGCAACATCGATACCCACGTCCTGCGGGCCATCCTCGCCGGAGACAATCCAGGGGGCTAAGGCCGATCAGTCCTCGAAGGCCCGCGCGAGCTTCAGCTGCCGGAACGCAGGCTGGAGCCCGGCGTTGAGGTGCTCCTCCGCCCACTCGGCCAGCGACGAGGTGACCGCACCGTACTCGCCGCGCCGCACCCTGCACACCTCCGCGAAGTCGCAGTACGAGCAGTCCGACGAATCGTCGGTCGGTACGAAATGCCCGGCCGCCACACCCTCCATCATGATGTCGAGGAGCTCCAGGGCGGGGCCGAGCTGGATGCGCGGGAAGGAGAAGACCTGGTTCTGGCCCCTCCGCGTGGGGAAGTGGTATTGACCATCCACGACCTCTCCACGCAGCCTCCGCTCCGCCGCCATCGCATAGACTGCGTGCTGCAGGCGGCGTCCTCCGTGGAAGACCCCCTTCTCGAAGTCCCGCGGCGCTCCCGTCTTGTAGTCGACGACGTGGAGCCCCGCGAGATCCTCGTCCACGCGGTCGATCGCGCCCCGGAGACGCACCGTCCCCCCGGGGAGGTCCAGCACCAGGGGCTCGTCCTCGCCGAGCCCGAAGCGCAGCTCGAGTGCAACGAAGTGGGGGCTCTGCGCCCGGATGAGGCGCACGAACGAGCGCACGTCCTCCCGGAGCGCCGCGGTCTCGCGGACGAGGGTACCCTCCCCGGGGGTCGGGATCTCGTGCCGCATCCGATCGATGGCCCGATCAAGGACCGTCAGGGCGAGCTTCTCGAAGGCCGCATCGTCGAGCCGGAGTCCGGCCTCCTTCGACGCCCGCAGGGCGCCGTCGTAGACCTCGTGGAGAAGGCTGCCCCGCTCACGGTGCCCGAGCCACACGTGGGGGTCGAGCTCCGGGTCATCGGGAGGGTACAGGCGCAGCACCGACGAGTGCAGGTAACGAAGCGGACAGCTCCCCAGGCCCTCGAGCCGGCTGGCCGACACCACGATCGAGTCGTTGCGCCGTGGATCCAGAAGCTCCGGCCGGGCCTGCACCACCCCGTGCGCGGGCCCAGGCACTCCGTTGCGCCGCTCGGCCATCGAGGCCAGCCCCGCGTCGAGCTCGGGAAAGGCGCGCCGGACGGCGTCGACGCCGCGACGCATGACGGCGCCGGACCCGAGCGCGGCCATCCAGACGTCGTCCCGGTCCAGCGCTGGCATGCCGAGTGCCGGAACGGCGCTCACCACGCGGCCCAGTGCTGCATGCAGGTCGCGGAAGGTCAGCGTGGAGTCCCTGCGCGCCAGCCGCAGCGCCTGCAGCAGCACCGACGATGCACCGACCGATCGCGCCTCGGTGGCCTGCCACGCCCCGTAGCTGAGCGTGACCCGGCCGCGAAGGCGCGCGAAGAGCGCAGCGACCCGGTGCATCCTTTCCCGAAGCAGTTCCGAAGACGTCGGCAGTCCGTCGCTCAGCACCCTTCGGTCGCCATCGAGGAGGACGGGGTCCTGTGTGCCTCCGCCCGGCACGCGGTCGGCGTCCATACCGACGAGGAAGACGGCCTTCCGGCCACTGAAACCGCCGTGCTCCAGGTCGCTGAGGTGCAGCGCGCCGCCCATCGAAGACCACGGCGCGCCACTTCCGTCCGGGTCGCCGCCGACGACCGCCGGTCGGACGCGGATGTCCAGGTGCCCACGGAGAATGGAGACCGCCGCCCGGAACTCGGTGCGACGGTGGAGCGTCGCGCCGACGCGTTCGAGGATCCGGGCCACCTCCTCGCGGGCGCTCCGGTCCGGTCCCCTGCCTCTCGGCACGCGCCGTAGAAACGCCTCCAGTCCACGCGCCACTTCCGCGGGCGACACGGCCTCGCCCGCGTCTCCGGCCCGATCCGGGACCGTGGGCGTCGCCTTGAGCGCAGGGAAGAGCATGGAGCGCAGCGCCTCCAGCTCGGTTCGCGCACGGGTGCGGCGACGATCGAACGCCTCCGCCGACTCGTGGCGGCCCGGCACCATGTCCTCGAGGCCGGCGAGGGCCTCGCGAATCTGGACGCGGTACCGCTGACGGCCCCAGCCCACGCGGAGCGATCGGAATCGACGCGCGAGCGCGGCGGCCGCATGAACGCCGCGCGAGCGCGGCGGCCGCAGGTCTCCCGCTTCCAGCAAACGCCGCACCACGTCGGCCTGGAACCCGCCTTCGATCCAGTCGAGATACGCTTCGACGACCCGCCCGGTGCGGGTGCGCCCCACGGGCAGCCCGACCGCGTAGGTGACGGGGACGCCCAGGCGCTGCGCGAGCGCATGAAGCGCCGAACCGTACGCCGCCGCGTCGGACGCGACGATTTCCACCTCGTCCCACCGCAGGCCCGATGACACCACTCGACGCAGGACCTCGCGCAGTTCCGCCTCCACGGATCCGGCCGCGAAGAGGTCTACGTCGAGCCCAGGCTCGGCCGACGCGGCGTCGCGGGGCGCGTACAGGAACGAGCCCGTGCCCGGTGGCCCGTTCCGGCCCTGAAGCAGGGTCGCAGGGGCTTCCATCCCCAGCACCGGATCGGCCTCGAGGACCTTCGCGCCCCGCGCGGCGAGCCCCGAGACGAGCCTGCCCTGCAGGCCGCGGGTGCTCAGCCCGGGCATGAGCAGGACCACGTCCGCGTCGAGCGCTTCGGGGAACCGGTTTCCCGACGCCTCCAGCGCCCGGATGGCGAGGCGGAGCATCGTCGCCTTGTCTGCCCGGCGGCGCTCGGAGAGGATACGCTCGTACCGCTGCAGCAGGCGCAGGAGGAAGAGCTTCTTCTCCCACTGCACGAAGTGGGCAGCATCAAGCTCCTTCGCGCCGATGCCGCCGAGTCTGAGCTCGAGGATCGCGCCGCACACCCGCTCCCGGAACCCGACGCCCTCGCCGAGTTCGGCCAGGATCCCGCTCTCCATGGCGAGGACGAAGTCGAGCGCCTCGTCGAGCAGAGCCTGCTGCTCGAACGGATCGATCAGACGCAGGCCTTCGTCGTCGAGCAAAGTGAGCGCGAGCCTCTGCGCCATCCGATGCGGCGTGGTGACCTCGAAGCCGATCCAGCCGTCACCCTCGAGCGCAAGCCGGCGCAGGAGTTCCCGTCCCGCAGCGAAGTTCGGCGCCACCACGAGTTTCCGTGCCAGGCGCTTGCGGCGGGAGGCCTCGGCCAGGGCCTCGACGAGGCGGCTCCGGTCTGGCGACTCTGGTCGGGTCATGCCCTCGTCGGCGGTGGCGGAGGGTGCACACGGAAGGCGCACGGACGTCGCAAGATATGGTTCGGGACCGTGGCGTGGGAGTCCGTCGTGGCCTACCCTTCCGCCTCGAACGACCACCCTGAGGACACGACATGAATCCGACGCCGCGAAGCCGCTCGCTCCTGACGTTCGCCCTGCTCCTGGC
>Ga0222714_10003294_pt1 | contig 16582 bp, 12 predicted proteins | sample C33_3DmetaG_FD_165048 | JGI IMG/M metagenome (GOLD analysis project Ga0222714, IMG submission 165048) | Estuarine water microbial communities from San Francisco Bay, California, United States - C33_3D | ecosystem: Environmental > Aquatic > Marine > Unclassified | place: USA: California...
TAAGAAAGGACCTTGAGCTAGTTCATGATTAGTACCGTTACTAGTAATATCAACAATGATACTTGCTCCAGGAACTAGCCCATGCGGTGTGTCAAATTCTGCTTGTAGTTCAGCAATAGCTGTAGCATTGAATGTTTCTCCACTAGGTATGCTTTGTAACGTTACTTCACTAAGCGCAATAGCAGAGTAGAAACTAACTATGTCGCCTGTACGTGCAGTTCCTGTTATAGTAGCATTTGCTATTTCATTTCCTACTAACCCGTTAACTGTTATAGTCGCATCATTAACACCGTCAGTTCCGCCTAGGTTACTACCTAAAATTAGTATTCTATCATTAATACTGTATCCAGTACCTCCTTGAACAACAACAACTGAGTAATTTCCGTTTTCTCTAGTAATATCAAATGCTGAATTTTCTCCTGCAGGAACAATATTTGTGCCGGTAGTGCCTGTGAAACTAAAATCAGTTGAAGCAGTAGTTCCGGTTGCGTTTCCTATAGAACTGATGCTATTTCCTATACCAACGGTAAGAACCGTAAACGTTAAGTCGTTATCGGGAGTTAAACCACCTAGTTGAGTACCAAGAATTGTTATTTCGTCGCCTGGTTGATATAAAGATCCAATTCCACTAACTTGAATAGTATATCCTGTTTGCCTTCTTGTTATAGAAAACTCTGCGCCTGAACCTTCTGGAGTAAATCCAGAAACAGCTTGTATTGTTAATATCTCTCCGGAGCCGCCTACAGTTGCAACTTCAAAAGTTAAGTCGTTTGCAGGTGTTTCACCTCCTAAACTAGTGCCTAATATTGTAATAATATCTGCGGCAGAATGCCCTGTACCAGCAGTCGCAATAGTCACTCCGTATGCGCCTCCGGACCTAGTTATATCAAACGCTGCATCTATACCAGCGCCTGTACTAGAATCTTGCGGAATATTACTATAAGATCCATATACTATACTATCTTGTAAAATATTATTGTATGTATAAGCAGCATTAACAGAATTTCCTTCAAAAGAAATAGATAATATTCCCCCAAATTCGTCAACTGAATTAACAGTAACTACAATATCATTAACTCCAGAAGCGCCTTCAAGATCGCTCCCGTCTATTAGAATTTTATCTCCTAGTCTATAGTCTGTACCTCCAGCTGTTATAATAACATCGCTGTAATCATTATTAACACGTTCTACAGTAAATTCTGCATCAACACCTATTGATTCCACATTTGTGCCGGAAACATTTGTATATGTTTCTGTATCACCAACATAAGGAACTGTGATCTGCCCAGTTAAACCTACATTTTTATTTGTAATACTTGAAATAAACAGTGCATTACCTGAACCGTTATCGAATGCCATGCCTTCTAATAGACCGGCAGAATCTTTAACTATAAGTTGTGTAGCGCCTGCAGAAGCCGCTACATCAACTGTTACAGGATATGAACTTGTACCGTCACCAACTACAGCAGTAACCTGTGTGCCTGATGTAAGTCCTGTTCCACTTAGAGGAGAACCAATGTTTGGAACATCTCCAATAAAACCCATCTGGTCCTCGTTGCTTGGAGTTATAAACCTAGATGTAAATGTAGATGCATCACCATTAGAAAAAACACTAATTGCTGGACTACCAATTGCTGCACCGGTGAAAAAGTTGGCTTTTCTTAGTTGTGTGTAGCTTGTAGCTAAAATTTCACCACTATACGAGCCTACTTTAGACTGTGCCCAGTAAGTAAATGTGTCGTTAGTTGGTACTGCGTCAACAATAAACGAACCCTCAGCACGAGCAAAACCTGTAACAGAGTTTGCCAATGACTTAATAGTGAACGGAAGTCCTACTTCAAAGCCGTGTGGTCCTGAAGTAGTAACTGTAATTAATGATGCACCAATCCCTCCAGTTCCCGTTGAAGCGTCAGTCCGAGCGTCAACTACTTGTTGGTCCGTGCCTGGGATTTCATATACTGAGGGATAGCCCCTTGTAATACCAATTGCCTGCCACTTAGTTGGTTGCAAACCATATTCAAAGTCAGCGTCCAACATGGACTGCGGATAAGACACACGCATACGTTCAATAGCATCTGTGCCAAACGGAAAGGGACGAACTGTTACTTCATCTGCTTCAACAAATATTTGTAAATTATCTGCGGTAGTGTGGGTTGATGTGTCAGCTTTTAGTGTAAGTGTTGTAACGTAATCTGCGTGTTGGAGAAAGCTTGGAAAATCTGTATCTGAGTTTTGTCCGTCACTCTGGTATGCTGTATCTATATCAACATCACTGCTTAGATTTATGTCACTAAAGTTAAACAGAATTGTATTTCTTGAAGAGTTAGTGATAAGCAAGAAGTCATCATGTTTATACAATCCTGCTAATTTAATAATACCAACACCATTAACAAGCGCAGGTAAACTAGTTAATCCGTTTGTAATTACATTTACTAGAATTGCACTAAGATCAGATATTCGTGTATTTGCACCTGTATCGGCAGTTATTGCGTTGTTGGTGTATCTAGTAATCGCTGTTTGCAGAGGAGTATATGCTGTTTGAGGAAGTATGTAATTGTTTATTAAATCTCTAATAAACTGGTGCGTAATAATTTCTGGACGTCTATCGCCATCAATCTGAGGAGTTTGTCCGATCCAATATCTACTAGCAATATGTCGTATTTTAGCATTGCCGCCGTATCTTAAATCATTTAAATATGCATCTATTACATATCCAACATCTCGTTCGCACTTTTCAGTATCATAAGAAAATTCAGCAAAGTTTTTAATTGAACTTTGAACTGCTGGCAATACTGACAGGCCGTTAGGTATTACATTTGTTGTAATGTTTTTTAAGTTAGTAATAATAGTAGTTACGCCCGACTCGGCAGCATTGCCTGATGTGACCTGTGTCGCTACAACAGGAGCTTGTTGGCTTGAGTAACTAACTTGTGCTAAAACATAATCGTTAATTAGTATAGCCATTTGGTTATGGACAGCTATTTCTTGGTCAGGAAATTCCAGCTGCGATGAACCGCCAAACCAATATTGGCTTACTACACGCCTTGTTTCTTCATTTCCACCATACTGAATGTCGTGAATATACGCATCTAATACAAATCCTAAATCTCGTTCACATTTAGCTTTTGTTGCTGCATTGTATGTATAGCCTCCTACAAAAGGACTAATAAGATTATCGACTTGATACTGTGTCCAGGCAGTTAGTTCCGATAGAATAAATGCTCTATTATTTGTTAATAGTGTGGTTGCATCAGGATGTAAGTTTGATGCAGTATCTGTTGCTATAGAGTTTGCAATAAATCTAGTTGCTTCTTTTTTAATAAACTCTTTATTATTTGCAAGAAGTGTATAAGCGTTAGGATAAAAATTTTCGTCCTTTGATACTCCCGGATAAAAAACATAATTATTAATCTTTTTCTTTGCCATTTAAATCTCCGTTATGATCCTAACGCAATTGCATATGCTGTGACTCTACTATCTACATAATTTTTTGTAGTAGCATGTGTTACTGACGAAGGTTCGTTAACGATATTTACATCTGTGAATCTGCCGACGGCCGCCGTTGTGAGTCCTATTTGAGTGTTATTAATATTTCCTGTTGTACTAGGATTTAAATTAACGTTTGTAGTTGCACTTAACGTTGTAAACGTTGCTGCTTGTGGGTTTGTACTACCAATAGTGTAGTTATCCAATGTTCTTGTAGTTATTGGATTGGCGGTTAGTATGTCTTCGCCGCCAATTGTAATTTTATCTATTACACTTACTTCAGTAAATCTTCCTGTAGTAGGTTCTACTGTACCTATAGCTACATTGTCTATAGATCCTGTAACTGTAGATCTAATACTGATTATACCATCTGTGTCAACATCAATGCTTCCAGAATTAACAGTTATATTTCCTGCAACATTTAATCCAGAAAGCGTTCCCAAAGTTGTTAAACTACTAAATTTAATAGAACTTGATAGAGCTGTTGCAGTTATTGCAGTAACGCCATTAAGTTTTAAAGCACCAGAAAAATCAACGTTGCCAGCCGTGTCAACATAGAAACCCGGACTTTCAAATCCAGTGTCTGATCTAAATGCTTTTAAAATTACAGCCATTTAAGTGTCCTTTTATTATCTATGTATTTATTTAAATCAAAACTATATTTTTGTAATTTTAACGTACCCGGCACCAGTGTTATAACCTAGACTACTTGTACCTAACCCTGAACCGTCGTATGCTCCGTCGCTAGAAGATCTACTAGAAATAGACGAATCAAAATATGAACCGCCGCCGACACCACTTAAATAACTACCACCTAAACTTGTTTGACCACCTGAACCTCCAGTGTAGCCACCGCCACCACCGCCACTGTTGTTTCCTGAATGGCCTGCGCCTCCTCCACCAAATCCGCCTTCTGCAGGGTTAGATGTACCATAAGTGCCGCCTATAGCATACCAATTGCCGCCACCGTTACTAACTGAACCGCCAACAAATGATGCACCATGAGTAAACTGTTGGCCGCCTCTAGTATCTGTTGCAGCAGTACTTCCTGAATATCCACTCCAATCTTGGCCTTCACCCAAAAGGCCACCACCGCCACCGCCATGATAGCCATAACCACCGTAACCAGTAGTATTACTAGTGTCGCTCCACGGGGAGTAACTATATCCAACTGAACTGAATACTGGTCTGCGTCTTGTTTGTCCATTAAACACCGAGGCTGTAGTTTCACTAGAATATGTTCCGGCGCCTCCGCCTGCTATTATTATTGGAGTATTTGTTCCTCCGTATACAACAAATGTTCCGCCGCCGGCGCCTGCATAACTAGTTCCTGATGTTGTGGAACCTGTATGTGGTAATTGACCCACTACCATTTCAAGTTTTTCACCTTGTGCGAGTGTTATTCTACCTTTCATAATAGCACCGTATGGGATTGTACCAGCGGACGTTTGCCCTCGAGCGCCAGCAGCTTCTATCTCATAAATTCCTGTTACCGGAACAGTAAATAGTTGATACCCTTGGGCTCTGCCTTGCGCAAAATACAAGCTATTACTAGCCCAAGATACGCCTGAATATGCACTTCTTAACGTAGATAATGTTGGTCCAAATCTTCCAACCGTTGATGCTGTTGTAAAAGTGTGAGTAGTAAACGTAAACAACGTAGAGCCGGTGCCACCGCGCGACCTAGCAGTAACTCCCCAAAAGTTTGATCCGCTTAGTGTTGCTAACCTCATTTATCATCCAAAATCTGCTGATTGAGCGGCATACACAGTCCATGTAGCACCCCTTCTTAAAAAACTAAACGACCATATGTCGGTAGATCCGTTATTTCCGGCTGGAATAGTAGATCCTAACCATTTAACTGTTTGCGTTATACCACCAATAGTAACACTTGTAATTTTGTAAGCAGTTGAACCTTGCGGAACTATTACGTTAACTGTTATAATTTTTCCATCTGTTGTTGGCAAGTTATTAAAGTTAGCAGTCCAATCGGTACTAGGTGGTGTTGCATGATAGTATATTGCACCTGTAACAAAGTTATATGTAACTGTTGCAGAACTTGTAACATCGATAACTGTTTCTCTAGAGGTTAGCAAATCTGCTAGACCTGTAGTCTCTAATGTCGTTGCTTCAATACCCCCGTTTGCACTGATAGCTCCCGATACTGCTAATGAGTTTAACGTACCAACAGCAGTTATGTTGTTTTGTGAACCGTTAATAATTGTTCCGTGTAAACTGTTTGCATATACGTCATCCCATCTATTAGATGTAGATCCCAAAGAAAGTGTATTGTTAACATCTGGTATTAAATCTCTGTTCATCGACCATGCTTGGTTAGTGTGACTCCAAATAAGATTAGCATATGCACCTTCTAGGCTAATACCACCACCATCAACTATAGCAGAAGAAGTTGCCCCTTTTCCTATAGTGATGTTAACGTCACTGACATTTAATGTAGTAGAATTAACGCTAGTAGTTGTTCCTGATACAACCAAGTTTCCGGTCACAGTTAAGGCACCGAGGGTCGTTGCTCCTACTACATCTAATGTCCCGTCTATTGTTTGGTTGCCAGAAACACCTAAGGTAGTTACACCTAATGAAGCAAATGTTCCTGTTGATTCTATTGTTATTGTTTTTGTGTTTTGATTAGAGGTTAGTGTTATTCCAGCGCCGCCAGTAAATTTTACGGAATCTGTTGGACTGCTTGCAACTAGAGTTGATTGTCCTGTTACTAGTATATTTTTAAAAGTATTTAATGCAGAGCTAATTGTAATTCCGTTAGCTTCTGCATCTGTTGTTAATGTTATTCCAACTCCACTTACTAAATTAATTGAATCCTCAGGTCCGGCAGCAACTATATCATCTTGTCCTGATACAAAAAGTTGACTAAAAGAAGGAGTTTGTGTAATGCCGCCTGAGCCGCCAAAGCCGCCGCTGCCAGCGCCAGCATTTCCGGTATAAATTACTTCAGTAGGAGCAGTTAAACTACCCATTGTTTCTGAGTATGTAGCAATAAATCTTAGTTTTGCACCTGCAAAATTGTCACTAGCAGGTGTTGCAGTCAAAGATAAAATTCCTGTAGTTACTGTTGCTGTAAGATTTATTAATTCGTATTCAATACTTGTTCTTCCAAAAACGGTTATACTAGCTTGTTCTGGTCTAGCAACAACAAACGCCTGCATTGTTTCTTTTTGATTAGAATCGTATTCTACTGTAATAACATACGATGCACTAGTAAAGTCTCCTACATACCATTTGTCTATAACAGTATCGCCGTAAATTTGGGTCCATTCACCGCCATAAGAAACTCCACTGTTATTTTTAAATAACAGAGTATTTTTTAACCCGTCTTTTACATAATTTGTTATATTGAACATATTATATTTATTCAATTTTGAATAGTAATCAATTTACTGTATTCTGGTAAGTATAAATATTCAATATCACTGTTTGCAAGTGTTCTACATGCATCTTCAAACGTTTCTACTAGTGGTTCTCCTCCTAGGTTGAACGAAGTATTAAATATAATAGGAACATTTGTTTCTTCTTTAAACTTTTTAATCAATCGATAGTATAAAGGGTTTTGCTTTTCTGTTACAGTTTGAATTCTACATGTTCCGTCAACATGTATTATTGATGGTATTTTTTCTGCAATGCCAGGTTGGCAGTTTACCGCATACATCATTGTTGGAGAATTTTCCATTCCTCTTAAATCAAACCAATCATGTGCGTCTTCTTCAAGAATAGATCCAGCAAAAGGACGGAAATATTCACGATGCTTAATTCGATTAACCCAATCTTTTCCGTCCTCAAATGTTGGATCAAACATTAAACTTCTATTTCCTAAAGCCCGTGGACCGTTTTCAGAACATCCTTGAAACATAGCAACAATGTTTTTGCTTCTCATCAAATTTACTACATCTAGGTCAGTAGCATCTTTCATTATTCCGTTATATTTTTCTACAACACGTTCTAGATCGTTAGTTGTAAGATCATACTTAGGTCCTAAATAAACAGTATCTGCTCTTTGTCTAACTGTTTCTTCTTGAGTTATATTGTGATGCCATATTAATGCTGCTCCCATTGCTGTTCCTGCATCATTAGAAATTGGCTCTACATATAAATTAATTCCTTCATCTTTTAATTGGTCTAGATAGAAATAGTTTGCAACACAATTTAAACCATATCCGCCACTCAGTACTACGTTTTTACATCCAGATTTTTTTACAGCATATCTTATATACTCTACTGCGGCTTGTTGAGTTTGTGTTTGTACTGAATAAGCTAGATCTCGTCTGTTGTTTAATGTTGTTACGTCATCGGTCGGTGTTGTTAATAATTCATCATAGAACTGTGCATTCACTACAGCACCATTTGGATACCTTGGTACTATTACATTTCTATTGCTTAACGGTAATGGAAGGCTATTTGATTTTTCAAACAATTTTGGAATTTTTTTATTATCTTTTCCATACGGAAATAGTCCCATTGTTTTACCAGCTTCGATTGCGCTAAATCCACAATACTCAGTAACTGCTTCGTAAACTTTAACTATTCCTGCTCTATCGTTAAATAATAGATCAAATTTAGCATTATTTTCCCATGATCCAGAATCCCAATCTTTTATAAAACTACCTGGTAAAGCGGTTCTTGCACCAATAGTTTTATGTAAAGTTTTAATAGTAGCAGGATAGTTACATTTGTATATACTTTCAGTTTCAAATGCTATTGTATCTTCATCGTTAATGATCATATTAAAGAAAGTTCCGGCGCCATCAATAACTACAGCAACGGCTTCATCAAACCCTGATCGGTAAAATGCTAATCCGGCATGCATTTTATGATGAAACTGCCACATATCAACCACTTGTGGATGTTCTCCCGGAAACCCTTGATCTTTTATCAATCCAAGTTTTCTTGCTAGTCCTGTATAGATGTTATCTTGTGAATATTCTAATTTTCCAGAAGCAGCATCTAACGACTGAGTGTGTGCTACTACTAGATAGTCAACTTTATCTGTATACTCTTTTATTTTAAGTATGCTTGCTAGAGGGCCGCCGTCGTACTTCCTCCTAGTTAGCCGTTCTTCTTCAATAGAAAAGACAATTTCTCCGTTTTTTAATAAACATACACCTGCATTATGTCCCCTTGCAATACCTGCAATCCAAAGTGGTTCTTTTGTCATTTTTAATTTCCTGTAGTTTTTTTCTTGCTTGATTTTAGCTTTTTATGCACTTCTTCAACAATAATTTCTTCAATTTTATCGTTCATTCCCATTAACCCTTCGTTGACTCTATCAGAAAATTCGTCAACGGTGATTCTAATTGGACTGTACACTCTTGCACCTTCTCCCATATCTAAAACTGTAAAATCTTCACAGTTAGGATAAGATACATTTTCTTTAAATGTGCTTCCTACAACAACGGTGCTAGGTATACCACAAGCATATGCAATGTGTTGTCCAACACTGTCGCATCCTACAAAGTGATCAGCATTTGCTATTATACCTGCCCATGTTCTTAAATCTACATTTTGAGGAATTGCAATAGGTTCTGAAACACCATGCCGTTGAAATTCTAGAAAAATTTCTGTCATAACAATAACAGAATAGTCTTTACTTAGTTTGTTTACTATATTAATAGTATTCTGAGGTTCAAAACTTCTTCCACTGAAGTCTGATATCATTCCATTTCTTTCAAAAACGCCGCGGCCAAAAGGTTGAAAAACTACAACTTTATCTTTTTTTGTTTTTTCTTTTACTTCTTTAATAGCTTGCATTCCGGAGATCAATTCTCCTTTGCTTAATTTAAGAGTTGGTCTTGGCAAATCTCGAACGCCTTTATTGTTTATAGCAATATCGTACGCTTGTGATAGCGATGCTTTTTGATTATAGTATTCCCATACCCTATAAGGTTCAGGAGACGATAACTCCATGTCTTTTAATTTATCTTCAAATAGATTTTTGTGCCATATATCGTATGCTTTAGAATGTAATAAAGGATGGCCTTTAAAAAAATCAGTGCCTCCTTCACACACAATAATAAAGTTATTATCTGGATTTTCTTCGGCAAATTTTTCAAGTGCTGGTATTGAACATATTACTCTTCCGGAGCCGCCATTAATAAAGAACGCAGTATTTCTAGACATGTATTATCCTATCAAGTTATAGTACTCTTGATATTTATGGACTATATTTTTTTATATACGTAAATGTGAACAAGAAAAAAGGTACATAGTAAATACTACATACCTTTTTTTAAATTGCTAGCTAATTAACCTAATGGAGATTCTTTTGGAGTTATTTTCCAAGGTTTAATTGTTTTATTTTTTCTAGCTGTAAACATTGCACCACTTCCTCGGCCGTTAGTTGTGGCATAAACGTTTGTGTATGTTACTGCAGATTCTATATGTAATGCTCTATTTGAACCTGTGCTAAATTCAGTTATTGCACCATTACTGTCAACTGCGGTAACAGTTACTATAACGTCTGAAATATTTTGAGCGTCTTTTAGTCTAGTGTCAGTAATTGCAATTCTATCACCTATTTGATAGCCACTGCCCCCAACATCTAGTGATACTATCCAGCTAACTCCGTAAGTTTTTGTAAAATCTCTCAAATAGGTTCTATACTCAGACATTGCATTGTATAAAGATTCTGGTAAATCTTCACTCATTTGTCGATCACTATTACGTAATTTATTATCTCTTACAAAAAGTAGTTGTTCCCACGAAACATAAGGGTTTTTCCATTCTAACGAATTAAATTTACCCAATGCTTTATTGTAATAAATTGCACTTCTTTCATATGTATGAATAGGATCTGGTGGTTCTTCTCTAGTATAAGGTATAGAATTAGGAATATCTTCAGAAATTGTTACCTGATTAACAGTTGTATGAGCAGTTGACCACAAGCTACATAACAACGGATTTGATGCACAATCTACTTCGACTGAATAGCGACCATCAGTTAAATCGTCATTGTACGAATCGTGTACTGCTTTTTCAACTACTTCACCGGTCCACTTATCAGTCTCAACATCTATTACCCAGTATTGTTTAGCAGGACCGTAATACTCTCCTGTTGCAGTATTTTCTAGAACATTAGTTTTAGAATACTGATCGTCTGTTATATCATATGTAAATTGTACTCGTATGTCTTCCATTTTTTTTTCCTATTTTGATTTAACAAACTTATATGTATAGCACATAAACTAATCCACCTGCCCCAGGTCCGCCACAACAGCAGCCACCTGTTGATCCTAATTGAACACTCCAGCCGCCGCCGCCTGGAAATATTCCACAACCAGGTCCACCGCCATAGCCCCCTTGGCAACCATTTGGCCCTAGTCTAGGTCCTGGAACTCCGTATGCTGTTCCGGCATATTGATGGAATTGTTCAAAACAATACTGACTTGAATGACCGTTGCCTGTTGTACCAGGATAATATAAATTCACATTAGATCCTATACCGCCGCAGCAGTAACACATGGTGCAACAACTATAACATTGACCTCCTAAATTGCAAGTAACTGTTCTTGACGGAGGATAACCTCCCGTAACACAAGCACACCAACCTGTGGTTAAATTACATATGAAAGTAGGGCAACCTTGTGATCCGCCTTCTGTTTGCATACAACAGCCGCTACCAGCTGCACATATACGTATCTGCTGTCCAGCTGCTACTGTACATACTTTTATGGCATAGCCGCCGGAGCCAGCACCACCGCCCTGCATACAGCAGCATCCGCCGCCGCCGTTGCCGCCAGCGCTCCACATTTCAAAAACTGCTCTAGTAACGCCAGCTGGAACTGTCCATAGGTAGCAACAACCCCCGTTTGGATGGGATTCTGATGTATTTGCTACGACAAATTCTCCAGGAGTTAGTGCTCCCGGTAGAACATATCCAGCTTTTTCTGTTACGTAATCTCTTAACGAACTCATTATGCTACTCCTGCACTGTATATAATTACTAAGCCGCCAGCGCCTGCTGCTCCACAGAATGGACCTGTAGTATGAGAAAAGCTACTCGCGCCACCGCCACCTGGAAAATGTGCGTAGCCGCCGTTACAACAGCCGCCGCAGAAGCCGCTACATCCATCTTTAGTTGGTCTCATCATATTTCCTGCAAAAGGAGCATCTGGCATAAATTGGAAACTGTTTCCTGAACAATAGTTGCTGCCTTTTGCAGCGCCTGTTACGCCACATATTCCAAATGTTCCACAATAGCTTCCGCACGGCATTGGCATGCAAGCTTGGCACGAGCAGCCGATCATAAAATAGCAACGACTGCAACTCAATGCGCCGCCGGATGCACACGCCACCACTGTAGAGCCGCTATTTAGCATATAGCTAGGAAAACCAGGACAGCCTAGGCATGTATTTGCACAACATGTAGTTCCGCCTGCACACACCGTAAATGTTTCGCCGCCGCTTAATCCAGTAATAAATTTTCTAACGTAGCTACCTGAGCCTCCGGGCCAGCCGCCAAAGCAACAGCAAACGCCTGCGCCACCGCCGCCACCGCCCCACATTTCAACACCAAGCCATTGTGTATTTGCCGGAGCAGTATACAGGCAGCATAAACCACCATTCATCATAGTGTTAACGTTTGTATTATAAACATAAGTAGTAGTATAGCTTAGGGCTATATCTCCGCCCGCTACGTAATCTAAAAGGTCTCTTAATGCTGACATTATTTTTACTCCGCTGGTCGACTAGGATACTGCACTTTCCAAGGAGCAACTTCGTTATCAGTTCCTTTTCCTAGTGTAGTTGGTAAGTCTCTTAGTAGTTGTCTGTACTCTATCCAAGGCTGTTTGACAGAATCAGGCATGTCAGGTGCTATCCTTCCGTCTGATGCTACCAGCATATTATTTCTTACCTGTATTACTTCGTCCCACGTAACCTGAGGAGATCTGTATGGTATTGTCCATGAACTAGAATCAAAATTATATGTAATATCATCTAATAAGTGTACGCTAGGTAACGGCATTGGTTCTGTATACACATATGTAGTTCCGTCTGGTAAAGTTTCTGTTAGGTTAGCTGCTCCAACAGGCTCAGATATAAGACTTCTGTTCATAACTCCCATAATCTTTAAATGTTCATCGTTGTCTGCACTTAGTTCAACTCTAGTCATTCCTGGAGGAACTGGAATTTCTGCACCGTCTTCCATTGATGTATAGTACGGTGGACTTATTTTTCCAGTATCATTGTCTACCATAATCCATACTCTGTCAGGACCTGTATAGTTTATTGTAGCAGTTTTGCCTTCAGAAACTGAAGAACTAAACATTTCATTTGGACAAGTATAAGTTAATTGTCTTTCTACTGTTGTTATTGGTGTTGGCATCTTCTATTCCTTATCTATATGTAATTTTAACCATTCCGGCCTGGCCCCATTGTCCGTAGCAAAACGAGCCGCCACAAGCATTTCCATCTGCGCCGCCGCCGCCTGGATACGGAGGGGGTGACTTCATTATAGCGCATCCTTGACAACCCCATATTGAACATCTGTCTGGACTTGTTCTTCCGGTACTAACTGGTCCGCCTGCAACAAGCTGGTATTGGTCACTGTGGCAAAACTGATTTCTAAATCCAGTGCCACCGGTGCCGCAAATAACTAAGTCTCCTAAACTATCAGTACAACCGAGTCTACCGAAGCAACAGGTATATCCGTCTGCACTGCCGGTCCAAGTTGGAGTCATGTCAGCACCTTGACCGCCTGTAGCACAAACTACCATTGCTGCGGTTGTCACATTATATACGTAAGCAGGCAGTCCTCGAGTTGCTGTACCGCAACAGTAGTTTCTGCATCCAGAAAAAGGTGCGCAAATTCTAAATTGATCACCAGGTGTTACTGCTACTGTCTTAATGGCATAGTTTCCGCCTACTGACCCAATTGCTGTTGAATGACAGCAGCATCCGCCGCCGCCGTCTCCGCCTGCTCCATAGGCTTCAAATGTCACATTTGAGATACCTGCAGGAACGGTCCATAAACAGCAGCAGGCACCGACGTTTTCGCTGACTTGGGGGCTTAAAGCACCGACAAAAAATTGATTTATTGAACCAACACTAGCTGGTGCTAAATCTGATAAGAGACCTCTCAAAGTTGACATATTTTAAATCCTCAATTATGAGCCGGCTAAAACCCAGCCGTATGTTGCTCCAGTATACACATAGGTTGGCGATGCATTGCTAATATCAATAAGCATATCTTCTGCAAGACCTTGTATTTTTGCACCATTTCTGCCTATAGTAATATTGCTTGACCCTGCGGTTCCGCTCACGTCAACAACCTGAACAGTATCTCCTTCGGTTAATGCTGTACCGTCAATTGTAGTACTCGGTAGTGTTATTGTAATTCCGCCCGCTGTACATAATACACGATCATTAACATTAGCAGCATAAGAAATAGCTGTAGTAACCGTTGTAGTTGCGTATGTTAAATTTGTTGTAATGTATCTTCCCATTTTTGCTACATCCTTTAATAGTTATATTTATGCCGATAGCGTTTCAATTCCAAACGCTACTATACTAATATTAGCTGCTGTGGAATAAGCGACAATTTTCTGACCTGCACCTAGTACTATACCGGTGCGTTCTAAAACGTTTTTTGGCAATAGTTCAGTTTGCCATTCTAAATATTCTCCTAGAGTTGGAGTATCTGCATCTGCTATTGCTAAATTTAATAATGTTGGTTGGGTGCCTCTATTTACTATAGAAACACTTGCAACTGTATATGTACTAGCTGGGCATGTATACACTGTTGTATTTGTTGCTCCTGCTAAGTCTTCTGCTGCTAGTCTACCTGTGGCCATTTTTTTGTTTCTCCATTATGATAATAAAAAGTAATTCAACGCTACTGGATCGCCCATAACGCCACCAGTGTAATTGACAGTTGGTACAATATTTATCTGTCCACCGGTAGTGGTTGTAATTTGATTGGTTCCAATTTGAATTACACCTGCTGTGATACTATTAACATTAAGTTCGCCTGCACCACCGCCAATTTGAGACGCTATATACGTCTTAATAGCTTTTTGTGTTGGAACAATATTATCACTATTAGCAGTAAATGTACCATCAGTACTAAACTCAGTAATTACTGCTCCTGTACCTCCAAGCTCTACAGAGCCTAATGATAGCTCTTGTAAACCTGAAATGTTAAATGCATCAGCATTTAGTGTAGCAACTCCGGTTGATTGTTCAACGTTAAATAGTCTTCCAACGCGGAAGTTGCCGTCTTGGTCGGTTGATGTATAAAACACACGGCCGCCGCCGTACATACCAATTTCCTTATTAGGATCTGGACTAATTAACGGTGTATTTGGATAGTTTGTGTCAGTAACATTACCTGTTCCAACGTCTAAGAAGTCATGTCCTGTTAAGCGAACCTGCGAATATCTAATACGCAGTTCTAATGTATCACCGTGCGCTGGAGCATCAGTAATACTAATTTCGGGACTTATTTGTAATTGAGCACTGTAGTTTCCTGAAGTACCAGTTACAAACCGTATAGCAACAATTTTGTAAAATTGTCCACTAATACTATTAAACTCAACATTTGATCCAGCTAATGGTATATCAGATAATGATTCAACCATTATATAGTTTCCTGGTTGATACGCATCTTTATAGCCGTCGCCTGTTACTGTAACTTGTGCTGTAGCAAAAGCAGTACCTCGTGATGTCCATGAAGGTTGAATTAACACACCGTTGCCGATTCTAACTTCAAATGGAGCATCAACTGTATTGTTTGGATCAACTATAGTCATTGTAGGCGCAACAAGATATCCTGCACCAGGGTTCCATACACGTATTTTTACAATTTTTCCACCTTCAACTACTGCTCTAGCTTTTGTAGTGTCTACAAACAGCGCACTAGGGGGTGCGGTAAATTCTAAAGAAGGTTCGATTGAATACTGTGTAGTATCGTTTAACGTTGTTTCAATTGCAGCACCAGTTACATGATCCCATCCTGGTAGACCATCACTATATTTTACTACGTTTAAAACTTTTGATGCACTATTATAGCTGTCAACTTTGGCATACTGACCAGTTCCTACTCCCGATGTAATATAAATTGCCATACCGTCATATGTAGTATTCTGTCCAGTATCAGTATTTGATAAAGTTATTGACGTTGAATCGCCTAGTTGTGCAATGTTTTCAACATTCACATAATTGTCGCCACCAAAATCGTTAGAAGGGTTTAGTAACCTAACTTCAAAAACTGCTCCGTCTGCTGTATTAACAGAACTAATACTAGACCCATATCCTTCTCCAGTTACAGTTAATGTTGTTGCACCAGAGCTGTAACCAACACCTGCATTGTCGTATTCTAAAATTAATATTTCATTACTGTCTGTTAGTACATGTCCAACACTAGCTTGAGATGAATGGTTATTCACTGTTCCTGTAATTGGTGTTTCTGTTGAATCCACACCTTCTGCAACAGTGCCAAATCCTCCATAAGACGAGTTACCGTTAGTTGCACGTATTTTCCCACCGTCTTCTGCTAGATAAGCAATATGTGCATAATAACTAAACACAGACACGCACTCAGCACGACCAAGGTTAGTTACCCAAATGCCTATGCCATCTGAAACTACTTGAGTAAAATCATTAGCTACTATGGAGTCATTTCCACCATCATGAAGATTTCCGTCTACTTTCATACCTACACATGCAGTACCAAATGTTGTTACACGCTGTATATAAGGCGATCTAGAACTAATCCAAGCATCTTCGTGTGCTGGGCCCCAACCTGGATCTAACGATACATATGCGCCTGCAGTTGGACGTTTGGTTCCATAAGCATTTGCTGTGCTTAGTGTTCCAGTTAACCCGCTAACTGTAAAGTTCCTTAACCCTGTTCCATTTCTCATATAGAACATGTTTTCTAATAAAGATCCGTTAACAGCATTTACGTAGTATAAAGCTGCTAGTAATGCTTTGTAATTTCCAGTATAAATTAAATCGTGTTTTACTGCGTCAATATATCTATTAACATCAGTTTCGTAAGAAGCAGTATTGCCTGGCTGATTGTCTGTAACATATGCAGCAATTTCTGCAACTAAAAAGCTTCTATTTG
>Ga0222714_10003295_pt1 | contig 16578 bp, 14 predicted proteins | sample C33_3DmetaG_FD_165048 | JGI IMG/M metagenome (GOLD analysis project Ga0222714, IMG submission 165048) | Estuarine water microbial communities from San Francisco Bay, California, United States - C33_3D | ecosystem: Environmental > Aquatic > Marine > Unclassified | place: USA: California...
GTATTGGGTGGGCGCAGCCACGGTTTCCTTCAATTTCGCGTTACGGTCCAGCACATAACGATCCGGCGTGACTTCGCCCTGCGCGATCGCCGCGCCCAGTCCGGGTGTGGCGTTGATCAGCAGGTCGCCGCCAGCGGTCTGGCTCAATGCGCCGCCGGCGGCGCGCGCCCTGACCAGCGGCTGGATGATCAGCCCCATCGCGGTTTCCGCTGGATCGATGTCGTGGGTCGCCATGTAGCGCAGCGCGCGGGTCATCCACAGCGCAGCCCAGCACGAGCGCACGGCAGTGAGGAATTCGGTTTCGGTTTCGAGGTCGAGAAAGCTTTCGAACTGGCCGGCGAAACTGGAGCCGTAGCGATCCTCCACCAGCGCCGAGGAGCGCACCACGATGGGGGTACCGGATTCCTGGACCAGTTGCCGCCACGCGGCAAGCAGTTGCGCTTCTGTTTCCGGCGCGATGGGTTTATCCATCAGGCCGAGTTTCATGTTCAGGGCATGACGCCGCGCCTGCGGCCCGTCTTCGGTATTGAATACGCCGCGCGCCGATTCTTCCAGTCCCAGCACGCGTACCTGGTGGCGATAGGCTTCGGCATCGACGCAGAAACCGCCGGGCGTAGGCAGCCCGGCCTGGGTCAGCGTGGCGAGGTTGGCGCCTTTGGGGCCGAAACGGTCTTTGTCCTGAGCAGCCGGAGCGGTAATCGGTATGACCAGTGAATCCATGTTCGTGTTCAGCCTTCCCGGCCGTCGATGACGATACGCAGCACGCGGCCGGGATTGCGTTCGTATTCTTCAAAGGCTTCCGCGGTACGCGAAAGCGGGTAGGTGGCGGAGACGAAGCCGCTGATGTCGATGTTACCCGAGGCCGCCAGAGATATTGACGGTTCCATGTCTTCGGGCATCAGTGCGCGCGATCCGATGATGCTGATTTCCTTGTAGTACAGCGGAAATGTGCTGAATGTCGGGCAGCAGGCGTGGCTGACCGCGTATGGGGAAAACCGGCCACCGGGGCGCAGCATGTCAATGCCGGCCTTCAGCGTGGCGTCGCCACCGACGGTGTCGATGACCACTGCGGCGCCATCGCCGCCGGTCAGTCGCAGCACTTCGGCGACCGCCTGCTCGGCGCTGACAGCGATGGCATCGGTGGCGCCGCTGCGCATCGCCATGTCGAGTTTCCACTGCGAGCGCGACACCACGATCACCGGTGATGCGCCGGCCAGCGCGGCCAGCTGTGCATGGAGCAGACCGGTGGTGCCCATTCCAAGCACCACCACCGAATCGGCGGCGACTATGTTCAGTCTCTGCTGGGCATGGCGCACCGTCGCCAGCGTTTCGATCAGCGTGGCATCCGCCAGCGGCAGACGCGGCGGCAGCGGATGGAGGTAACGGGAGGGCAGGCAGACAAATTCGCTCAGCGAACCGTCGACCTCGCGACCGAAAAGACCCGCGTTGCGGCACAGGTGCTGCGCGCCGCGTTTGCAGGAATCGCAATGACCGCAGGAAATGATCGGGTTGATGATCAGCGGCTGACCCGGCGCAAAACCGCTGACGCCGTCGCCGACGGTTTCGACCGTGCCGGTGGACTCATGACCGAGCACCACTGGATACTTCACAACGGGGTGCTCACCGGTGTAGATGCCCAGATCGGTATGGCAGACCGCGGTCGCCGCGGTGCGCACCAGCACTTCACCGGGTCCGGGCACCGGCAAGGGGCGCGACACGATGCCGAAGCGGCGCGGCGCGGACAGCGCCGCGGTTCTCATTGCGGAGGCCATGATGTATGGATAAAAAACCGGATCATGCGAAAGGGCTGCGATAAAACCGCCGCCTGAAATAAAAGCGGCCGGGGACGCGCGCGCCCGCCGGCCGCATGTTGCATCGCCCGCTTACCTTCCGGGCAGTTTGCCGAAGTTGCAGTATCCCGGCATCGGATCGACCACGGTGATCTGCTCGACCGGGAAGTTTGACACGATCTCGACGCTGTCCTTGTGCACGATCAGCATTTCCTCGATGCGCACGCCCCACTGGTGGACCTTGCCGTGCTGGGTTTCCAGCGCGAAAACCATGCCTTCCTTGATTTCGATCGGATGGTCGAGCGACCAGATGCGCGAAATCACCGGCTGGTCGTACTGGGCAAGGCCGAGGCCGTGGCCCCACAGGTTGGCGGCCGCCTGGTCTTCCTCTTCGTAGCCCCAGGTTTCCTGGGCCGAAGGCCATTTCGAGGCGATGTCGCGGGTGGTGGCGCCGACTTTGACCGCCTTGATCGAGTCGTAGAGCCAGCCCAGCGCCTGTGCGTAGACGTCCTTCTGCTCCTGGTTCGGCTCACGGCCGACCATGTAGGTGCGGTAGTAGCACGACTTGTAGCCGTTCCAGGTCAGCGCGGCGAGATCCATGAACACCATGTCGCCGGGCTTGATGATACGGTCGGAGAAATTGCGCCAGTTTGGCCAGGTGTTGAGGCCAGAGGAGACGATCACGTCCTCGACGTCTTCCATGCCGGGGATGTTGTAGAGGAACTCCATGATGTGCGCGGTCAGCTGGTTCTCGGTCAGGCCGGGCTTGAGGAATTTCATGAATTCCCAGTGCGCGGCGTCGCCGATGGCGCCGACCTGGCGCATGCATTCATGTTCGTCCTGGTTCTTGACGGCGCGCGCCTCCATCATCGGCGTCATGCCGTCGGTCCAGTCGATCTTGTTTTCCTTGAAGATCTGGATCATGTTGATGTCGATGAAGTCGACGCCCAGCTTCTGGCCGTCGACGCCGGCGCGCTTCATTTCCTTCTTGATGCTGTTGGTGAACTTGGTCACCTGCGCCAGCGACGCTGGGCCGGCGGCACCCTTGATCCATGCGTAGGAATACTTGATGTGGTCCTTGGGAATCCACGGAGAGTGCTTGGCGATGTGCACGCCGATGTCGCCCTGTTCATAGAGCACCGGGGCGTCGTCGCCGCAGAGAAGGGCGTAGCGCAGGCCGGGTTTCAGACGGTTCCAGCCAGGGGTAAGGGTGCTGGTCACGTAGCGCACGTTCTCGTCGTACATCAGCAGCATCGCGCCCAGGCCGTGTGCCTTCATGCGCTCGCGCGCGCGCTCCAGCCGGTACTTGCGCAGCCGGTCCCAGTTGATTCGCTCCTGCCAGTCCAGTCCTACCATCCCTACATTTGCCATGTTGCTCTCCGTTTAACTGTTCAGTCTGACGCCATCGTGATCCGTTCGGGTCGCGGCAGCGGTATTTCGGGCGGTGCGGGGCATGCGCCGAAGTCGTCCGGCAATCTAGCACGCACTACCGGGCATCTCAAGCCGATCCCGCGGCCGCGTGATGACTATTGCGTCTGGATTTTGTTGTCCCTGATAACCTTGCCGAAGCGGTCGGTTTCGCTTTTCACAAAGGCACGGAAATCCGCCGGACTTTTGCTGGTGATTGCAGCGACGCCGCTCGCGCCCAGCCGGTTGAGTACGGTCTTGTCCTGCATCGCGGCCGTGCCGACCTTGTACAGCGTACTGACGACTTCACCGGGCGTACCCTTGGGCACGAACAGCCCCTGCCAGGAACCCACCACCATGTCAAAACCCTGTTCCCGCATGGACGGCACTTCGGGCAGTGCGGAACTGCGCTCGGGCGCGACGATGCCGAGCATGCGCAGCCGGCCCTGCTTGACGAAGGGCAGCGTCGAACTGAAAGTCAGGAACACAAACTGGACTTCGTTGCCGAGCAGGCCTACGGTAGCGGGTCCGGCGCCGCCCTTGTAGGGAATCTGGGTTGCGCTGGTCCCCGTCTTGTTGAGGAACATCAGCGTCTCAAGCGTGTTGGCGCTGCTGGGCGCAGCGGCGCCGTAGTTCAGCTTGTTGGGGTTGGCCTTCATGTAGGCGACCATTTCCTTGACCGATTTTGCCGGTAGCGAAGGATGCACGACCAGGCTGCCGGGTACGTCGACGACCTGGGTAATCGGGATTAGGTCGACCAGGGGCTTGTATTTGAATTTCAGGTAGAACACCGGATTGATCGCCATGGTGCCGACGTTGCCAAGAAGGAAGGTATAACCGTCGGCAGTCGCGCTGGCCGCGGTTTCAACGCCGATGTTGCCGGAGGCGCCGGGCCGGTTGTCGACCACGACCTGCTGTTTGAGCAGGTCCGCCAGTTTCGGCTGGATGATGCGGCCGACGAAGTCCGAAGCGCCGCCCGGCGCGAACGGCACGATCATGCGCACCGGACGGTTGGGGTAGGCGTCGGCGGCGAACGCCGCACCACACACTACAGACGACAGGATTGCGCCGACCGCCATACCTCTGAGTCTGAACATGATGCCTTCTCCTTTGGTTTAACTTATATATTCAAGTAGTTGATTTAATTATACTTTTTCATCACCCGGTGCAATGGGCAACTGCACCGGACGCTTGAGCTTCGCCGACAAGTCGATGGCCTTGGTCAGCATCAGGCGGTTATGGCCTTCTGCGGCGGTCGCATGCTGGGTAGTCACGCCCATCGAAACCCGGTTCAGCCAGGAATTGGTTTCTTCGCGCATAGGCCCGCGCAACTCGCCCAGCGCGATGTCCCCGACCGGGTAGCTGGTCAGGAAATCGACATGGCGGCGCTTGTCCGGCGCATAACCTTCGCCCTGGATCAGGTTGGTCGCGAGCACGATGTCGCGATGCGTGTCGTCGATGGTCAGCACGCCTTCGGTACCGACCGCGCCCACTTCAAGGCTGTAGACCGCGCCGGGCCAGACTTCGGGCAGCGCCCAGGAAATCACGCCATGATAAATCGCGCCGTCGTCAAAGCTGATGGTGTAACCGGTACCGTCCACACCCTGCCAGGTGGGGCCGAGCGCCTTGTTCACCGAGCGCGCATACACTTCAACAGGCTTTTTCGCCTCCATCAGCCACATCACCACGTCCAGCGCATGGGTGCCGGAGATCACCATCGGCGTCACTTCGGCACGGTTGTCGCTGCGCTTGTAATTGTCGATTGCCACCAGCCGGTTCATGAAGGCGCGCGAGGTGACCATCGTCACCTCGCCGAGCGAGCCGGTGCGCACCTTTTCCTTCGCCACCAGCCAGCGCCGGCGGAAACGCTGGGTGTAGCCGATCACCGCATCCACGCCGTGTTTTTCGATCGCGGCCAGCGTCTGCGCGGATTCACCGAGATCGGTAGCCAGCGGTTTTTCGATCAGCATCGGCAGCTTGCGCTCGGCGGCGAAGATCACCGGATCGACATGCAGGTGTTCGTCGGTGCACACCGCGACGGCATTCACTTCGGGACGCGACAGCAGTTCGCGGAAATCGGTGGTGACAAAGTCGCCGCCGCACTTTTCACGGACGATTTCGCCGCGTTCGGGATTCAGTTCGGCGATGCCGATCCAGCCCACTGACGGGTGGCGCGCCGCCAGTTCGGCGCGGATCAGGCCGACGCGACCGGCGCCGATGATGGCGAGCCCCAGCTTTTTCGGATCCTTTTTCACCGCGCACCTCCGGCTGCGGCGAGTGGCCGTGATTCGGGCAGGGGCAGGTTCACCGGTTCGTTGCGTTCCGCCGAAAGGTCGGCGGCAATGTAGACCTCCATCACCTGGCGCGCTTCCTCGCCGGTGACCAGCACCGGGCGGTCGCAGCACACCGCCTCGATGAAATGCACGGTCTCGGCGTGCATCGGGCCGGCAAAAGCATGGTCGACGCGTTCGCCAGGCATCGACGACATCGGCAGTTGCATGCCGTTTTTGACGGTATTGAGGATCACGTCGCGGTGAGTGTCATCGCAGATCAGCGCGCCGTCGGTGCCTATCATCTCGATCCAGGTCGAGCAGGCATTGGGGTAGCCGGGCGGCAGGCTCCAGCCGGCCCCGATGACGAAGGACATGCCGCTGTCCATGGTCACTGTGATCCACTGGGTGTCGGGCACGTCGGCGCCGCTGTTGGCGCGCATCGCGCCGTAATTGAGCTGGGAGTAGACGCGGATCGGCTTGGCCGGCTTCAGGCACCAAAGGATGAAGTCGAGGTCATGCGTGGCCTCCATCGCCGCCGGCGACAGCTTGGTACGGCCGGTGATCTTGGCGCCGAGGCTGCGCTGGATGTGACGGCTGACCAGCGCGCTGACCGGCTTGCCGATGCTGCCGTCGTCCAGGCATTTCTTGACGTAGGCGTATTTCGGGTTGAAGCGCTGCGAGTAGCCTATGGTGAATTTCAGGTTTTTCCGGCGCGCAATGGCGATCAGTTCATCGGCTTCATGCAGTTCCACCGATATCGGTTTTTCCAGGAACACGTGCAGCCCGGCTTCCAGGCAATCGCGCGCCATCGGGTAATGCAGGGTCTCTGGCGTTGCCGAAATCATCACTGCGTCCAGGCCCTTGACCTCGAGCAGCTGGCGATAATCGCTCAGTGCGCTTTTCGCCTTGGTGTTGCGCGCAACCTCGGCCAGTCGTTCCGGTTTGGTTTCGACGATGTGCAGTTCGTTGACCGCCGGATTGATCGCACAGGTGTCGGCACGGATGCCGCCGCACCAGCCGGCGCCGATGATGCCTACGTTGATGGGTTTCACTGATGCTCCTCGGAGCCGCGCGCCGGCAAGCGGGCGCGGATTCTGGTTGATGTGACGAGCGCCGATGTTAGCGGGGCGGGAACGGGGCGACAAATACCGAATTGCGGCTGGTGACATATCAAATTGTTATGGATAAACTGCCAGCCTCCAGAGACTGCATCATGCCGCGACGCAACATAGATTTCACTGCAGAAGAGGCAGCAAAGCGGGCCGGTGCCCCGCAGGTCCGGTTGGCGGCATGCATGCCGCTTTGTTATCCCATGACCACAGCATCCTGAGCGCCCGTGGACCTGCGCGGCATCCGCTATTTTGTCCAGATCGCCGAACTCGGCAGCATGACGCGCGCCGCGCAGCACCTGCGGGTGGCGCAGCCGGCACTGTCGCGCCATGTCCGCGCGCTGGAACAGGAACTGGGCGTCGCATTGATGGTACGGCTGCCGCGCGGGGTGCGGCTGACGACGGCGGGGCGGCAATTCCTTGACCATTGCCAGCGCATCCTGCGCGAACTCGGGCGAGCGCAGGATGCACTGCGCAGCGGCGGGGCAACCGGACAGGGGCGGGTCATCCTCGGCGTATCGCCGACCACCGGACCATTGCTGCTGCCGGGCGTGGTGGAACGCATGCGCCGCCAGTGTCCGCAAATCAGCCTGAAAGTCGTCGAAGGCTTCAGCAACCAGCTCTACGACTGGCTGCTCACCGGCCGCGCTGACCTGGCGATCCTGACCAATCCGGTCAGCACACGGGTCATCCAGGTCACGCCGCTGTGCTCCGAACCCATAGTCGTTTTCGTGCGCCCCCGGGCGCGCGGCGCGCGGCGGTTCCTGACCGCGGCCGACTTCGCGCGCACGCCGGTGGTCAGCACCGAGGCGATCCGCATCATTGCCGATGAACAGCTGCAGCGGCACGACATCCGCGTCAGCGTGGAAGCCGAGATCGACGCCGTCGAAGCCATCCGCCGCCTGGTGCTGCGCGGCACCAGCATGGCGCTGATGCCGGTGTCGACCTTCCATGACGATCTCGCGTCGCGCCGCCTCGCTGCCTGGCCGGTAGTCGACGCCAACATCCATCGTATACTCACGCTCGCCCAGCCGGCGGAACGCCGGCCGTCCGCGGCCATCGACGAGGTCGCGCAGATCGTGGCCGCGGAAGTGCGCACGCTGGGCGACGGCGGCGTGTTCAGCCTGCCCGGTGCGGCAGGCGCTGTGCCGCAGAACAGAAAATCCCGCAAACAGGAGCAGGCATGAAGCGTATCGACGTCCACAATCACGTGATTCCCGAAACCATCGTCCAGGCGATGCAGGCGGATCCGGTCTACAACACCAGAATCGAGGGCGAGGGCCACAACCGGACATTCATACGCGGCAAGGTGCGTTTCCCGTTCGAACCGGAGTTCTACGATGCCGACGCCAAGCTCGAATCGATGGATCGCAAGAAAATCGACATCGCCTTCATTTCTCCAGGGCCGCAGACGTTTTTCTACAACCTGAAAGACGACCTGGCGATCCGCACCGCGCGCATCGTCAACGACGGCGTGGCGCAAATGGCTGCGGCGAAACCCGACCGCCTGCGCGGCATGGCGACGCTGCCTATGCAGCATCCCGAAGCGGCGATTGCCGAGCTCGAACGCGTGGTGAAGGAATACGGTTTCAGGGGCGTCGAACTCGGCACCGCGATCGGCGATGAGGAACTCGCTGATCCGAAATTCCGCCCGGTGCTCAAGCGCATCGAAGAACTGAAAGTGATGATCTTCGCCCACCCCAACACCCAGGGCGCGGCGGGGCGGCTCGACTGTTATTACCTGATGAACCTGATCGGCAATCCGCTGGATACCACCATCATGGTCGGCAAGCTGATGTTCAGCGGCGCACTGGATGAGCTGAAGAACCTGAAAATCCTGCTTGCCCACGGCGGCGGTTTCCTGCCGTACCAGATCGGGCGTTTCGTGCACGGCCACAAGGTGAGACCGGACACCGCCGAGTTCACGAAATCCGATCCCATGCAGATGCTGAAACGCTTCTGGTTCGACGCGCTGACCCACAGCCCGCAGTCGATACGCCACCTGATCGATGTCATCGGCTCCGAAAAAATCGTGCTTGGTACCGATGCGCCGTTCGACATGGGCGAGATGGCGCCAGTGGACCGCGTCGAAATGACCCCGGGGCTGACGCAAAAGGAACGTGACAACATCTACTGCAACGCCGCGCTGGCGCTTTTCGACGGAAAAATCTGAAGCTGGGCGCGAAACTCACACATAGTGGCCGCCGGGTTGGTGCGCTTCAGGCTGCGTGCTAGCATGAACCTCGCATCCGGCCCGGCCGCAGAGCCTCCCGGAATTCCAACGATTCCCCACAGTTCAGCTGACTGCTAATCATGCCATTTCACCGCTTTGAAGATTTCGCCAGCAATTACCTGACGCCGCACCTGTCCACCGGCAAGGCGCCGGTCATCGACGGCCGTTACATCTACTTCTGCCTGCTGCACAAGAATGCCGGCACCGGTTCGGAACTGCATTACCACCCGAACGAACTGCTGATCTTCCCGGTGCGCGGCAAGATCAACGCCATCGTCGGCAAGGACCGGCGCGTGGTGAAACCCGGCACTTTCGTGCACGCACCGGCCTATGCCCGGCATTCAATGAAGGCCACTGAAGACGGCAATCTGCAGTACCTCTACATCAAGGACAAGACCTGGACAGTGGTCGGCCTCGCCGAGGACGAGGCGGTGCCGGACAAGGCGATGACCGTGGACGAGGTCAACCGCAAGTACAAGGTCGGCGACAAAGACAAGCACCAGAAGACCGAGGGCAAATCGCAGGCGATCATCGAAGGCCTGCCGGTATGCTTCCATCCCATACTCGAATCGCTGGACGCGCCGCCGCGATCAGGGCGCTGCGTCAACTGGATCGAGGGCGAGCGCCTGGCGTTCGGTCTGTTCGAGGTGCCCGCCGGCTACGCCGAGCCGGAGGCCGAATCAGCGCGAGAGATGTTTGTATACGTGCTGAGCGGAAAAATCGACGCTGAAGCCGGAACGGAACGCAAGAGCGTGGGTGCCGGTGACATCGTCTACGTGCCGCGCGGCGAGCGTTACCGGCTGCAGGTCCGCCAGCACGCACGTTACGCCATCGTTTGTTCAACGCCGTACCTCGAGAGCCGCATCGACAACATGACGCCGGAACAGGCCGAGCAGGCGCGCATCAACATGAAGCCCAACTAGAGGTACGTCTCATATCGACAGATCGATCTTGAGCTGCACACAGGAGGAATCATGAAAAATACATTTAAAAACAATATCTTGTTTATTTTTGTTGCGTCATTGCTATATGCCGCGGCTGCCCAGGCGCAATGGCAGCCGGAGCGCAACATCGGGCTGATAGCGCCGTCGTCGGCCGGCGGTTCGCTGGACAATGTCGGGCGCACCATCCAGCGCATGTGGGATCAGCTGAAGCTGGTGCCGGCCTCCAGCACCGTAATCAACATGGCCGGCGGAGGCCATGCCATCGCCTACAATTTCCTGAACCAGCGCGCCGGCAATCCGTATTTCATGAGCATCACTTCATCGACGCTGCACACCAGCAACATCAATGGCCGCACCAAGCTGTCCTACCGCGACTTCACGCCCCTGACCGTGATGCTCACCGAATACATCGCGTTTGCCGTGCGCGCCGACTCGCCGCTGAAAACCGGCAAGGACCTGATCGAGGCGCTGCGCGCCGATCCCGGCAAATACAGTCTAGCGCTGAGCAGTGCTCGCGGCGGCACCCATCACATCTCGTTCGGACTGCCCCTGCTGTCCGGCAAGGTGGACATCAAGAAACTGCGCATGGTCGCTTTCAATTCGACCGGTGAGGCGGTCACCGCGCTGCTGGGCGGCCACGTCGATGTCCTTTCCGGCGGCACCGTGCAAATCGCACCCCATGTCGCCGCCGGCAGGATGCGCCTGCTGGCGGTCACATCCGAAAAACGCCTGCCCGGACCGCTGGCGTCCGGTCCGACCTGGCCGGAACTCGGCTACAAGGGCGTATTCGAAAACTGGCGCGGCATCATCGGCACCAGGGACATGCAGAAGCAGGAAATTGCCTATTGGGACGGCGTATTCGGCAAGATCGCCGCAAGCCCGGAATTCAAGGACCTCGCCGGCAAGAACCAGTGGGAAATCAATTACAAAAACTCCGCTGAAACCCGGAAATTCATGGCGGCCCAGTACGTCGAGCTGAAGGAAGTCATGGAATTCCTCAGCCTGGCGAAGTAGGGAGTACCGGCCATTACGCGCCCCGCGAATATCGGCAGCATCGGCCTCGGCATCATGGGTGGCGCATTTGCGCGCCACCTGCTGTCCGAAAGGTTTTCAGTCATTGGTTTCGACATCGACCCGAAACGCCGCGCATTACTGAAAAAACTCGGCGGCAAAACGGCAGCAACCGCCGCCGCTGTCTCCGGCACCTGCCCGATCCTGGTCACGTCGCTGCCGAGCATCAATGCCGTCAATGCCGCTTTCTTCGGCAAGGGCGGCATTGCTGAAACCGCGGAACGCGGCACCGTGGTCATCGAAACCAGCACGCTGCCGCTGAAGGTCAAGCACGAGATACGCACCCGCTGCGCCAAACGCGGCATCCAGGTGCTCGATTGCCCGGTCAGCGGCACCGGTGCGCAGGCGGCTGTGCGCGACATCGCCATCTATGCCAGCGGGGACCGCAAGGCATACGCCAGGGCGGAAGCCGCGCTGCGGGGCTTCTCGCGCAGCGTCTATTACTGCGGCGAGTACGGCAACGGCTCGAAGCTGAAATACGTCGCCAACCTGCTGGTGACCATCCACAACCTGTCGGCTGCGGAAGCAATGGTGATGGGACTCAAGTCGGGCCTGGACCTGGAGTTGCTGTACAAGGTCATCAAGGACGGTGCCGGAACCTCGCGCATGTTCGAGGTGCGCGGGCCGCTGATGATCGCCGGCGATTACCGCCAAGCGACGATGAAAGTGGAGGTCTACAAAAAGGACATCGACATCATCGAGCAGTTCGCGGCTGACCTGCATTGCCCAATACCCCTGTTCGAAGCCTCAAAACCGTTTTATGCTGCGGCCCTGGCCCAGGGCCGCGCGCTTGAAGACACCGCTGCCGTTTGCGCCGTGCTGGAACAGATTGCCGGCGTGAAGCGGAAGAAACGCAGTTCCGTCGCATCAAAATCCACCTCATCACCATCCACGTCAACCCGAAAGAGAAAGACCCGATGAAACCGACCCTATCGCCGCAGGCCCAGGCCGCACAGACCATTTCCCGCAACATGAAGTTGATCTCCCACAATGAACTCACCGGGTTCGGCGGCGTGGGCGAGGGCATCAACATGCAGGTGACCAAGGACGGTCGCCGCATCCTCTGGCTGGCGCACGAATCGGCGCCGAAGAATTTCACCGGCGTCGATGTCACCGATGTCAAGAACCCGAAAGTGATCGTGCAGACCGATCTGCCGCATGAGCGGGTGCGTTCGAATTCGCTGGACGTGGTCGGCGACATCATGGCCGTGGCCTACCAGACCAAAAAAACGGGCGACAAGCCGGCCGGCATGGACCTGTTCGACATCAGCACGCCGGAAAAGCCGAAGCTGATCTCGCACTTCGACGCTTCGGGGCCGCATTCGCGCGGCGCGCACTGCGTGTGGTTCGTGGACGGCGAGTACGTGCACCTGACCTCCGGTTCTGAAGACTTCGAGCCGACACACCCGAACGACTTCCAGTTCTACCGCATCATCGACGTGCGCAATCCGTCGAAACCGGTGGAAGTGGGCCGCTGGCACTACCCCGGCACCCACAAGGGCGACAAGGAAGCGCCGCCGCCGCGCCATCCCAGATTTGACGGCGGTTATCGCCCGCACAACATCAACGTCTATCCCGAGCGCCCTGATCGCGCCTACATGGCCTACCTCGACGGCGGGGCTGTGATCCTCGACATCTCGGACAAGTCCAATCCGAAGATGGTCACCAACTGGAAATATTCACCTCCGTTCAACGGCTTCTGCCATACCGTGATGCCGCTATTCGGTCGCGACCTGATGATCGTCACCGACGAGTGCACCAAGGACGACGGCATCGACTGGCCGAAGCTCGGTTTCGTTGTCAACGCCAGTGTCGAAACCAACCTGGTGCCGGTGTCGACGTTGCCGCTGCCGCCGGTGGAAAACTTCTCCAAGCGCGGCGGCCGTTACGGCGCGCACAACCTGCACGAGAACCTGCCGGGCCCGGCCTCGTTCCGCTCCAACACCATCGTCTTCGGCACCTTCTTCAACGGCGGTGTGCGCGCGTTCGATACCTCGAACCCGTACCAGCCCCAGGAAATCGCCTATTTCGTGCCGGGCAAGCCGGCGATGTCGCCGAAGAGTTCTGTCCAGATCAACGACGTGTGGGTCGATGAAAACGGGCTGGTGTATGCCGTGGACCGCTTCGGCGGTGGCCTGTACGTCATCGAGATGAGCGCCTGACCTTTGGCGATATAAGCGGAGTCAGTCAACAATGCTGGATGCACTATCCGGGAAATTCCCGGTCAGCATCGTCACCGGTTTCCTCGGCAGCGGCAAGACGACGCTGATCAACCGGCTGCTGAAACGGCCCGACATGAACCGCGTTGCGGTCATCGTCAACGAGTTCGGCGAGCAGGCCGTGGACAACGACCTGGTCGAGGTGTCCTCCGAGCAGATGATGCTGCTGAACAACGGCTGCCTGTGCTGCGTGCTGCGTGGCGACCTGCAGGAGACGCTGCGCGATCTCTACGTCAAGCGTCGCAACGGTGACATCATTGATTTCACGAGGGTCATCATCGAAACCACCGGCCTCGCCGATCCGGCTCCGGTGATGCAGACGCTGATGACTGATGAAATGCTGCAGGAAAATTACCGCCTGGACTGCGTAGTCACTCTGGCCGATGCCGTCAACGGCTTCGAGCAGTTGGAGACCATGGAAGAGCCGGTGAAACAGGCGGCGCTGGCCGACCGCATTGTCATCACCAAGTCGGACCTTGCGGACGAGGCCGTCACCGCGAAGCTGGAAGCGCGCCTGCGTGAACTCAATCCGCAGGCGCCGATCAAGAGAGCAGTCAACGGCGAAATAGACCTCGCTTTCCTGGTCGACGTCGGCCTGCGCAACATGAAGGGCAAGCTAGAGGACATCGAACGCTGGATGGGCGAGCCGGATGAACACGGCCATCGCCACAGCCACGATGCCAGGGTGAAGTCCTTCACGCTGCGCTACACCGAGCCGCTGAGCTGGCAGCTGTTTTCTCAGACCATGGAAGTGCTGTCGGCGCTGCGCGGCTCCGACATGCTGCGCGTGAAGGGACTGGTCAACGTGCAGGGCCACATAGGGCCGATGGTGGTGCAGGGTGTGCAGCACCTGTTTCATCCGCCGGTGGAACTCGAGGCCTGGCCCAGCACCGACCATTCGACCCGCATCGTCTTCATCACCCGCAACATACCGCGGGAAACCGTGGCCAATCTGTTCGCGGCCATCGGCGCGATCGGTGCCGCGACCGTATCTTAGGTTTTTTAACTAATTGTTTTAATTGATTATTTAAGTCCAGCCTGACGGGCAATGTAATTGCCCAGCGAAGCCCAGTCGCGTTCGCCGTATCCTGCCGCAATAGCCGCCCGGTGCTGTTCCCGCAGCAACGACGCCAAGGGCATCGGCACTCCGGTATCACCAGCTGCCTGCAGCGCCAGTTCCACGTCCTTGAGACCCAGGCTGAGCGTGAACGTGGGATTTTCAGGCTTATCGAGAATCATCCGTCCGTAATTGCGGTAGGCCGGCGCATTCATCGAAGAGCCGGTGATGATTTCGAGAAAATCCGCGGGATCGACGCCGGATTTTTCCACCAGAGCGAACGCCTCTCCCAGGCTTTCGATGATGCTCCCCAGCAGAAAATTGCGGGCGATCTTGACGATGTTGGCACAGTGCGCTTCGGTGCCGACGTTGAACCAGCGGCGCCCCAGCATCTCGAACAGCGGCACGCAGCGGGAAACCGCTGATTCATCGCCCGCCACGACTATGTCCAGTTGCCCGCTTGCCGCGGGCTCGGGCCTTCCGAATACCGGCGCCGAAACATAGGCGGTGCCAGCGGCCCGGTGTCGCTCTGCGAGCTGCCGCCCCATGAGCAGACTGACCGAAGCCATGTTCAGGTGCACGGTGTTTGCAGGCATCCTGCCGATCAGCCCCGGAGTCAGCCATACTGCGTCAACTGCCGCATCATCGGCCAGCATGGTGACCACGACCTCGGCTTCAGTCTCCAGCAATGCTTCAGGTGTTGCCGCTACGGCTGCGCCCCGTTGCGCAAACGGCGCTGCTGCCGCTGCGGTGCGGTTCCAGACAGTCAGCCGGTGGCCGCAATCAAGCAGCCGGGCAGCCATGCCGCGGCCCATCTGTCCCAGGCCGATGAATCCGATATTCATGGTTGACGATCCTTGTCGTGGGTCTGCCCGCGCGGGACATATCTGCAAGCTGTTTTACAATGCAACGGCAGGAGCAGCACATGCAGCACCATAACAGGCGGCGCAGCCTGCCGTCATCATCGTAACCCGAGGAGAAATACATGGATCTGGGCATCAAGGGCAGGGCGGCACTGGTCACCGGCGCGAGCCGCGGCATCGGGCGTGAAACGGCGCGCCAGTTTCTGGAAGAGGGCGCGCGGGTGATGATCTGCGGCCGCAACGCCGAAACGCTGGAACAGACACGCGCGGAACTGGCCGGACAGACCGGCGGCGAAATCCACGCGGTGGTCGCCGACATGATCAAGCCCGACGACATCAAGCGCCTTGTCGACAGTGCAAAAAAACAGCTCGGCGGAGTCGATATCCTGGTCAACAACGCGGGCCAGATGTATTCGGGCCGCTTCGACGTGATGACCGACGACGGGCTCAAGGAACAGCTGGAAACCAAGCTTTTCGGATTCCTGCGTGCGATCCGGCTGGTCTATCCGATGATGAAGGCAAAACGCTGGGGACGCATCGTCAACCTGATCGGCGGCGCCGGCAAGGAGCCGGATCCGTACATGTTCGGCAGCGGCATCACCAACAGCGGCCTGCTCAACATTACCAAGTCGCTGTCCACGGAATTCGGTGAGGACAACGTGCTGGTCAATGCCATCTGTCCGGGCTGGGTCGCCACCAACCTGTGGCAACGCAACGCCCAGGGGCTGCAGCAGGAACTCGGTGTGAAAAGCGAGGAGGAGGCGCGCCGCCTGGCCGCACGCAAGAATTCGCTGAACCGCTTCGGCAAGCCCGAAGAGCTCGCGAACGCCATCGTCTTCCTCTGTTCGGAGCGCGCAAGTTACATCACCGGCGTGTCGCTGAATCTCGATGGCGGCCGGCTGAAAGCGCTGTGGTGACCTCCCGCGGTTGACACCGCATGCGATGAGGTACTAAATATCACCATCTCGAACATGGAATAAAACCAGATAATCGAGGAGGAGGTGCAATGACATCCGTCAGAGTCGCAGGTCTGTTGTCCGCTTTGCTGCTGTCTTCACTCTGTAATTCTCTGCATGCTGCCGAATATCCGGCAAGACCCATGCGGCTGATCATTCCATGGTCGCCGGGCGGCATCACCGATGTCATATCACGCACCCTGGGTGCGGTGATGACCGAGTCGATGGGACAGCAGGTGGTTTCCGACAATCGGCCCGGCGCCGCCGGCACGCTGGGTGTTTCGATCGCCGCGCAGGCCAATCCGGACGGCTACACGCTGCTGATGACCGATGTGCCCAGCCACGCCATCAGCGCCACGCTTTACAAGAAGCTGATGTATAACCCGGCGAAGGACATCGAGCCGATTGCGTTGCCGTCGCGCTCGCCGACCGTGCTTGTCGTCTATCCCAAGATGGGCATCAAATCGATCCAGCAGCTGATCGACTATGCCAAGAAAAATCCCGGCAAGCTGCGCTTCGCCTCTTCGGGCCCCGGCTCGATTACGCACCTGACTTCGGAGCGCTTCAAGTCCGAAACCGGGATCAAGGCGCTGCACATTCCCTACAAGGGCGGCAGCCCGGGCACAGCGGCAGTGGTTTCGGGCGAGTCGCAAGCC
>Ga0222714_10003296_pt1 | contig 16574 bp, 30 predicted proteins | sample C33_3DmetaG_FD_165048 | JGI IMG/M metagenome (GOLD analysis project Ga0222714, IMG submission 165048) | Estuarine water microbial communities from San Francisco Bay, California, United States - C33_3D | ecosystem: Environmental > Aquatic > Marine > Unclassified | place: USA: California...
AAAGATCCTACATGTTTAGCTGGGACATCTTGGTGGTTTGATGGTTGCATTTCCTATCTAGGCACAAGTGTTAAACCCCCCCTCAAAACGCCTAATTTTGAAAAATTCACATTGTGCCTAATTATGGTAAAATTAGAGGGGGGTTTAACGCCTAGGCATAATCAAGATAATTTCATTATTTTCAGATTTTTTGAGTTGACTACCCAATTCACATTGAAATTGGAGAAAAACCTTACATGAAAATACAACAAACCTGCCAAAAGAGGGGGGTTTTTCTACTAAAACCACTTGAAAATATGATTCTAAAATGAAAATATATCTTGAATTTCTAAAAATATTCTAAAAGGGGTGCATGACCCCTTTTCTAAAATAAGATTGAACTTTACTGTTTTTCTAATCTTATTGTGATTTTTCCTTTTTTTGCAGTGTTCACTACTTTGAGGGCTCTGCTCATCACCCCCATTCCAAATCTTGACAATTCTTTTGTAGAAATTGTAATTTCTCTTGGTTTTGATTTTGATGTTTTTGTTTTCATAATTAGAATAAGGTAATTTTTGATATAAGGCGCGCGTATAACTGATAAATCGTCTATTTCTAAAAAGTCTTCATCAAAAATCTTGCAGTTTTTTCATGCATTTCTGAGACTCTATCTATTGCATCAAACATACCTTGCTGATTGATATTTTCCTCCTTATCTAAGACAACATATACGCCAATCTTTCGTTTTCCATCTTCAGTTGTGTTTTTGTTTATTGCCTGAATTGAATAACAATAATCTGACACCTTCTTCTCGAATTTCTCCTTCTCTGCTTCACTAAATCCCAAATATCTTGCGATTTGGTTATTTTTCATATTTATTTTGGAACCGATTACCAAAATCCCTTGCTGACCTCTGGGTTCGAAAATTTCTACAGGGACGCCTGCTGGACCTGCATGCTTTACAAGAATCTCAAAGATGTTTTCTGGATTTTTTACCTCCTCAAACTTTAATCCTTCATGAATTAACCATCTTTCCACATTATCTCGCATTCTTGAAGCACTCATTACCCATCTTTGAAATTGCTTCTATATGATTCTAAATCAAGTATTTGACACACTAAATATCTAATATTTCTAAATTCGAATTTAGAAATATTGTAAATCTGAACCGTCAAACAAAAACTGTTTACTAAAGATTAACTCTGAAACCAGGACCCAATTCAGGAACAAGAGATGCTATTAATGCATTAAAAACTAAACCTGCAATCATCATGGCAATTCCCACATACAAACAATTTTTTGCCTTTTTACGATCATCTTTTCTTAAAATAAAATATGCTATCACGCCACCGATAAAACCTAAAAAAATTGGCATCAAAAACCATAAGTTGCTTCTATGTCTTTCAGGAAATGTCATTTTCTAAAAATTATTTTGCGGTAGCTGCTTTTTTCTGTAACTGTGTGATCTCAATTTCAACAGTTTCTAAGGGATCATCGACTTGGTTTCTTTTGATTGAGAACATTTTGGGTTTCTCAAAGTCTTCTGTACAATCTGGACATGCATATACTAGAACTCTATGCTCATTAGGTGCTTTTGGGTTTGATAATCTAGGGTAATACACTAGTCTAGCACCACAATCAACACAATATCTGTTGGCCCTTCTAGTTCTGACCAATGTAAACCTCCTGCATTATTCTTAATATGAGATCGCATATTAGATCTATGTTGTCTAATAGTGTAAACCAATTACTGTCAACCGATCAATGTTTCTAAATTCGAATTTAGAAATATTCTTTTTCTATTCTTTGATTGTTCTCATAGTTTTGAAATAAAATGTTTCAAAACTCGAGTTTAGAAATAAGTGGCGCCGCCCATCAGACTTGAACTGACGACCGTCCGATTAACAGTCGGATGCTCTACCACGCTGAGCTAGGGCGGCAACATGTTTGTACCTTGATAAAAGTGATTTAATCCTTGCGACTATTCAATTTGAAGCAAATTTGTGAGTTCTTTAGTTAAATTTGGCAAAAAACTCTTTGATTTCCTTTGAATGACTCTCAACTAATTCAATTATTTCCAAGTGTTCGTCTGCTGTTGGTTCTCTTTGATGAACTACTTGAAATGCACTAAGTGCAGATCCTACCATTTCTCCCACAAAAAATCCACATAAGAAATCCCCGATTCTTTCACATTCCCAAATCTCTCCAACTCTGGGAGATGCACCTGATTTTTTGTATAATTCTAAAGTCTGTTGGATTAAGTCAGTTGTTTGTTTAGAAAATTCTGGATCTAGAGTCATTAGAAAAAATGTAATCTACTTTTCGATACCTTTTTTCTTCTCATAGACGTAAATACCATCTAAGAAAACTCTGTGATCCTTGTTCTTTACTTTAGTTTTTAATTCAATATTGGCTGCAGTCTGTGTAATGTCTGTCCAAACTTCTCCTGTGAGAATTACATCTTCACCTTTTGGAATCACCTTTGTGTTTCCCATGATGTGTGTGGTTCTGGGTGCTCTTTCACCTTGGTAATTTTCAATTAGAACTTTCTTCCCTTCAACTTTCACAGTAATTGGAAAGTGTGCAAATACTACTTTCATTTTAATTGTATATCCTTCAATTAATCCCTCACAGATATTTCTGATAATTGATCTTGCTGTGTGTAGGATTGCATAATCTCTTTTTCTGTCTCCGATTGCTTTGAGATTTATTTTATCACCTTCAATTTGGATATTTACTGGGATATTTTTAAAATTCTTATGAGTTTTACCTAATGGACCTTCGAATGTTAACATGTGTTTGTTTTGTATTACTTTAACCCCTTCTGGAATTGATACTTGATCCTGTAATTTTTCGAGTTGACTAGTAGACATATCCTATCAAAAATCCTCCAATTCCTTTTTGTGATGCTTCATGATGAGACATTACACCTTGATTAGTTGTAACTAAGAGCATTCCTCTATCATATGCTGGCAAATACTGTTGCTCCCAATTGTTAAATTCATCATTTTTTACTTTGAATCTTGGTGAAATTGCACCACATTTTGTAATTTTTGCTAATAACTTAATCTTGAATTTTCCTCCTCTTTTATCATCGATGTGTTCAAACTCTCCAATGTATCCATCTTTTTGAAGTGTTTTAAGAACTTCAATTCCTAATTTTGAAGTTGGAAGAATTGTACATTCTGATTTTCTTCTAGTTTCATTATTGTATAATGTGACGAATAGATTTGCTAAAATGTTAGTTGCTGGCATATCTTCTCATCTATTCTTCCTAAATCCTAGAGATGTCGCTACTTCTCTGAAGCATCTTCTGCATATCATTAAATCGTATTTTTGAATAACTGCTGTATAATCTCCACATCTCTTACACCATCTTGAACCTCTTCCAAAGTCATGCTTTTTTCTACCTGTAAATTCGTAAGATCTATCTTTTGCCATTATGCTACCGTCACTCCAAACTCTTTTGCTAGATAATCCTTTGCTTCTTGACTGGTAATTATGTGAGATTTTCCTACACTTGCTTTATGTTTACTTCTATTTCTAATTCCGTAACCTGGTCTTGTCAATGTAACTGATATTCCGAGACCTAGAATTCCAATAGATGGTTCATATTTTACACCTGGGATGTCTATGTGTTCTTTAATTCCAAATGAGTAATTTCCAAAATTATCAAAAGATCTTCCATTTACCGTGTTTCCTTTTGCTTCAAACAATCTTTTCAATAATGATTTTGCATCTTCACCACGTATTGTGACTGCAACGCCGATTGGTTCTCCTTTTCTTACTCCCCAATCTCTTTGTGTTTCTTTTGCATTACGTGCTGATGGTTTTTTACCTGAAATTTGTTCTAATGCTCTACTTGCAATTTCAATTACATCTCCTGATTTACCGACTCCCATATTGAGGACTACTTTCTCTAAAGAGATTCTTTTCATTGGAGATTCTGTTGTTTGAGACATATTATCACTTTAATTGAATTACTGGTTCCTCTTTTCCGATTGGCATTATGATGTCAGCTGGAATTTCAATTTTTCTATCACCAAGTGATAGAATGACTCTTTTTGGAAGAATGAATGTACCTTCTTCGATACTTTCAATTTTACCAATTTGTCCTGCGTTAATTCCTCTTGTAACTAATCCATGATTTCCTGTTTCCAGTTTAATCACTTCAAGAATTTTTTGTTCTGGTACTTGAATTAAACATACATCACCAACATTTACTTTGGTATCTGAAATTGTAGAACGACCATCATGGAATCCAATTTGCATTCTTCCTTTACTGATTGTAGTTTTACTTGTGACTCTAACTAGTTTTTTACTTTTTTCTGAATCGTTAATCTTGATTGGTTTAAGTAATTTACCATCTGTTGGTACAAGGCGATAGACATCTCCCACATCTTGTAACTCGACTACATCCATCAAGCCAATTGCATGATGCAGTGATTTTCTAACAACACCGTCAATCTTTACTCTTCCTGAATAGATTGCAGTCTTTGCTTCTCTAAGACTTGTTACAATTTTTAGCATGTCTCTGAGAAAAACTGCGGTTGGAACTGCATTGTGTTTTTTGTGTGGTCCTGGTCTTACTGTAATTACAAATCTTTTGTCTTTTCTGGTTATTCCCCAAAATTGAGGAGCCATTTGACGTTTGAGTTTTTTACTACCTGAAATACTTACCATTACTTCTCATCTTCCTTTTTTTCGGATTCTTTTACCACTTTTGTTTCTTTAGGCTGTTTGCTTGGGTTTTTACCCTCAAGTTTTGCCATTCTCCATTTGTCTTCAGTGTTAAGTGATGTAACTACCAAGTTTGATGTGTGAATAAACACATCAAATTTGTCTCCTTTTGTTTTTTCTTTCTTTACTCCTTCGATTGCAACACTGCTTTTTTCTGTAGATACTTCTGATACTTTGCCATCTACTCCTTTGAATTCTCCTCTAAGAATAGTGACACTGTCACCTTCAATTACTCTAACACTTTTTTTTCCATATTTTTTGTGAAGATCTTTGGAAAGTGCACTTCCTAATTGTTTACTTTTAGTTTGATATGATGCACGATAAATCATCTGGTTACGCATTTTTGTTGGTTTCATTTTCTTATACCACCATTGATGCCAAGTTAGCTACTCTTGGCCATTTCTCTGAAGCTTCTGCTGCAACTGGTCCTTTGATGTCTGTTCCTTTGGTTTCTCCTTCTGGTGTGATTAACACTGCTGCATTATCCTCAAAACAAACTCTTACACCGTTTAATCTTCTAACTGGATACTTTTGTCTAATTATAACTGCACCATATACTTGCTTTCTTAACTCTGCTGGTCCTTTCTTTACAACAACATTGCAAAAGTCTCCAACTGATGCTGATGGCAATCTAGATGATCTTGTTTTGTGTCTTGGAACGTTAATTACTTCTAAAATTTTTGCACCGGAATTATCTGCACATACAATATTTGCTCCAACAGGAATTACTTTGGTTACATATGGACGGAATTCTTCTACTCCTTTACCAGCTTGTTTTGCCATTATGATCTAACCTCCACAACAACATATGATACTGATTTTGAAATTGGTCTGCATTCTGCAGTCAATACGTTATCTCCTGATTCAACATCAATACATGCTGGAACATGTGCATGAATGCTACTCTTTCCTCTTGCATATCTCTTGAATTTGTTAAAGTAAATTGGTGCATCCTTTTGTAGGGTGATTGTCTGTCTTGCTTTGTTTCCTGTAACTTTTCCATCAAATAGTTTGCCTCTAATTGCCAATTCACCATGGAATGGACAGTGTTTGTCTGTGCATTCTCTTTTAGGTTCTTTTACTTTCAATCCAATGTTTCTAGTCATTTCCTTCCTCCAATTCTGTCAAATGGTCTTTTTGCTATTTTGGAACCTTCCACAATAACTTCTGTATTGTCAATTGAGAATTTCCAGTTGCTTGTTGATTTTGCAATTGATCTCTTACCATTTTCTGTGTTAATTGTAAACATTGATTTTGTTTCATTTTCGATTCTTCCATTTAATCCTATTACTTGGGAATTTGTTGATTCTACAATCTGGGTGTTTAATCCTATAAATTCATGTGACATGATGTTGTTTGCTGTGATCATTTCTCTTTTTTCATCTCGTTTAGTCTAGTTAACATTCTTGCTATGTCGTGTCTGATTGGTCTTAGTTTTCCACTTTCTTTTCTAAGTGTACCTTTAGCAGCGTCTACTCTAAGTTTTGCAAGTTCACTTCTTGATTCTTGGATCTTGCTTTTTAGATCTTTTTCGTTAAGTTGTTTAATTGTCTTCATACTGATTCTGGTCATTTAAGTTGAGCCTCCTCTTCTTCTAATGTTTCTAATTCCTTCATCTTTTCTTCTTCCATTGCAATTTGTTCTGATTCGGTTCTTGCTTTCTTCTCTGCTGCTGTCTCATCTCTCATCTTACCAGTTTCTGCATCTTTAACTTGCTTTGCCTTCTTTGGTTTTTCTGATTTCATTTCAAATTCTGGAACAAATTTCTCTTTTCTTGCAATTCTAATTCTAATTCCAATTAATCCCATGGCTGTATTGACATGTGCAATGTCTTCAGCAACTATTACTTCTGCATGATGACCTGCTCTTGGCAATATTCCTGCTGTGTGTTTTTCAAAAGCAGAACGGTCACCTCTAAGTTTACCTGAAATTGTAATCTGAACGCCCATGGCACCGTTCTCCATAATTTGTTTTAGTGTCCACATTGTAGCTCTTCTGAATGCTGTACCCCTTTCAAGATGTGAAGCCATTCTGTTACACATTACACTAGGAGATAACTCTGGTTTTTCAATCTCCACAACTGAAATTTGTGGATTTTTTAATCCAAAGTCTGTTGCTAGTTTATCTGTAAGATCTCTAATTCCAGAACCTTTTCTTCCAATTACTATTCCTGGTCTTGTAACATGCAGTGCAACTCTTGTACCTGTTGGTGTTTTTGAAATCTCTGCATGAGAAAATCCTGCTTCTTTGATTGCATCTCTCAGATAATCTTTGAGTAGCATCATGTTATAGTTGTCTTTAATTACATTTTTTACAGATGACATTTCTAAATCTCCTGGGCCACCAATTCTACATGAGTTAATACATTGTTCTTAGGAGTTGCTCTTCCCATTGCTCTTGGGATGAATCTCTTTACAATTACTCCTTTGTGAACAGTTGCGTTTACGATCTTTAATCTATCTAAATCCATTCCTTTGTATTCTGCATTTGATTCTAAATTATCTAAAACTTTGATGAATTCTTTTGCTGTTTTTTGTGGATAACGTCCAGCCATCATACCTGGATCTGCTTTATGTCCAACTTGATTATTGTATCTTCTAAATGCGACTGCTCTGTCTTTGTTAACTACTGATTGAAGATAATCTCTTGCTTTTTCAATTGATAGACCCTTAATTGCTACTGCAACTTCTCTTGCATGTTTGTGTGAAATGTCTTTTTCTCTTAATGATGAACGTACATGTCTTGTTGCATCATAATTTTGGAAAGCGTAACCGAATCTACTCATTACAATCACTTCAATGGTACGTAAAGGCTGGATCTTGATGCTCCGACACCTGGTGCGCCGTGTGATACCTTCTTGTTTGTTATGACATATTCTCCCAAATAATGACCAATCATTTCAGTTCTAATTGGAACTGGTCGGAAATCTTTTCCTGAGAAAACATTTACTGTAACATCTACCATGTATGGTAGTATGATCAAATCTCTAACGTGAGTTTTGATTGGGTTTTTTAATTTGCCTGCTTTTGCTGCCTTGATCTCTTCAATTAGTTTTCTTTTACCATCGTTAATACCTCTGGTAAGAGATCTTCTTTGTCTTGCATTGAATAATTGGAATAATTTTTCTAATGACATATTGTCAAGTTCTTCTTTTGGAATTCCTCTGTATGAAAATTCTTTAACCATTTTTGTTCTTCACCTTCTAGCTCCCTATTATAGCATTCCTATCTTTGTTGCGAGGTCTCTGGCTTTTTCTGTATTTTCGAACTGAACGAATGCTTTCTTACCGTAAATGGTTCTGGCTGTATTGACATTGATGACTTTTTCATTGTATAATGTGTTAACTGCATCGGCAATCTCTGGTTTACTTGCTGATCTCTCTACTATGAAACAAATCTTACTTTCATTTTCTACCATTGCGAACGTCTTTTCAGTAATGTATGGTTTGATTATGATTTTACTTGCTTGATCTACATTCATTGTACTTTCGCCATTACCTCTAGATGTGTTGATTTAATTTTTCCAATCTCTTCAATTGCAGATTTGGAATAAACGGTTAATCTAATTGGATCTGAGCCTGGAGCCAAATCTAAAACGCTCAAATCTTTGACACTTTTTGCTTCTACACCTGGTATTGCACCAATTGCTTTTGAAATATTTGATGCATCTTTAGTTACAAACAAAACACTCTTTCCAACTTTTTTGCTTCTACCTCTAAGTCTTGATTGACCAGAACGTGGTTTTCTTGATTGTAATCTCTGTACATCCTGTGTTAGTTTTAATGAATCAAGTATTTTGGAAATTTCACTAGTTTTAGATACTGATTCAATGTCGTCTGAAACAACTATTGGGAATGATTCTATTCCTTCCACTTTATGCCCTCTAGATTCAACTCTCTTTTTTGATGCTGTTGCAGCAATTGCAGAACATAATGCAAGTTTCTTTTCTTTCTTGTTTAATTTTTTATAAATTACTTTGTCGACAATTGGTGGATGTGCTTGTCTTCCACCTCTAGTTGATGCAACTTCTGCACCTTGTCCTTGTCTTCCACCACCTCCGCCTTGGGCTCTGGCAACACGAGATACACCTTGACCTGTTGGTGGATCGTTAGAATCTGCAACTACATCTTGTCCTGCAGTTGGATGTCTTCCCTGTGGTTGGAATTTGTGTGATGTTAAATTAGTGAAAGCTTTGTGAATCAATTCTTTTCTAAATGGAGTGGAGAATACAATAGGTAGTTCTACTTCTCCATCTTTTGTTCCTGTTGTTGTAAATACTGAAGCTTTGGTCATATTACTACCTCTAAAATATTTGGTTTATTGACTTTGGCAGGAACATTTCTAATTTGACTTCTTAATTTGATTAATCTTTTGTATGTTCCGGGAACTGAACCTTTTAGAACAATAAAGTCTCCTTTAACTAAACCAAAGTGTTTGTATCCGCCATCTGGATTAATTTTTAATTTGTCGTCTTCAGTATTACCCATAATCATAATTCTTTTGTCATACTCGATTCTTTGATGGAATCCAAATTGTCCAGCTCTTGGAACTGTATACATGACACTTTGTGGTGAAATTGGACCAAGTGAACCAACTTCTCTTACAGTTTTTCTTGATTTGTGTTGCTTCTTTTTTACGTGCCATCTTTTCAAAACACCTTGCCAACCTTTACCTTTTGTAATTGCTGCAACATCAACACTAGCACCTGTTTCAAAAATCTGATCTATCTTGATTTCTTTTCCAAGTAATTCTTTTACATGTGCAAATTGTTTTGGAATATCTCCTCCACTTACTGAAGCCTCAAAAACATATGGTTTCTTTTGTTCTAATCCTGCATCACTTGGTGATACTGCAACAATTGCAAAAATCTCTTTAATCTTTTTCAAACTTTTTTCAGCATTGTCAATTGCGTTTTCTTGTTTATTCTTTAATGAAATTTCTTTTGCAATATTTTTTGGAATATCTTCTGCATAAACATCAAACTCTGCATGTAATCCATCATGATCTTTTGAATAACCTCTAATTCCTAAAATTAAAACTGGTGGTGTAACTAAAACGGTTCCTAGACTTACTAGTTGTTTTCCTGCATTGGGTACTTTTTCACGATCATCAATGCTGACAATCTGTACACATCCTGCTTTGAATCCGCAATGGGCTAAAATTTTTGGTTCTTCAGAATCTAATTTTGGCCATGCTCTGATTCTTGCCTCCATGCTTTTTGCACGTGCTCTAGGTGAATAAGCAAGGCTTCCTCTACGTGGCTGATGTCTTTTTCTAGCACCCATGACTAACTCGCATCATCGATAGCCCTCTATTAAACCATGTGAGATATCGTTAACCTCTAAAAAAATACTAGTTAACCAACTGAGCCTAAAATTCAAGGATAAAGAACTTCGTTTAACATATTCCAAATTGTGATTGTACCAATTACAATTCCAGCGACACCGACTCCAATTGCCAACAACAAAAAATTTTTTCTTTCTGCCATGACTATGATACACTTTGGGCATTAATTATGGATAATGTACCTAACAATGCTTCTTCTAGGCGAACTGTTTGTGTTGCTTGATTTGGAAAAAAGTTGAGTGACTTGGCATTTTGTACATTTTTCATCTTTCCACCGAGGATCTCGTGAATGCCTTTTTCAGGTGATCCAAACACAACCAGTGTTGGCTGATCAGATTTTGTATACTTTGTAATTTGCTCCTTTGTGGCAGTTTTACCTTTTCTTGATGTGAGAATTATGTTTCCTTTCCATTCAGATAACAACGAAAACAGATTTGCTCTCTCTTTGACAGCATATCCCCAATAATCGGGTGCCTCGTTTCTGTTGATTTCTTTAATTGAGAAATTTGGGTACCCTTCCTTGAATTGTACTGTTACTCTTTTTCCCATTGATGTTTTACCAAAGAACGGAATCAATTGGTTAATTCCTACATCGACAAATCTTTTTCCTTTAACGCTTACCACAATTCCTTCTCTGACATCCCCTTTACTGATCTTTTTTGGATTGGCTGGAGTAACATGACTTGGGATTCTCAGAGGTTGTAATACGCCTGCAAATTTTAAATCATTTACTTTGGAAAATAATCTACGTCTCAAAAATTGTGGTGTTTCTAAATATTTGAGAATCATTATCATTAAATTTCCATCTTCTTTATGGTTTCCTTCTTGATACACATAGATTGTATCAACCTTAAAAATTGCGCATGCTCTTGCTAGAACTGAGATTTTTCTTGTCTTGTCTATTTTTAGTGATTCATCGGATAATGATGATTCCGGAATTGCAACAGATATTTTCAATATAATCGAGTCTCACAAACACTAAAAATAATTAATTTTTATCGTGTGGATAATTTTGCTTTGCAGAATTTGCATAATTTGCAACATGCTCATCTGAAACTATTTCGTACAACCCGGTCTCTGTTTTGATGTGTGCCATTCTGATGTGTCCTGTTCCTTCTTTATCTTCACTTGAAAGATAAATTCCAGCTGCTGCTAATGCTGATGCATCATCTAATGAAAGATCTTTCTTGTATGTTTTTTCTAAAAAGTCAGTTACTTGATCAGACCCAGAACCAATTGCAATTGCATCATATGAAATGTATGTTCCACTTGGATCAGTCAGATACAATTGTGGCTTACTTCCAACAACTCCTCCTAGAATTAATGCAACACCAAATGGTCTTACACCTGCATATTGGGTATATTGTTGAGATTGATCAGCTAAGTGTTTAGCAATAGTTTCAACTTCTACTGGTTCATCATAAATCATTTTGTTACTTTGAGAAAAGAATCGTGCATTGTCAACTTGACTTCTTGCATCCGGAATGTAACCCGCTGCAGCTACTCCGACATGATCATCAATTTGGAAAATCTTCTGTGCTGTTTTTGAAATTTGTAGTTTCCTTGGTTTTTCCTCAACTGCAATTACGATACCATCTTTGCATTTTACACCCACTGCAATTGTTCCTCTTCTTACAGTCTCAATTGCATATTCAACTTGATATAATCTACCGTCTGGTGAGAACACTGTGATTGCTCTATCGTAACCTTGTTGTGCAGGAAGCATTTGATTCCAATACTCTGAAAGTTTAATTTAAGTCTAGCCTATCCAATTTGCCGTGAGATTCGAAATTGAATTTTCAGGACATGAAAACATTAGATCCAACCATCAAAAAACTATAGAAATTACCAAAGAATCTCATTTAACCCCTCAAGGAGATTGCATTATAGGTGTAAACGCAAATCACGCTTGTTCTGATTTGCCTCAAGATCTAAAAGATAAACTAAAGGATTCAGACTCAAAAATTACATTTTCCATTGATGTTGGTAATTATAATTTCACTGTGAACGGAAAAGGACACCCTGATCTTATGCTTACTCATAATGAGGATATTGTAATTAGAAAAAGCGATTTTGTATGTCCTAGAACTCTTGCTGTAAAATGTGATAAAGCATCTGATCTACTACCCAGAGAAATGGTTTCTTTACTGCAAGACCCTAAAACCAGAGGTAAATTCACAATCATCATTGATTAAAATTGTGACAATTTTATACTGATTAATTGTATTTTGCTTATGGGTTTTAAAACTAATTTGTTTATTTTAGTACCTTTAGTAGTATTTGGCACAATAGTTCTTGGAGCAGGAATGTACATGACATTATGTAAAAACACTCTTGTGCCATTGCCTTGCTGACTTAATAATTTCCATCTTTAGTTAATTCTGATTTATCATGATTTTCTTAAGACATGAAGAATTAGTTTCTACATGGTAAAACCTACAATTGAGTTACCAATTTCAAAAAAACCAACTGATTTAGAACTAAAAAAATTGAAAGATTATTTCAAAGAGATGCCCATTGATGAAATTCTTACAGGATTAAAATTTGCTAAGAATAGATGGTCTGCAAAGGATGCAGGAACTCTAAAGGTCGGTAGAAAGAGCATTATTCAAAAAGAAGTTCATTCTGTAACTACTGAACAAGCTCAATGGAGATTAAAAAATTGGAAGATGATGATTGCAAATTATAGACGTCGTGGATATAGCTACCCAACAATATCTAGAATAAAGAAAATACTAATTCAAAAAAGCAAAAAGAAATCAAAATAGATTATTGAGTCCAACCTCTACTGATCAGTTTTTGAATGCTAGAAAATTTCATACAAGAAGGGTCTCCCGATAATTTGAATAGTAATGAATGAGTTATTTTTACATTGAATATCTCCTGGTTCCACCCCTTCTTTGATTTGTTTAATTGGTGGCAAACTCTTTAGGAATTCTTCTTCATGATTGGAAATTATTGATTGAATTCCTGATATCTCTTCAAACTCGTAAATTATCAAGTCGATATAATTTTCTACATCGTATGGGTCTTCTCTTTTATCAAAACCTGACCAACCCATTTCATAATATTCATTAATTCTTTCTAGATGAAAATATCTGATTTTCTCTCTACAATTTGTTGTTTGAGAGAATCAGGAACATCTGGAATTGAAGCTTTTGTTTGTCCAGCGATGAATCCTTGTGCTTCTTCTAAGATTGCCAATGTGTCTGCATTGGTATGTTGACCTACATTCATTGTATCACCTAATTCCACTGATGAACCGGACATCACATCTCCCAGAATTGATGACAAGTCTTGCATTGATGCATTTGCCTCTGGCATGATTCCATTTAGTGATGGTGCAAGTCCTTTGATTATTGACATACATGGGCTGAGTGTGACTACTACATCACCGAGTTCTGAGACGGTGTCAAGTCTTAACTTAACTTGTTCCATTGAAAGTTTGGCACCACTTACCATATTCTTCATCTTTCTAACTTGTGCCAATTCATTTGCATATGCTTGTGCGTATGCATTTTTGTTATTTTTGTGAGCGTCAACTATCTTATTAAAAATCTGGTCATGTTTTGCTTGTAATTTTTCATTAATTCCTTCTAATTTAGAGATCTGAAACTGTAATTTTTTTTGTGCATAATCAATTTTATTCTTTAATGGTTCATCTGGCTTTACTTTTCCCATGACTTTTTGGGAAATGCTTTCTCCTTGTGTTTTGTTCCATGAGTTACTTAGCATGTCTGATTCTCGATATTGGTCAAAAATTTTGTTTTAAAGAGATTTGTCACCCTACCCAGTGTCACTGGAGTGACAGATAGTTGCAGTTACACTATCCAAAGGTAAATGTGAATATCTGGAACCCCTTACCTTTGACCTTAATCTCCATAATGTGAGATTTGCTATCCTCACTTGTTACAATATTGTATAGTCCTGGTTCTGAAACACTTAGAGTATTTTCAGATGTAATATCTTGTCCCGCGTATTTAGTTGAAAGCGGTTCTCCGTCAAGATATATTTCAAGTTCTGCATTATTTGCAGTAACAATGTTAACTTCTTTTGCATTGTACAGTAATTTTATCTCTCCAGTTTTTGAAACCAATTCCATACTCTCTTCATGATTCTTCCATGTTCCTGTAGGGTAGAACTTGTGTAATTCTATTTTGTCAGGTTCTTGATATGTTACTATCTTTTCAGGTTGGAATCCTTCTTCACTACCTAATTGGTTTCTGTTTTGCGCAAAGTAATACCCAAAGTATAATTCTGGAGTTCTAAACAAAGTATGTTCAAACTCTTCAATTTCAACTAGTGATGATGCTGGTGCTATTTGAATTCCTAATGCATCAGATCTTTCTTTGATTAATTGCTGAATAATTTTCTCCGTTTCTTGATATCCACCTTCTCCAATGTAATCATATCTGATGTAACCTTCATGATCTGCAATGTATTTTCTTGGCCAGTATCTGTTTTCAAATGCATCCCATGTTTCCATGTCATTGTCCATTACAACAGGATAATTGATTCCATGCTTTTCAATTGACATTTGTACATTTTCTGGAACTTTTTCAAATTCAAATTCAGGAGAATGAACTCCAATAATTAACAATCCCTGTTCAGCATACTTGTCATCCCATGCTGTAATGTATGGTAATGTTCTGATACAATTAATGCAACTATATGTCCAGATGTCATACAACACAACTTTTCCTTCTATCTCCTGGACTAGTTCTTCAGGAGTTGTGTTCAGATAGTGCGCAATTCCTACCAAGTCTGGTGCTTTCTTGAATCCTGATTTGTTTATCTGGGTAGAATCCCCCCCTATGTTAGCAACACTGGCCTGGTCATGAGTAGAAAATGCCACGCTTATTGCTACTATTCCTATTCCTATTGCGACTGCTAGAATAATTGCTGTTTTAATTTCTGACTTCATTTAATCACCCTAAGAGAATTAATTCATTGAGTAGAGGAAAGTTTGCAATATATGCTAGCTGGTTTGTAAATACCAAAACTCCCAACAATATGATGAATCCTCCTAAAATTATGTTGTAATACTTTAGATGTTTACTCATTGAACGAATTATCCTGTTTGCTCTAGAGTAAAACACTCCAATTAGGATAAATGGAATTCCTAGTCCTAAAGAGTACACTAGTAGCAAGTTAAATGCAACAGATGGTGTTGTTGCTGCAAGTGTAAGTATGCTTCCAAGTATTGGTCCTACACATGGAGTCCATCCTGCTGCAAAAGCTAAACCAAAGACAAATGACATTGGATAACTCGCCTTTGATCTTTTTGGAAAGAATTTTTTCTCCAAGTTTAGCTTGTTTATCTTCATTGATAAAAGTAGGAATATTCCAAACCCTACTATGATTACCCCGCCAATTTGATTAAGTTCGTCTACTATTTCCCATGACACAGACGATAATGTACTGTTAATTATTACACCTATGGTTGAAAACACAACTGAAAATCCTAATACAAAAAATACTGAATTCAAAACAATATTTGTTCTATTTACTGAAAATGTTTTTGTTCCATCCCTTTGATTTAATTCTGAAAGTGTTGTTCCTGAAATGTATGCAAGAAATGCTGGAATCATAGGTAAAATGCATGGCGCAACAAATGATCCAAGTCCAGCTAGTGCTGCAACTGCTAGTGTTATTTCTGCCACATACTAAAGTTGTAATTTTCACTTTAAAGCATTCTTCCAGTTTTTTACCAAATGCTAATGCAATCCGTTTTTAACTGGGGTGTGCCTAATTTTGGTATGAATAAACGATTCATAATTGTCGGTGTCGCTTTAGGTCTCATTGTTGTGGCTGCTGTTTTGATTGGATCTCCAATGTTTGGCGGCTTTGACGCTATGAGATAACTAATAGAATTTGACGTATGCCTTCTCAAATATCTCCAGTGCCTTGTCAATTTCCTTGTCTTGTAGCCATGCAGTAACTGATATTCTTAATCTGGCCTGATTCTTTGGGACAGTTGGATATCTGATTGGCTGTGCAAACACTCCATTATCAAACAAGAATTTTCCAAACTCCATTGCTGATTTTTCATTTCCAATAACGATTGGAATAATTTGGGATTGAGAGTTTATCTCAAAACCAATTTGTTTGAGGCCTTTGGACAATAATTTTGTATTTTTTTCTAGTTTCTTTTTTTGTTTTTCTCTGTTTGATTCAAATCTTTTTAGAGAATGCTTTACCAAAAATGATGGAAGTGCAGAAGTGTAAATGAATGATTTTGATTTGTTAATGCATAAATCAATTACATTGTTTTGTGATGCAATGTATCCTCCAAAAGATCCTAATCCCTTACTCAAACTACTGACATACAAATCAATTTTCTTTGCAACATTAAAGTGACTAGGTGTTCCTTTTCCATCTTTGCCAATAACAAAATCTCCGTGTGCATCATCTACAATCGTTATGGCATTAGCCTTTTGTGCAATCTCTGTAATTTGTTTTAGAGATGACAAATCTCCATCCATACTGAATATTCCTTCAGTTATGATG
>Ga0222714_10003301_pt1 | contig 16560 bp, 17 predicted proteins | sample C33_3DmetaG_FD_165048 | JGI IMG/M metagenome (GOLD analysis project Ga0222714, IMG submission 165048) | Estuarine water microbial communities from San Francisco Bay, California, United States - C33_3D | ecosystem: Environmental > Aquatic > Marine > Unclassified | place: USA: California...
CTTTGCGCCACGATTAACCGCCACTGATTGACCGCCCACGATTGCCATTTGCTCTGTACAGAGTAAAACCTACCATTAAGTATTTTGCGCAAGCGCATTGCGCCACGCATGCGGGGAAAGCTGTTTTATGATCGTCACAAAACCTCCACGATACTTGACACTAGGGATATATTGTGTTACAATATACTCTAATGGTTAATAAGTAGTTGATTGTTGATTGCCACGGCGTTGGTGGCAGCTTGTTAATCATTGGTTACTCTGTACAGAGTAAAAGAGAAAGGAATTCTCATTATGCTAGTCGTAACTGTTGACCCCAAGTCGGAACGCCTTGAAATCAACCTTCCTGACGGCCAAAAAGTGGTCGTCATGGTTGAGCATAAGGTGCGTGTGGGAGTGATTGCTCCCAAAGATATTGGGATCAAGCGGGTTAAGCACGATGCCAACCCGGTAAACTCTATATAGAGTAAATGATGGAAGTCGAACGCCACGCTGTAGTGTCCAGCGTGGTTGTTTTATTGTGTGACACTTCGAAAGGGATGTACATGAAGAAGAAGAAGAAATTGTTCTTGGATGAGTTAAGGAAGCCAAGCAAAAAAACGCAAGCAGCATGCTTGCAAATTGCAAAAGAAAACCATGTAAGGCAGATGGCGAAAAAGCCAACGCCCGTAAGGCCACCAATGAATTGGTGTTACGCCCTTGTAAAAACAGAAAACAAAAATAACCCTTACTATGTAGTAAGGGAGATCTGCCATGTACAAGGCCAGCTTGTGAGTTACTGCGACTCACCAATGACACTTGGGGCTGAAGACCCCAAAGATGTCATTAAACTATTAAGGCGAATCATCAGGGACATAAAGAACAGTCCTTTTGTCTCTTGATGACCGCCACCGTATCCCCACCCTGTACTTTGCTGGCACTCGTTGTGACCAGCATCTGTCCGAGATTATAGGGTGGGGTGTTTTTATTGAAAGGAGATGCCATGACCAAAGTGGCAAACTGCCGGGCTTCTTGGCATATTAAGAAGCTTTTAGAATTCAGTAACCATACAGGAACACTGTATGGAAAGAAAATTGGCCATCATGGGTACGCTGTGTACTCGTACGGGCCACATTTCCCCCTTAGTTTCCATAACGGGAAGTTTTGGTTATTGAATACCGAAAGGTATTCACAAACAACTAGCAAGCAGTCCGGCATATGCCGGGAGGCGTGTGTCGATTGGGTTGGCTGTGACACGGCGTTTATAAAGAACGCTATCGCCACGGCTGAAAATAAGCAGTAGATAGCAAATTCTGCTTGACACCAGACATATAATCTGGTATAATGGTAGTCTGTCAGTTGAAATGCGTTGTTTCTTCTGACTGTTGGTTGTCGGTTAAAGGAATGTTTGCTCTGTACAGAGTAAACAACATATCTCTCGAAAGGAGAACAGTCATGTTGATTAGCAAACTTAGTTCATTCGTTAGCAAGTGTTGGGACGCTCAAGTCGTCCCAATGGTGTCCGGTAGCCCCGGTTTAGCCAAGTCGTCTGTCGTTCGTCAACTATGTGATACCAAAGGGTATCGGATGGTTGACATCAGGTGTTCAATGCTGGAACCCACGGACTTCCGTGGTTTGCCGTTCGTTCAGGACGGCAATGTGTGCTGGGGTAAGCCATCACAGCTTCCACCAAATGACGGAACCACCACGGTTCTGTTCTTGGATGAATTTACCCAAGCGAACAAGCAAGTGCAAGCTGCATGCTTGCAACTTGTACTTGACCGTTCGTTCGGCGACTTCAAGTTGCCGGATAACACCTTAATAGTTCTTGCTGGAAACAAATCCAGCGACAGAGCTGGCTGCACGGGTCTAATCAGCCCCATGGCGAACCGTTTATGCATTGTCGAGGTCGAGATGGATTTAGACAGTTGGATGCCGTGGGCATACGCCAATGGCATACGAAAGGAGGTAACGGGATTCATTGAGATGTGTCCCCAACACTTATCGCCCGGAGTACCCAAAGTGGACGGCACTCCGTTCCCCACGCCACGATCTTGGGAGATGCTCTCAAGATTTGACGACCCTGACTACGACATCATCAATGGTTTGATAGGCCCCGGAGTTGCGCCATCATACTGGGCGTGGTTATCAGTGTTCGGCAAGTTCGATCTGCCAGCTATGCTGGCTAACCCCACGACATGCGAGATACCGGAGGGGAACGACATCCGTTATGCCATTACAGCCGGTCTTTCCGAGCGTTCGATGAACGCCACGGATAGCCAGCTAGACGGCTGTGTTACCTTGGCTACACGCATGACCCCGGAGTTCGCTGCCATGTACTTTAAGTCTCTTTTTGCGAAAGACCCCAAGTCTTTCGTCAAGAAGATGCTCAAGATCCCGGCATATGTCCGATGGTCGAAAGACCATCAAGACATGCTACGCCTAATGGCGTAGTCAGGACGAAACGCCTTCGGGCGTCCAGTGGTAATCGCCACTGCTGATGAGTCCCAGACGGACGACATGTTTACTCTGTACAGAGTAGAAAGGTTTGCGATGAATACTATTCATGGGCGTGGTGTTGTAGTGTTGTGGAACGCTGTGGAAGCTGACCATTCAGTTCTTGCTGCTGGATTGCTTCCGATTGGTTTTAAACAGTTCATCCCCAATCCCCGTACGCCGTTGGCGTCACTATTACATGCTTTGAAGCAAGTATACACAGGCCAGTCATGGCTAATTCGCCCCCTCAAGGGCAAGAATGGTTACGCCGTAGTGCGTGAAACCAAGGGCGAGGAGGAGAACGACCTCAACCATGAGCGCAGTTTCATCATGTTTCCTGACCAGACGATGACGGTCAGCCCGTTTGACCAGTCGTTGGTTGATCAGGTCACAACCGAGTATAGAAAAGCAGCTGGCCGTGTTTCAGCCATCGAGCTGACCGATGCGCTTCGGCGCTTGCTTACCAGCAGCACCAGCGGTTTCAACGGCGTCCCACTTAAGGACTCCGGTGCTGTGTACTGGATTCCCGAATCGGTTAAGCCACTTCTCGACCAAGTCGAGAGTGTCATACAAGGCGCCACTGGTGGCAGCTTCCGTTTCTCGATATTTCGGCATGAGCTGAATGACGAGGAGCGAGCAAGCGTTCTCTCCGCTGCCATCCAAGACCTCAACCGCAAATGCGGTTTGGTATATGAAGATGTTTCAAGCGGTGACCTAAGGGGTCAGGCCCTTCTCAACAGAGAGAAGGAGGCTGCCAACCTAATAGAAAAGGCCAAGTTCTTTCAGACGGCGCTCCAGACCGACCTCTCGGCGGTCATCAAAGCCCTTGACGATGTCAAGGTGGCTGCGTCAACCGCAGCTATACTCGCAGGTTCGGCTAACTAGGTTTTACTTTTAAGAAAGGAATTGCGTTATGGATCTTAATGAAATGGAACGGAAGTACAAGAGCGCCTTGGTGGCACTCATGCTTGGTAGGTTTGGCAACCGTGGGGCTGGCGCTTTCTACAGCGCCGTTGCCATGCGGTTGCCCGGCAGGTGTTCGCCCGAGGTCGAGACATTCGCAACCAACGGGAAGGAGATCATATACAACCCCGAGTTCATCGCCACGCTCAGTGAGCGTGAAATCGTGGGCGTAATTGCCCATGAGGTGCTGCATGTTGCAGTGCTTCATCACTGTAGGAAAGGTACTCGCAACCACCAAAAGTGGAACATCGCCTGTGATTTGGCGATCAATTCGATTGTCCTAGAGTCCGGCATGGCGCTGCCGTCAGGCGCCGTTGTCGCAGGGTGCGGAGCGTATTCCAACATGCCATCTGGCAAGATGGCTGAGGAGTATTACACCATGTTGCCTGACATGCCTGAGAAGCCATGTCCCAATCCGGGCAGCAAGCCCGGAGACAAAGGCGATAAGCCCGGTCAAGGCCAAGGACAAAGCCAAGGCGATCAACCGAGCGACCAGCCCGGTGGTCAGACCGGCGACCAGTCTGGCAGTCAGCCCGGCAGTCAGCCCGGAGGTGGCGGGTCAAAGCCACCCAAGAAACAGGGTGGTGGTGGCGGTTTCGGTGAGGTGCTTGAGGCGCCACATCCCAAGGAGGCCGAGGCTGACGCCCGTGCAATGGTCGCAGTAGCGGCCGAAATGACCCGTGGCAATATGCCCGGATCAATCCGTAGTGCGATTGACGCCGTGCGACCCTCGGTTGACTGGCGCCGTGTGCTGCAAGACCTTCTCACACGGAAGGTTCGGCAAGACTACTTGTACACAAGACCGTCACGCCGTGCTGCAAAAGGCGTGATCCTGCCAGTGTTAAGTGGCAAGTCATGCCCCAAGGTAGCAGTGTTGATTGACACATCAGGTTCCATCAACAATAAAACCTTGGCTGAGTTCGTTGCGGAGATTAAGTCGTTCCGCACCGAGGCCAAGTGCGACATGGTGTTAGTCATGCACCATGTGCATGCCTACAGCGTGACTGAGTTCACCCCTGAGGATGAGTTTGTTATGCCTCAATCTGTGTCTGGTGGCACATCCCATATAGATGCCATTCAGAAAGCGTTGGTTGCTGACGCTGAGATAATCGTCAGCCTTACTGACTGTCACTCTATATACCCAGATGACCCATGCGTTGATGTTATCTGGGTTCGTTACGACCAAGGCTGCGTACCCGGTGAGCCACCTGCGTATGGAACCTTGGTTGACATTGTCGGCGAATAGATGACGGTATCGGGCTGGCTACTGCGTTGGTGGCCAGCCCGATCCGATGATTGTTTACTCTGTACAGAGTAGAAAGGTAGTGCGTTATGTCAAAGTTTAGAAAAGTCAAAGTATGCGGAGTTGATTACACCCTGTATGGAATGGCTGAGCATGCCAAGCTAAACAGGATGACAATGCAAAGGGACACTCATCCCTACTTCATCCCAACGGATGAAGGCCACTATGTCAAAGCGAGAGACAATCTTTGGTACCACGCAATGAAGTTTGCGCAAGGCGTAATGCGCTACGGGTTTGGCAGCGATTGCAATTATCGAGTCGCAAACCAAGGCTACAAAGAATCTTCAAATCACCCAGCTGATGTGTTCTACGCCGAGATGAGATCTTTGTTTATGCGCAATCTTTTGCGTGATGACGCAAGCTATCATCGCATACACAAGCACATAAAGTCTGCGCTGCGCAGATACTTTGCGTCAGCTCAGTCTAGGTGCAAAAGCCACAGCTATTTTATGACTGACAAAGAACTAGGATTAGCAGCAGACTATACTCATCCTATCACAAACCACGACCTCAAACACTATCTTGGTTTCAGGAATTATGTGGTCTGCTATGTCGTTGGCTATTACCCGGCTTGGCCGTTTATATCCGAAGTTGCCACAAAGTCAATTGCCAGAAGCGTGCAAGACCAAAAGTGGCACGGAAATCTTACTGGCATTGGAACTAAACAATATTACCCTGACAGCTACTACTCAAATCCTGTTAACGACAAGGTTGGCAGCGTGTTTCAAGACAACGAACAATCCTTGCTTGAGATATTCAGCAAGCTTAAGCGCAAGACAACCAAGGTTGTCAACGGTTTACACAGTTTTCAAACTTACTCAAGCAGCGCCCGTGATGTGCTTAACAAGTACATCCCTGACGAGGTGGTTAGAATGGGGCTTAACATCATGGCTGACTATGTCGGTCACATGATGGCCCGTGTGTTCATGGGGTGCATTCGCATCAATAGAGAAGATGCCAAGAACGGACATCCTTCCTGCATCTTTGATGACGAATGCGGATGGACAGACGGCATCCTTAGCGTTGACATGGTGTTTGGAAGCAAGTCAACGCCGTCAGATCCCAGACTTGCTAGGCGCCAAAGCGACTACGAATCAGGGCTTGCTATAAATCCCATTCATTATAACTGCGATTGGAACGCCCACTTCCGCAAGCATCGTTACTGCATACAGTCACCAAAGAATCTTAGAACTGTCACCCGATGTCTGGTCAAGTCTAGGACTATGCACAATTACATGTACAACACTCACACTCCAAGCCAGCGCAACGCTATTGCGTCAGGCATGATGTGGTTCAAGGGTGTCGATGCCGGTTTCAAGTTTGAGTACCTGCTTGATGACATGTACTCCACCAAGATTGACAATGCAACCTTTGGTAAATCGTGCGTGTCAGTTTACCAAGAAGATAAGATAGGTAGGCGTGGGTGGGACGATGCTCGAATGTCAAGTGGACTTTCATCTGCGCTGGATCGTGAAGTCAGTCACGCTTTGAATTTCATCGGCACCACTGCGTATGAGAAGCACCCATATATTTCAGGCACAAGATCTATCCGCAGTATGTTTGTGACGCCACGGTTCTTTGACCGTGTGTTTGCCCGTGGACTGACTTGGTCTGGCGGGATGACGACCCATGTCTACAGCAAGCCAAGGGATATCGGCAGCGACATGATCGTGTACGAGGGTGTTCGCATTGACCACGGATGCGACATGAGTAACATGGGCGCAACCCAATTTCAGAAGTATGTTGACTCCAGTCGTGACACCGTTTCCCAGCATCAGCGTGTGTTCGTCAAGCACAAGCCAACCGGCGTAACCTTTGCCATCAAATGCGACACGATGAAGCCTGTCACTGTAGACATGGTGAATGGCCGGAAAGTGTTCAGCAACCTGCCACGCTATGACGATGTGTGCCAGCATGATGTGAGCAAGGAAATCATAGAAGCTTTCTCAAGCTTTCTAGCCGAGATGGAAACCATGGATTCCATGCGCATCTTCAGCACTGAGGGCAGACACATGCACGACAGCTTGGAGGAAGATCTTGGCACTAAGCAGGGGTTCAATCTGGTGAAGATGAAAACCAAGTATCTCAACATGGAATACGATCTTACTGACCCGATGATTGCCACCAATGCACGGGCGCTTGTCAAGAAACTTTACAAGGATTCAGGCAACGCCATCGCCACGGCGCATGACTGTCGCAATCTAGCTGGGCATATCATCGCACCGATGGTATTCAATCATGCAATCAATTGCTTCAACTCCATATTCATCCGATGCCATGACAACCTTTACATGTCACGCAGTGGGGCGAAGGACAACAGCAAGTTTGACAATCACGCCAACGACACCTATCGCATAGTGGTGGCTGACAGTCACGGGAGTGCAGTGACCGAGCATGTTTTCCCATGGTGCTACACGGTTGACAGGATGAAGAACGAGGACATGCAGCTGCGCAACGATGTCATCGAGGTCGGTAAATCTTTCATAAGTTCCACAGACTTCCCAAGTGTAATCAGGAGTAAGACTATTTGTAATAAATAAAAATATTGGCATAGACAAGTGGAGGTTATTTGTTTACAACTTCCACTTCACCACTACCATAACGAAAGGATACACAATGGCTAGTCGAACAGAGCATGGGTTTAAAATCGTCAAGGACAAGGAAACCAAGCACAAGTATTTTGCCGAGCTTGTGCTATGCGAGGTGGCCGGTACACTGGACGGACAAGTCGCAATCGTGTGCGTTGGCGAGGTTAAGAAGCAGCGCACATCCGGCAAGCCAATCGTCACATTCCCAATGTCATCAACTCCACAGGAAAAAGAAGCCCAGTGGCTTTTAGCCAAGGCTATTTGCGAGTGGCTAAATCTTATCCTGCCTGATACCATGAGAACCATGGCTGTCGGCAGTCAAATACCTGACGGGTTTGGGGAGAAGTATGTAACAGTAAGAAGGGTCAGGGATGACGAATGAAAATCAACAACAACACAGGCCGAACCATCAACTCTTGGATGAAGTGCTGCAAGCAAAAGATTATCAGTCACATGAACATCTATGGCTTCAAGGTTGCGTTAAACATTAGCGTTGCCGATAGCCGGGACAAGCAGCTCTGGAAATTTGTCTTTCATAATAACGAAGAAGGTGTTGAGCATTGGGTGAGAATTGACAAAAGCTGTCTAGATGACGACACCGGGTCAAACAGTACACTTGAAAAACTTAATGATGCAATTCTTAACAAAAAGATGACCGTCACGCAGTGGCTGGAGCATGACACGAATTACAGTTACGGTGTCATAGGGTCGTGCATTGAACAGTCTAGCAGCGTGTTTGATTTCTTGGTTGAATACGGCAACATAAAGGAATCATCTGGTGTAGGTTCACACCCAACACAAAACATATTCTACCGAACTGCTGGTGTGTATGGTGACGCTTTGATCATAGGGATGAGCGAAAGAAACATCCTTGAAAAGTTGGAGTCGGAAACTATAAAGTTATTCTCTTGAAAGGAGATTGCCATGGCGAAAGTGTACGGTTATGTCAGGGGTAGCACCAGCAAGCAGGAGCTTACACTGCTTGCACAGACCGAGTGCCTGCAACGGTTCTATGATTACAAGTTTAAATCAACCCATGAATTTGAGATTGTCGAGGACGCAGCAACCAGCGCAACCAAGTCGTTTGAGAACAGGACTGGCGGTGCTAGGATCCTGAGGATCACCAAGCCGGGTGACGCAGTGATAGTAACCAAGCTAGACCGTGCGTTCCGCAACATGCGTGACATGGCGCACACCATGGAGATACTCAAGGAGCGTGGGGTCGCAGTGCATTTGTTGGACATCAATGTCTCCACGGACTCAGATGTCGGCAAGCTTATGGCTGGAATCCTAGCGTCAGTCGCAGACTTTGAGAGGTCGAGGATTGTGACTAGGACGAGGGAAGTGCAGGGTGTCAGAAAGAAATATGTCGAGGAGTTTTTCGTAGGACAGAAACCTTTTAACACCGAGGCTTCTCTTGGGTATCGCAACACCCCATACTGCTGGAGATGGAGCAAGGAACACAAGCGTGGGTTTGAGATGCCAGAAGAAAAAGCTATTGGGGAACACATCTTCAAGGTGTACCTCAGGACATTGGCGCAGGTCAAGGCTTCCGGGTACGAGGGCAGGATGAAACGCCACCCTGCCCAGCGCCAGAAGAAACGCAATCTTCTTCAGGAGATTCGGAGGACTTTGTTATCCAGAAGAATGAAGAAGTCCAAGGAGCTTGAAAGTATCAGGCAGATGGCTGGAACATGCGACCCAAAAATAATTGCCACCTGCCGTGTGACTGCGATCAACAAGATCAAGGAGGAGATCAGCAAGAAGATTGGTTACGCCAAGGATGTCAGGGTTGGGCCGTCACCTGAGAATGTTGCAACAGGAATGGTTGACAACCATCAGTACACCAAGAGAACACACATCACTTATCGCCTTGTACTTGAAGAGCTTGAACGCACCGGGTTCGAGCTTCCAGAAACTGTCGCCAATCAAAGGTGCTGGACTCACGGGCGTAAACAAATTAGAAACGGCAAGTCAGGCTGGACTCTTAAGCTTGTAAGTTTGTATGTCAGGAATGAACTCAAACTTTTGAAGGGAGGTTCCAATGGCAAGGTTGCCACAGCCCGATAGGGTTCCGAGTGCGAACGAAGTTTTGTTTTGCGAGGTGATGAAGGTCTATGTCAAGGCCGGGTACACAAAGCCTATGGAAAAGCAAGCCCTTGAGCTGGCAAGAATTCTCCTGTTTCCAAAGCAATCCAACGCCTTTGCCATTGCCATGGAGTACGGGAACCACACGCTGCTTAGTGCAGCAAAGGTTTCCGTACTCATAAACCCCGGAAAGGAACCGCTTCCTGTGGCTGATGTCACACAGGCAAAGGATATTTACGAGGAGTATTTCGATGACTAAGAGCTTGTTTGGTCAGGTGTCAAAGACTATAAGGGAGCGTGGTAAATACTACGGGAAACCTGAGGACAACTATCGGAGGACTGCAGACCTGTGGTCTGAGATCCTAAAGACAAAGGTTACACCTAAGGATGTGCTGCTGTGCATGGTGGCGACAAAACTGTGCAGGGAAATAGCTAGGCACAAGAGAGACAACATAGTGGACATGGCAGGATACCTAACACTTTACATAAACATGGAGGACAAGTCGTGCAAAAGATTTACGAAACGGAAAAAAATAAAATAAATGAGAAAACTATTGCTGCTCGCATCGAACAATATATGGACTGTGAAATGATCGAAGCTCCACGCAAATGGGAGATTGATTACATCGCCCGGCGAGGCAGCAAGATCGTGGCGTGGGTTGAGATCAAGCAAAGAAACTACACCATGGCAGAAATTAATATGTTCGGCGGTTACATGCTGTCACTTAAGAAGTGGATGTTTGCCAAGACTCTGTTTGATATGACAGGAGTTAAGTTTGCCTTAGCCATAGGGGCCAAGGACGGGATATACATAGGAAGCTTTGATTGTTTTTACAATCAAAACATAATCTTGGGAGGTAGAAAAGATCGCAACGACATCGAGGATATTGAACCGTGCGTGTTGATACCTACTACTAAATTTTATAAGATCTCTGAAAGGATTAATTATGGACAGGAACGAGTGGCTCAAAGCTAGGAAGCGTGGGGTTGGTGCCAGTGACATGAGCGCATTGGCCGGAGTTAACCCATACAAGTCTGCGTTTGAAATTTATCTGGACAAGACATCGGACGAAGTCAACGAATTCTCCAACCAGTTCACTCATTGGGGGAACATCCTTGAGCCTGTGGTAGCTGACGAGTTTGCACGGGTGACCGGTGCTGTGGTCAAGGCTCCACCTCAGCAGATCATGCAGCTTGCCGAACATCCCCACATCATGGCGTCACTGGACAGGGTCGCTGTCATGCCTGACGGTGAGGAAGTTGTGGTTGAGATCAAGACCACATCGTCACGCAACGCCAGCAAATGGGGCGAGCAAATGACAGACCAGATACCGATCCAGTATTTGGTGCAGGTGCATTACCAGATGGGTGTCAGCGGACACAAGACTGCGTATGTACCAGTGCTGATTGACACTTCAGATTTCAGGATATACAAAGTCGAAAGAGATGATGATGTCATCAAGAGCTTGCAGGATTTGGCCCATGAATTTTGGGACAGGGTGATCAACAAAAACCCGCCACCACCTGACACGACAAGTCCGGCTGGCAGGGAGTTAATAAAGAAATTCAAAGCAGTATCAGGCAAGAGCGTTGACTTGCCAGTAGAGAGCGTCACTTTGCTGCAGACTTACCTTGACAGCAAGGAGAAAGAGGCAGCAGCAAATGAGGAGAAGGAGAAGGCGCAAGCTGACATCATTCTCCTGATGGGTGACGCAGAGATCGGAAGGTTTCCAACAGGTGGCGTAATAGAAAGGCGGTTGGTAGAACGCAAGGAGTTTACAGTTAAGCCCGGTACATTTTACAAAACTACATTTAAACTGAAAGAGGATTAGCCATGAGTACAGAAGTAGCAACCACCTCAAACAAAGCCAAGGAGTTGAGGACATTCCTTAATGACCCTAGGGTCAAGGAGCAGATATCCTTGGCATGCGCAGCAACGGTAAAGCCTGACAAGCTGATACGCACAGCCATGACACTGGTGCAGACAACCCCTGACCTGATGGATTGCTCACAAGCCAGCATCTTAGCAGGGATAGTCAAGGCAGCCGAGCTTAACATCGAGTTGACTGGCGCACTTGGCCAAGCTTACCTGATACCATACCGTGGCAAAGGCGGGGCGGTGGCTAATTTCCAAATAGGATACCGGGGATTGATCGAGCTGGCGTATAGGTCAGACAAGATCCTTAGGTTTGACGCACGGGTAGTGTACTCAAAAGATAAGTTTAGCATCAGCTATTCAGACAACCCGTGCTTTAGTCATCAGCCGTACCTTGGCGGTGATCCCGGTGACATCATTGGGTTTTATTCTAGCGTGTTCTTCAAGAACAACGCCAGTGACCTTGAGTACATGAGCTTGGCACAGATCATTGATCACAAGGAAAGGTACTCCAAAGCTGGAGCGTCATCCCCATGGAACACGGCGTTCACGGAGATGGCCAAAAAGACTGTGATCAAAAAGCTGGCAAAGCGTTTGCCTTTATGCACTGAACTCCACAGCGCAATTGACGAGGACGAAAGGCCATTCCATGGCGTTGGTTTTTCGGTTCCACCAATGGAAATTCCTGTTGATATTAAAGCCATTAAACAGGATGATACACCTAGGAGAACCAAGACCAGCATGCTTAAGGAAACACTAAGCAAGCCGGATACCTCTGAGATTCTGGAAGGCACGGAGGGCGATTCTAAATAGCGTGTTCAGGTTGAATGACATGCGACAAACACAGGGGTTACACAAGTGACCCCTGTTTTTTTAGACAGGAGTTATCAATGGCAGACCTTCTTTACTTCAACAAACAAGACAAGTCAATTGACAAAGACGAATGGTCTAACCTTATCAGAGATCCGTCTTACACCAACGAGGGGTACTACAGCAAGCACGATCTTGAGCTTAACTTAAGTTGGATAGGAGTGTGCTGGGACGAGGAAAAGAACCCAAAGACTTGGTGCCTGAGCCTTGAGACGGTGGACGAGCTTGGCTATGTGCAGTCGATCAGGAATTTTGTGAACGGGAAAGACAAGGCTGTCAGCGAATTCATAAGAGTAAAGAAGATGATGGATGATGGCTCGATTTTTCAGGTCGGATTTAAGAAAGAGCGTGAGAAAAAAAAGCGGAAGAACAATGAAAAGAAATAAGTACAACAACCGTATTGTGGTGGTGAACGGAATCAAATTCCACTCACAGAAGGAGGGCAAACGGTATGCTGAACTTTTACTTCTTTTAAGAGGGGGGGTGATCTCAGATCTAGCGACACAAGTGCCTTATCTGATCACCGTCAACGGTAAAAAGATATGCAAGTATGTCGCTGACTTCGTGTACCGTGACCTGAAAACTCACGGTACCGTAGTCGAAGATGTCAAGGGATACAGGACTGAGATTTACAAATTAAAAAAGAAATTGGTAGAAGCTATTTACGATTTTAAAATCACTGAGATATAGGTTTCTTATACAACTCTGGGTGCTTCTTCTTGTATAGCAGTGCGTTGTTTTCCATGTTGCGCTGAAGCCTAAGCAACTCTATCTGCTCCCTGTTCAGCTCATTGATTTTGTCAGGCCGTGCATAGATTTTTTCAAATGTTCCTATTCCGTTGGTGCCAGTCAGCTGTTCTTTGATCAGCTCCTTGGCCCTGAGGTTCATCCACTTCTGGGTGTCAACATCAGTAAACCTTCCACCAAGAGTAAGGTTTAACGCCTTGGTAAGCGGATCTTTCCGCTCATCGACAAGCGTCTTGCCCATGCTTGCGATCCTTGACAGCGGGGAATTCATCAGCAGCTGATCCAGAATCCTGCTCCCTGTCGGACTGTAAAGGTCATCCAAGTTTCGATGCCCGAAGAATTGCCTGTTGGTAGCCAGCTCCAACGGGCCTTTAAACAATGGATTGGTGGCTCCAAGAATACTTTCCAACCCTCGGAACGCTTGGTTCTGAGAGAACGGATTGCTTGCATACTGGGCGACAACATCCACCGGAAGATCAAGACCAGTAAAGAAAGTCCTAGTACCTTCAGGCTTTACCCCACCTAGCATTTGATTCAGCTCTGTAGTGTCGTACAACATCGAGCTTCCAAGGTGAGTGGGAAGCAGTGCGGTGTTTTCATCTTGGCTTCGCATCCTGCCAGCGGTCTTGGCGTACTGCGCCATCAAACCACCGGGATGTTCGGTGATATCCCGGACGACAAACGGCGCCATGTTTTTGGTGAATGTGTAAAATGGTATCGCCCTTTTCATCACATTCTTTTCAAAGCTTGTGAGCGCAGAGTAATCCACATGGCTCTCGTTGACCATCCTAGCTGCTTGCTCCGGTGTGTACCCCTGCTTGAGGAACCCCAAGAAAGCACCGCCTCGGTTTGCCCCTTCAATTTTCTGGTTGACATCACGCCCCCAAGTGAACGGCGCAAAGTTATCCATGTTGGATTTTAGCTGGCCGTTTTCAACAACCATTGGCAAAAGATTTTTGAAGTTTGTTTCTAGGTTTCCTGTCGCAGCATTTGGCTTTGCCACATCCCAGAATCCTTTAGCCAAGCTGGAAGCTGACCTGACTGGTACTTCACCCGGTATCTGCTTGGCAATCTTCTCTGCGAGCTGAGCTGGCTCGACAATTAAATCACTTGTTGTATGTGGAGATATGACTCCGTACTCATGCAGCAACTCGTTGAATCTTCTTGTTGCAGCGACATCGTCATACAGGCCAAGCCCGTTCTTAGCTCTTTCGCTATTAATTTGCTTAAACAAAGGAAGATTAGTAATACCTTCAATCACCCCTCCTGACGCAGCCTTGTCAGCTTGATAGGCGTTATTGACTACTTCCCATGGTCTTGTTCCTGCGCTTCCTGACGCTATGTTTGTGGTCAAACCTGATATAAGATTTCTTCCATGGAAGCCGGGAGCTATGATAGTAAGGCCACCCTTGGTAAGATTGGTATATTCATCAAACATTTTCATTATAGGGCCAAGAGGTTTAGGCGGTTTAAAGCTTATAACCTCAGCGTTTATGTTGTTGACTGTTGATTGTGGAACCCTAAGGTCACTAAATACTTTCTTGAAAGCCAATTGATTGGCGTATCTTTCAAGCTGACCGTCAGTCGGATTAAGATTTCCAAGCTCAGCAAAATAGTCCACCAATGACTGCCTTCTGTTCACAAGCAAATCATCTGCGTGAGCCTGAATCTCAGCTCTAACTGTGGCTGGCAAAGGATTAGTTGCAACATCAGCGAATCTGTTTGTGTCGTAATACCTGTCTGCATAACTCGCTATCGACCTGTCAGCGTTTATGCCTGTTGACTTTAGAGCATTGCCAAAAGTTGTTGTGCCTTGAACATCAGTGTTCTTAAGGCCAGTGTTAAGCAGCTCATCAAACACTGCTTTTGTTTTGGTCGCTCCTGTGTTTGAGGCAAGTATCCTGCTTTCGAGCGAGTCCAATATGTGTCCATAGAAAGGCGCACCTTTTGGGGCATCCAGCGCACTAGTCAATGATTTACCAGCTGGCATCATCACACCTGCTGGAAGATGAGCGACACTTTGCTTGGCCATTGTCTCAGCTATATTGGCAGCATTGTCTGCTGCTAAGATCTGAGATTTTGTTGTTGGATTAATTTCTGGAAGTGCAGATATAAGCTGGTCTGAAGCATTGCTAAGTTTTTTAGACGACCTCAAGTTTAACGCCGGGTCAATCAATAGGTCAACCCTAGGGTCAGCATAGCCTGAAAAATATTTTGGAATGTTGTATCTAGCTGGATCTTTGAGTGCATCTTTGATAATAATGTTGCTTGGCGTATACCTCTGAAGCCAATCGTCAGCTGTCAGCCCCATCTTTGCGCCTTCTTGTCTGGCTATTTCCTTGGCTACAGCATTGGCATCTTTGATTATGTCGTAGGTATCTTTGTTTAAAACTCCAAGCCTGTTTTGCTTGAGGTCATCAATGGCATCATCGCCAAACATTTTTTTAATTTCGTACAGATCATTTTTAGATCTAGCGTAAGTTGCAGCGTCAGGAAATTTTAAATAATTAAGTGCAATTTTTTCTGCTGACTTGTCGATGTCAGCCGCCACAGTTCTAGGGTTGCTGGTGGTGTATAGCCCAGTTATCTCTGGATCCTTAGCCATTCTTTCTATGTCGGTTGCACCCTGCGGTAAACCTTTCAGTGTTCTTTCAGTTGACAAAGCAGCTTCAGTCGCAGCGCTTGCGTCAACTATTCTGGCAGGAGCTGTCAATCTTCCATTTGAAACCGGATTGGCATACCTAGGGAAATACGGCTTTATTATTTCTGATCCGTCACCCATATGCACAACATCGTCAAGAGCATAAGTGCCTGATCCTCCAAGGCTGTACCTTAGACTGTCTGCGCTGGTCAATGCGTTTGGCTGCTTAGAAGGATAGCTCGGCCTTGAAATCATTCCAATTCCATTTGTATTATTTGAAACATCGACAAACTGTTTGGCTTTATCGTAAATGCTTTCAGCTTTTAATAACAGCTGTGAATCGGTAAGCCCAGCCAAGTCTTGATGAGAACTCTTGATGTCTCTTAGCGCATCGTTCATTGACGCAGCAAGGCTTGTGTTTATTGATAGTTTTGATGGGTTTCTATTAAAGTCTTTAATTACAGGGCCATTGTCAACTGACCATCGTAACAGCTCAGGATATTTGACATCCGCTCCAAGCTCTTTTCTTAAAAGGTTTACATCTGTTCTTGCCATGGCAAGGTTTGGCAACTCATCAGCCGTTGCCACTTTCATTATGCTCTGGCCTTCTGGAGTCACGGCGTTGTTGTATTTGCTATTAAACATCCCTCCTAATCCACGACTAAGTACCCCGGCTTTTTCTCCAGTTGCCTTGACTATATCACCAACCACTGGCAAACCTTTGGCGTAGTTGTATGCTCCGCTTGCAGCATTACCAACGCTTGCTGCTGCGTTGGCAAGCTTTTCGCCAGCCTCTCCAGTCAGCGCCCACCTATCTTTCATAAAAGGGATCTTTGCTCCAATTGGCCCACCCAATGGTTGGTTTAAAAACTGAGAAGCTATTTCAGCAGGGTCTTTTATTCCAGCCTCAGTCAAGTTTTTGTAAACACTGCCATTGTCCAGCCATTTTAATTCATCTAGATTTTGTAAACCTTTGGTGGCCTGAACGACATTCTTCGCAGGATTGTACCCA
>Ga0222714_10003302_pt1 | contig 16552 bp, 19 predicted proteins | sample C33_3DmetaG_FD_165048 | JGI IMG/M metagenome (GOLD analysis project Ga0222714, IMG submission 165048) | Estuarine water microbial communities from San Francisco Bay, California, United States - C33_3D | ecosystem: Environmental > Aquatic > Marine > Unclassified | place: USA: California...
TATATTTGTTAGTTGCTAATCTGAATGCATCGAATACAGATGTTTTCAAAAAGCCTTCCTCAATCTGCTCTAAACTTCTACGATACTTAGCGAAGATAGATGGAACTTTTTCTCTTTGAACTGAATAATTGATGATAGGTGAAACATGAAACTCGGAACCATCCTTTGAATTTACTACAAATGAGTTATCACCGGTGTATTCTTTGTGTTGAATAAATGTTGGGAACTCATAGATGTTATGTGTAATTGGATTATAGAATACCATACCAGTTACTTCAGTTACATCACTTACACCCTTATTATCACCATAAAGGTTTACTTTAACACCCACATGCCCTGCATCGATTCTTTCACAAGACATAAATAAAAATACCAATAGGAAAAATCCTATAACTGCTGCTGTAATTGTTTTAAACATTTTTTTTAATTTTAATTGTTGATTTTGATTAAATTGTTTTTCTAATTCGTTTAGTTCTTCTTCACTTCTACGATTACCAAACTCATTATAACGATAGGTGTATCTATCAAATGTTGCCATATTATTTTGTTTTATTTAAATTGATATTTTTAATTTTAGAATAATCCAACTCAGCTTCTTCCAATTGCCTTTTAATATCAGCTTTAGCAAGTTTAGCCATTTTCTCTTTTGTTTTGATAGATACTCTGCTCAAAGGAATTTCATTTAACGGGTCACTATTATCAACCTTATGTGATTTACGAATAACTTCGGCCACAACATTAATTTCTTCCTCACTCATTTTGTGTTTAGTATCACCTTTGATACCTGCTTTGATCTGAAATTCATCCTTTTGTTTTGCCAATTCTTCGGCTTCTTTCAATTCCTCTTTATCAACAATTCCACCTTCACTACTCCTTACATAATTGTAAAGTGATAATCCACCCCAAATGATTAGTAATAGTAATCCGATACCCGCTAATATATTTGAAAAGGTGTTAGCAGATGTAAGACCAGGAAAAACTGCAAACTCTAAAATCAAAAATACAGTAATAAAATTGAAGAGTTGCTCTTTGTACTTTTTTAAAAATTCTTTCATATTATTTTATTTTAATTGTTTAAAAATGAACCCAATGTTTGTTTGTATAACTTGCTAAATTTCTTTACATCTCTTTTATTCGTACCTTTACCGATGGATGTTACTTCCCAATTTGTCATAAGATATGCCTGAACCTCATCATCCATTACCTCTAATGTATATCCATAATCAACTAAATTATTTACGAATTGATTATATAATTTAGTGGGAATCATTTGAGTAATTTCGTCCGCCATTTCTTTATATAGCGGATTAGTTGCATAAAGACCATGACAAACTTCGTGCCAAAATGTACCACCTTCCATATCACCCGCTCCGATAATATACCCATCACAACTATCCCCATTCATTTCATAGATTTGAAATATAATCTTTTCCATAATCTCATCATATGGAGTATATCCATCCTTTAGAGTGTCGTAACAATTATAAGCCACTTCCAAAGGTATATTGAACCCACCCCAATCAAATGCGTATGTAAAGGCATCGTGGTGATTTCTACTATACCATTCAATATAATCCCATATATCAAAGCTCTTACCTCTAAATTTAGGATTAGGGGATTCATAATACTCTTGCACCCTACAAAATAGCATTGGTCGATGGTAATCATCAGGAAGGATTACTGCGTATATCTTAGGTTTTACTTCTTTGATTGTATATTCAACTTTCATATTATATCCCCTCTTCTTTATACAGTTTACGATATTTTTCCCCCATCACATCATAATTCATATTGAATCGTTTTGGCATTGATGAAATGATATTTTCATTTCTATAAGGTGAATTCTTTGGAGTTGCCCATCTACGGGTTTCCTTCATCCAATTGTAGAACTGCACATAAGCATTTGCTTTTTGAGTATAATGATCAGTATCAACATCTAATCCCCATTTCTTAATCAACTTAACAGATCTCTTCTCATTATCCAATTCTAAATCTCTGCTATCATTCAGATACTTATCTATATGTCTGATATTCTTTCCTCCCAACCATTCATCTACTTTTGGCATTGCTATCATACACTTTTTCCACAAATCAATCCCCTCTACCCATTGTGTTAAATGTGAGTATTCATGTGCTAGTATTTCAATCCAATCTTTTCTGTTTAAGCTACAAACTAATTCAGGAATGCTCTCATCGAACCATCCACTACATTTAATATTACCACTCAACTTTACATAGTTTACATTTCTTAACGAGCATTTTACTCCATATTTTTTACATTCATCTTTTACGAATTGAATAAATTCTAATTCTTTTTTACTTTTTTTAATCATAGGTTAGAGTTAAAAAGAAGAGGAGATTGCTCCCCCCAACTTCCGAGTTATGAAATTTTTACCAAACTATTGTTTCATCTTTTGTTTCAGCCTCATCCTTAATCTCATTAAAGAGATTTTCATCAGTTGTTTTCACATACTTCTGAACCAACTGCTTTACATAAGTTCTCTCACTTTCCAATCCACCATCATTGGAGAAGAAAGGTAAGATAGCAACCTCAGCGGCTTCCATTAAGGAGAACCCATCGTATAACAATCCAGCCATTTCAACCGATGCTCTGGTTGAAATCATATTGGATAATTTAGCAACCTCTGAACGGCTCACCTCTCTTGTGTTGTGAGCAATCTCAGCAACACCTCTCAAATCATCAGAATTTACATCCGGATACATTTTCTGAAGTAGTTCGAATTCCTCATTAGCGTTCAACACATCCATCTCAATCGTTACGAAACGGTCTAAGATAGCTCTATCCAACACCCTTGTTGCAGTATATTCATTACCAATGTTTGCGGTTGCAATGAAGGTAACACCCTCTGCCACCTTTACAATTGGTGAACCCTCTGCCTCATCCAATCGAAGATATCGTTGGTTTTGGTCTAACACTGTCATCAAAATGTTCCAAGCATCAGGGTGCGCTCTACTCAACTCATCCAAAAGGATAATTGCGTTAGGGGTTTTGATTGCCTTAACGAAGGCCGATTCAGAGAAGTAAGTACCCGTCTCTTTGTTGAATTGAGTATTACCAACCAAAGTTGCTCTAGGGTCTTGTGTAGAACCTAAGTTAAAGTAGAAATCAGGTCGTTGTAATTGGGTAACTAAGAACTTAGCTGCCATAGTTTTACCACAACCCGCAGGCCCTGTCATCATAATATTTTTACCACGAACCGCAGAACGAATTAAATACTTCCATTTAATATCTTTGATAATAAGATTCTCAGGTTTCAATTTGATTGAATCTTCGTGGATGATACGAAGTAATTCGGAATGTTCATTAGTAGCTTCGATATTAACCTCACCATTTTCTTTCAATGGCTTAACCAACATATTGTATTCACTAATATCAACCTGTCTCCATTGTTTTTTACCATTGGAATTTACAACACTCTTAAGAGCGCTTCCAGATTGATGTGCTTTTTTTCTGAGAACACTACCTACACCAGCGTATCCCATATCCACACCTTGTGTGTTAATCATGTGGTATTTTCCTTTACCAACCATAACAACCTTACAAACTTCGTTGCTTTCGGAGAACGAATCCTTTTTCATAACTTTTTTCATAACTCTATTTTTTATGTTTAACTCTCAAACTGATTACATAGTAAAACTACGAAATAATTCCGAATTTTCCAAGCCTTTTTGAATATTTTTTTCAAAATTTTTCATTGAAAATCAATTACTTAGTAAGGAACATCTTATTTAGAGTAGTTGTCACCTCACCAATTGAGTTGATATCGATGAATCTGGCATCAGAACCATACATAAATCTGAATCTATCTTTGTAAGCATCTGCATACATTCCATCGGAAACAAAGTAAGAAAGAACTCCAATCCCATTTGATTTGATTTTAGCAAATTCTTTTCTTGTATGTTCAAATGCCGCCTGCCCACCATAATGGATTTGGTTATTTTGAAAAGTAGGTTCACCATCTGATATGTTGATGAAGAAAGAATCTAAATCATTAGAAGGTTTCACCATTAGTTTTTGAATCGCTTCAAAAGTCAATCCTTCTGGCGTTGTACCACACTCTCTAAGATAAGGGAAGGTGGATTTAATTTTATTGAAAGAATCCTTTCTGCTATCATAAGCAAACACTATAACAGGTAAGTTATTATCTGAATATCTGAAACTTATCTGCATCTCTAAGTTAGAAATCATTGAGGTTGCCTTTGCTAATGCAACCGCGTTAATCATCGTTTCTCTCCATTTCTTACCACCCATAGATCCAGAAGCATCGATTGAAAGGTGAATGTTTGCTTTCTTAAATCTGTCTACAAACTTTTGAGAGAAAACATTCTCATTATCGAACCCTAGAGTTGAAATCATTCTACCATCAATCTTACCATTTTTCTGGCGGTTGAAGATAGTTTCTCTACTCTCGTTACGAACTTGAAGTTTCTTACCCATAATAGTACCCATCATTTCCGCTTTTTGAAAATCTTCATCTTTCATTGATTTCATCAATTTAATTTCATTAGATTTCCAATCGGTATATGAATAAGTCATACCAAATTCATTTGATTCAAGCATTTGTTTGGTAAGATTTTTTATCACAATCACATCACATCCTTTGTAGTTTTTGCTATAATTCTCACCAACATGCACAATTTCAGAACCAGAGTTTTCAACAGCTTTGATTTCATTTTCCAAAGCCCTAGTAATCTTTTTCTTTTTTACATCACCATCTAAAAATTCTTTTTGTTGTTTGATGATTTTATGTAATTTTCTTAAATTGGTCTCAGAAAGAGAATCTGAAGATGATTTACTTGATGAAGAAGATGCCTCTGATTCATTTGATTCACTCTTTGTATCATCTCCCTCACCACTATCTGAACTACTGCTCATTGAAGGCCCATTTGATGAAGGATTCTCATCTTTATCACCTTCCATATCATTAGCATCACCATCTGAGTTTTCAGATTCTCCTTCCCCATCTTGTGATTCCTGATTTTCACTCTCTCCGCTTTGGTTAGTGTTTTGATTTTCCACAACATCGATATTACTCATAATAACTTCCGCGATTGATATTGCTACCATCAAAGCATCGTATGAGTTTTTCAATCTATCTATGTTTTTCAAATCCAATATTCGATAAATTTCCCTCAATCCTTTCAATGAAGAAAGATTAGTTTTCTTATTCATTAGATTGATTAATCTAAACATATAAGATTCTATATTTTCTTTTTTGAAATCATCACTTTCCAAACCTTTCTCAATTGTCTTATCACCGAAATAGTGTTCGTAAAGTTTAAGGTAATACTCTCTATATCCAGGTGCATTTTTGTAGATAAAATTATCAATTCTACGGTCTTCAACTATATTATCTAAGTTTTTAACCATATCAACCAAAAGATAATTACCTACATTCTTTTCCTTAGCTAACTCAAATAGAGATGAGGGGATGTGTTTTGAAATATCCCTTAAAATTGTAAAATCAGAAAGTAAAATGTGAGAACCTTCGTGCAAAGCCAAACCAACTCCAATATCGAATTTTTCTGGCTTATCAATATCACCACTAATTACAACTGATTTACCATCAGTAAAAGAGTTGTTAGTAGCAAAAGTAACCGGAATGTTTTTTCCAGTAGCAATCGAAACGAAGTTTGCAATTGCCTTTCTAGCAGATGATAATCGATACTTTCTAATAGCATCGGCTGATCTTTCGGAAATTGAGGAGAAAACTATTTCCTCATCAAAATCAAAATCTTCCATCCAAAAGGAGGAGTGGTAATTCTTAGTGTATTTTTTCATAACTCTCAATCTTTATATCACTAAATTATGAAAAAAAGTTGAGAAAAACAAGCCTTTACTAAAAAACTTTTAATCTTTTTTTGTATTGATAATCAATCACTTATAAAGTAATTTAAAAAGAAACATATTTTTTTTATAAAATTCTTCCATTAAATTCAAATTATACTCAATTAATGGCTTCAACTTGTTCATTAATAGTTCATATTTCATTTCATCCATTTCACATATTCTTTTTATCAATTCAATTTTATCGGTTGAAATTTCATCAAAAACTTCCTCTACATAATTTCTAAATCCGAATTTTTTTAAAAATACAGTAACATTTTGACTAAGATGGATAAACGGTTTCCCCACATTAAGCAAATCGATTGTTTTTTCAGTTATTAAGTAATTCATCGTATTTCTTATGTGAGATTTTTCCCTTGCAGTTTCAAAATAAATTGCAATATCAGAGGAAAATGTATTCATCAATAATTTATTTACAGGCCATGATGTATATCCTGCAATCCTACTATTTAATTCATCGAAGCTGAAAAATTTATGATCTAACTTAGTTAATTCTATAAATGCGGATAATAAGTTTTCTCTCTCAAAAAATTCTCTAACATCATTATAGTATAATTCATCTTTTAAAAAATTACCATGTGTAGATATTTTTATACGATTAAAATTATCATCTGATAGTGATTCTAATAATTTTAATAAAAATAAAACTCTGTTTTCTTTTTTTACTTCTCTAAAAGTGTAATCTAGACGGTATTCCTTTCGATGTATTCCCCTAAACAAATCTGTTGCCAAATAGTGATATAGACCCCAATTATCAGATCTATTATTCAAATTTAAAACTAATGAAAGATCAAATATTTGATTTTTTGAGTAAAATATATTACTTCCCATAAAAATTAAATTTGGAAAGATTTGATTACTCCATTCTACTATATTATTAAATTTTGAATAATTTGCCTCAGGCCATTTTTCTGAAATAAAAGGGTCTGCAATATTAAAATCTATGGGTGGTATGAAATAGTAAGTAGAATTTACATTTGATGAATCAAAATTTGATAAATCATCAATTATTATTTTTTCAAAATTCTTATCAATATTTACAAATTGCTTTTTATCGATAATTGTAATATTATTGCGTAATAAAATCTCCTCTAATGAAGTTTCGGTAATCTCTTCAATTATTTTATTATCAATTATGGGAGAATTATTTAATAAGGCATCAACCCATCTTTTTTCACAACAAATAAGAATTTTATTCATATTAATCTTCGTAGTCTCCGAATTGATCTTCCATTTCTATTTTTTCATACAACTCTTCTAATTTAGATATTGCATGTTGTACTAATGACCAATCTTCGGAATCTACTGCATCTTCTAATGCAATCAAAATTTTGTTTAACTTATCTAACATAAAATTTTAGGTTATTATTTTCAACATAAATATATATCTAAAATAAAAAAACAAAAAAAATGGCTATTATAAAATAGCCATTTTTAAATTTATATAATTTATGTTATTTCTTAAGTTTTATTTTCCAGTAAACTCCTGCTCCAATATAAGGTGAAAGTGTACCATTAGTTCCATCAATTGTTCTATTAGCAACTCCAACTCCTAACTGATAGATTTTATCTTTCTTAGTCTTAAGCATTACCCCTGTTCCAATGTGAGATACCACATCTGCTTTATTAAACCCACCATCGAATCCGAAATAAACTTGATTTTTTGGAAGTTCTTTTACAATTGTAGTTTCTTTAATAGTTCTTTCTTTTACTTTGGCATCAAATGTTCTACCTAGTATTTTGTTTTGTGAAATAGTATCAATTACAGATACAGTTCCCAATGAATCAGGTAATACCAACACATCTTTGTATAATACTTTTGAATAATAATCTTTAAGTAATGCAGCAGTATCCACATTTGCTGGGATGAAAACCTCTTTTTCTACAATTGTTTCATGATAGATATCATCTCCCTTTTTGGTAACAACTTTGGTTTTGATTACATCCACTGTATCAATTTCATGCTTAATAACTTCATATTTCTTTCCTTCTATTCTAATAGTTTTCCCTGGCATTATTCCACCTGGATTCCAAATTTCTAATAATACAATTACAACCAATACTGCAATTGCAATGTTTTTAATGTTTAACAATTTTTTCATAGTTCCGTTTTAGATATAAATATATAATTGTATAATTTAAGGAACTTTTATTAAGTTCTTAGGAAAATACAATTTTTGTTAGTTTAACAATATTTTTATCAATATATATATTAAAATAGTATAATATATGATAAATTTACTTATAACAATCTTTTTAATGTGTAGCTCATTCGGAGCAATTATTTCCAAAACAACAAAGGACTACGGATTTAAAAAACAAAGAGAACATACTGAACCTTTGAAATTGGATTAAAGAATCATTCTACTTCCAATCATTATCATATGAGTTGCCTTAATACCCTCCATTGTATTTACATTTATTTTGTAGTTGGCGCTAAATCCAAAACGTTTACTGATTTTGTAATCAAACGAAGTTCCAATTAATCCACCAAAATGTCTATTAACCAGTGTAGTTGCATTGTGTGTATCATAGTTTATCGGTGAGTTCATAATAAATACTTGTGGAGATAATGTTATCTTTTTACTATATTGATACGGTTTTGTCCAAAATACAACTGCTGATGTAGAAAGAGTCACATTAAATTTATTTTCTGCATTTTTTAATAATAGCATTATCGCACCAACGTTATATCCATAAGTTCCCCACTTCGGATGAGGTTTGATCCAAGTGTATCCTAATAATCCCATCCAATTACCTTTAAGATAAGCGGTTGTAGATGAATAAGAACTAATAGAGTTTAATTTTCCATCCTGAAAATCCATCTTTGTAGTACCGGTACTTAATGCAAATTGGTTAAGAGTACTCCATACCATTAAATTTGCACTATATGATTTATCACCCATAAGAGATGAACGGGATACACCTATTGATGCTATCGTACTAAATTTCCCCTCTTGATCATCGGCTACAGTTAAATCTGATGCAACCAACATTGGATTCACATTTTGTTGTTTTTTCTTTTCCTCTTTTTTCTCCTCTTTCTTTTCTTCTTTTTTCTCTTCAGATTTACTCTCCTCTTTCTTTTCTTCTTTAGATTCGGATTTAGCTTCCTCTTTCTTTTCCTCACTCTTACTTTCAGATTTACTTTCTGATTTAGACTCACTCTTTGTTTCTGATTTACTTTCAGATGAAGATGATGAAGAACTCTTGCTTTCGGATGAAGAAGATGAACTCGATGAAGATGAACTATTAGATGAATTTGATGATGAGCTAGTAGTTTGTGTTGATGAACTATTTGTTGAAGTAGAAGAAGTTGGTGGAGGAGTAGATGCAGCCGAACTAGCCGCTGTACTCGCTGATGAACTCGCTGCAGAAGAAGCCGAAGAAGATGCTGCTGAACTTGCAGCCGTTGATGCTGCCTGAGAAGCTGCACTACTCGCCGCTTGAGAAGCCGCCTGTGATGCGGCCTGTGATACTGCCTGCTGAACTGTTTGTTGAACTACTACGTTTGTTGGGCAACCTAATTGTTGATATTTCAATATTGTTGCCTGAATCCAAACTTGTGTGGCTCCACTCTGCACTTCAAATGGACTAAAAGTTTTTACTTCATTGTAAAACGAAACAACTGCATTACCATTAATAAAAGTAGTGGTTGCAACTTTAAGTTCTCCTGTACATTTATCCGTGTAAGTTTGTGTATAAGTTTGCCCTATCACATTTTCAGCGATAAACAACAATGAGATAAAAAAAATAAATTTAAATAATTTTTGCATTAAAAGTTTAATCCTAGACCAAATTGAGAATAACCTCTAATTGGGTCTGTATCAAACTTAAATGTAAAGTTTTTGAAATCTCTCATCGCACCAATTTTGATTGTCGTAAATTGTGTCTGAGATTTAGGGAATGTTATTTCTCCATATGCATCCTTTCCTCTCCAATACACATTTTCAGTTCCAAAACCGATTAAAGCGTGCAATCCAGTTCTTTTAAATCTTTTACCTGCACCTAAATAAATAGTTCTTTCTTTTTTCAAATCAGATATTAGAGGAAAATCCACTTTGTCAATTGTTCCGAAAGGAAAAAATGTTGATCTATCAGATTCAAATGTTGTAACAAAATCTGCTATAAAATAACTCCTATTTCCTATTGCAATAGAAGTACTTATTTGATTATTGGTTGTTTTACCTAATACAAAATTAATAATTGGTTTCTGTCCTCTTATAGTATCAGCTTTTCCATTTTCATAGACATATACTCTTGCTGGCTGTCTATATCCCAAATCATTCCAATACCAAGAAGGTGTCCAATAATTAAACCCAAACATAGGTGCTCCCCACATTCCCCATCTATTCCATCCCCACCCCCAATCATTCCACATCCACGGATTATTGTTGATGATGATATTAGAACCGGGTTTTGTTGGTTGAGGTCTATTAAACTCTCTAGGCCCATCATTTCTCCACATACTCACATCACTTCTCTGTCCCTGAATTGAAGGTGATGATTGAACTCTCGATGGTGGGTTACTTCTCCAACTACTAACTTGAGATAAAGCTAGTGTTGGGATAAATACTAATAAAAATAATAGGGTTTTCATAGGTATATTATTTAGTTACCTATAAATATTAAAAAGAAATCTTATTATTTATCCACACTGCTGTTACATGTTTCCAGCTATCTCCTTTGTTTAACGATTCTAATAAAAATGCGGGTTGTATTGTTATTTTTCCCCAATGAAATGTCAATCCTGTATTAAATCGGTTTCTGGTAAATCCGTATTTTGTAAAGTTAAGTTCGGTTTGGATAAAAGGGTCTGCCTGTTTTAGTTTGCGTAGTTCGTATGTAGGTCTAATTCTGAATCTCCATAAATCTTCATCTATTTCTTTTTGTTGGTATTCTAATCGAACTCTCCACTTCCAATGTTTACCATGTGTGATAAAAGCATCGGTATGGGGTCTAATTTCAACAACCCTTTCACCCCTTTTTATTTCGTAAATTTCTCTATAAAAAAATCCTAATTTAAGATTCTTATTTATTGTTCTAACCAATCCAGCATCATAGTGAAAGTATCTGATATAATCGTTTTCCCAACTATATCGTTGTTCACCCTCCATAGCTAAACTCCAATTCGTATCTAATTTACCAACCACATTAAGTGTAGTCCATTGTTCTTGCTGTCCGAAGGCGAAAATGGGAAATAGAAGTAATATAATTATCTTTTTCACTAACCAAAAATAAACCTAAATAATAGGAATAATCCAGCGGAACAAAATATTGTAATTGGTAATGTTAATAACCAAGCAGATAGAATTGTTTTTAATGTGGATGTTTGTAAATTCTTTACACCTTTGGATGCTACCATTGAACCTGCTATGCCCGAAGATAGGATATGTGTTGTTGATACTGGTAATTTGAATGCGGTTGATAAACCTATTGTAATTGCTGCAACCAATTCTGCTGTTGCTCCTTGTGCATAAGTTAAATGTTGTTTACCAATCTTCTCACCAATCGTTACTACAATTCGTTTCCAACCAATCATAGTTCCCAATCCTAAAGATGCTGCCACCATCCACATTACCCACATAGGAGGATTCCCCACATTATCTAAATTATATGTTGCTGGTAAGAATGCCATTAGGATAATCATCACTAACCCAATTCCTTTTTGTCCATCGTTTCTTCCGTGAAAGAATGATACTAATGTGCAAGTTAATAGTAGAATACCTCTAATCCAAAGTGGTGGTGGTGTTATTCCATCTGGCTCTTTGAATATATCTTTTCTTTTTGTGAATTTATAAAGTAATGTCATTAAGATAATAACCAATGCAAATCCTAAAAGTGGTGATAATAAAAGTGCTTGTCCTATATCCGTAACCTTTTTCCAATTCACAACATCAACTCCCATCAATATAGAATACCCAACACCAATACCAATAATAGCACCAATGAGAGTATGTGATGAAGATGCAGGAATACCTTTATACCATGTAAATAAGTTCCAACTGATTGCTGAAATTAGTAGGGCAGATACCATTTGTATTGTGTGGTAGGTGTTTCCATCGGTTAGAATTTCCTTTGGTATTAATCCTACGATTGCCATTGTTACACCAACTCCACCGGTAATCAAACCTAAGAAGTTCATAAACCCACTCCAAATAACTGCGGTTGTTGGTTTTAAGGATTTTGTGTAGATTACAGTTGCCACTGCGTTTGCCGTATCGTGGAATCCGTTTACGAATTCAAATGCACATGCGGCTATGAGAAAGATAATAAGAAGTGTAAACATAAAAATAGCTTTCCAATAAGTAGAAAGCTATAATCTTAAATGAGTTAATTTAATATTAACAAATTATTATATTACAATACAATTTTTTTATCTATATTATATTTTTCGTAAAAATCATTAATAGTTTTTACTAAATCATCCACCATCTTTTTTTGTTTCTTTTGAGAATCAACATCTCCTGGTGCGAAATCCGTCTTTGTTAATATAGTAGATATTATTTCTCTAGCACGCATACCTTGCACAGAGAATTTCTCATCCAATGATTCTTTCCACAAAAGGTTTGAAAACTTTGAATACATATACTTTTCAACCAATTTATTTTCCAATTTTTTAAATTTAGCCGATTGATCTCTCTTACCTATATAAGCATCTTTTTCGGTTTCCAATTTTATCTGATGTGTTATTTCATGTATAACTGCATATTCCGGATCTTCCATTCTATTTACATTAAATGAAATGTAAAGAGCTTTCATTGTTTTAGAATTGAATGTTATTGCAGCTCCACCCTTACCAATATTATTAAATTTCACAGGTAGAGGTGTTATTTTTAAATCCTTACACAATGCCTCATAATACGCTTTTATATTAGCGGGATTACGAACACCTTCGTTTAATATATCTTTTAACTTAATCATTAGTTTGTAAATATTCCTTTTTTAACCATTCTATCCAAAATTCTTGCACAAGCAATATCCAATGCTTTCTTAGTTGCAATAGAAATAGTTGATTGATTAAATTTAACTTCATCCACAGTTGCATCTGATAGGAATGTTAATTCTCTTGTAGTTTTAGCTTCACCCAATCCACTTGCTCCGAATACTACTCCGGTCTCTGCGTTAGTAAAACGAACTTGTAAACCAATACGGGTTACCATCATATTCTTTACACCATCTTTAAGATTTATTGTTTCATCTTCGGATACTGAATAATCATAACACTCAACTGTCACAAAGTATTCTGCTAAGTTAATCTTTCCTCTACCATCTAATTTGTTTTCGGAAATTCCAGCTTGAGATGCTTGGAATTGCTTAACCATTCTATTCTTAATTTCCGTTTTATCTTCGGTGAATTTGAAACGATTGAGGTTTTCCAAATATTCCATTGTAATATTAGCAACACCCAATCCTACTCTCTTTTCCTTTAGTTCTGGATACATTTCATACATCTCATCGGAAATACCTGCTTTTAAGATTTGAATAGGAATTTGTTTTCCCTCATAATCTAAGAATTGAGAAATATCAACTGCAGTTTCAAATGATGCTTTATATTGTTCAGTCTTAGTGCTTCCCACAGTTTGAGCAACCGCAGCACTGCTTAACAAAAAGCCAACGAAGAATACGAATAATTTTTTCATACATAGTTTAGTTATATTATATCTATAAATATAAAAAAAGGGAGTAAACCCTCCCTTTCTTTCACTAATATACGCTAGTTTCGGTTATTAGTTTGTACCATATTTTTTAAGAATATCTTGAGCGTCTTTATCGGAAAGAGAGTTAATAAAGTCTTGCATCTCATTAGCATCATTTGGGTCTATATCATTATCAAACGCAAATTCTTTATATTTTTTTCCTGATAAATTTTTAACAAGGTCTTCTACTTTTTTAGAAGAATTACTACCACCTTTATTTTTACTAGAATCCGATGTACTCGTAGCAGGTTGGGAATTTTTCATAGCCTGTGCCGCTGTCATTGCTTTACCTCTTATTGTAATTTTTGTATCAGGTCTTAATTCATGTTGTTTAATATATTCATTAAATGCATCCTGACTACCAAAATGTATCTCTTGTAAAGGAATTAAATCTACTAATTTCATATTATTTCAATTTATATTTTTGATGTTCTATTATACTTTATAAATATATTAATCTTTAATAATCCCTCCAATCAAGTCCATATAATTGCATAGCATCCACCTTAATCAATGCGTTGGGTATGTTATTTCCAACATGGAATGTTTCTTGTTCGTTTCTTTTTAATCCTGCATTTTTACCAATTTCATCGTATAACCACTTAGGATTTACTACAAAATTACTATCAACATTTACAACAATTACCGCTTCGATTCCTTCTCCACCACTCATTCTATCAGCCGCTGTATTATGCATTGCAAACTTTGAAGCAATATCTTCTTTGTATGTAAAGGATTGAACTTTTCTTTTTGATGTATATGGTTTTTTATAATAGAACCATCTACCTTCTTTTTTTACAGGTTTCATTTTTTTTAACTCCTCACCACTTGCAATCGTTCCTCTATAAACTTCTCCAGGTTTTGGTGTTAATTCTTTTGGATATTTTGATTTGTTTTTAAATAAAGTTTCTACTGCGTTATCTATATTTGTATTTCGTTCTCCTCCTGGTTTTACATATTTTTCCAAAGTTTCCATTTCAGTTGGAAAATCAACTTTAACTGATGCATTTATTTCAAATAGTAATTCTTTTAATTTAATGTTTGCCATCTACGCTATCTTATATCTTATAAATATAAAAAAAGGAGCTTATTAACTCCTCTTTTCATAGCATTCTTTACATAATTGCCCCGCCCCTTCGATATATCCATTTCTCAAATCAATGTGGGTGGATTTTAAATACGGTACAGTTTCCCCACACATTATACATTTTTCATACTCATCGGAATCAGGTCTAATAATTCCTTTTACTAATCCATCTTCTCCGATTACTAAACCAAACTGTTCATCATCGAATTGAGGCCCCCTTTGGTTTCTCTCTTCTTGCCAAAATTTGTTTCTTACCAATCTACCTAACTCCATATCGTTAGGTGTGTCGTAAATTTCCTTTTTAGTGATTATAACATTCATATAATTATTTTAATATAATATATGAATTTATTTAGAAATTACCAAATTATGCTAATAAGTGGTAATATTCTTTGAAGTGCTTAATCCTATCAGGCAATCCAATAGTTCCACCATTTACTCTTTTAGTAATAGATGTTACTACTGCATCGGTTGCACCACCATCAGCCAATTTGTTCAATCCATTTTTAGACCAGAACCATGCTGCTGATAATAATGCATATTTACCACTTACCACATCTGGATTAGAAGTGATGTTTTCTCCAATTGCTTTACCAAATTGAGTATAGTTATCCTTTCCTGTCAATTGGATATATCCTCTACCTCTAAATTTGTAGCCATCTCCACTAGCCTCATCACCATTAGCCATACGATTTGCATAAACTCTATTTGCAATCTTTTGTGGATTTCTTTGATAAGCATTTGCAAGGGCTTCAGTTGGGAAATATTTTTTGAATATACCCATCAAACCTTTTGCTGAATAGTTTAGATTTTCTTGTGTTGCTCTGAATCCACCACTCTCATGTCCACATTGTGCTAAAAAGTGTGCCAATCTTAATGGAGTGTTGATTTCAAATTTAGATGCTGTATCAGGAATCATTTGGATTACTGCATCGGGAATATGCCCTTTTAATTTATCCAACTTCAAACCACCAACAGGTGCTATTGGAGCTGCTGGTTGTGGTGCTGGTGCGGATTCTCCCATTATTTTTGCCCAAGTACCATCTCCCACAATTCCGTCAGCAGTTAAACCATTTTTTGTTTGAAATGCCTTTACAGCTTCTTCGGTTTTAGGGCCAAAATTACCAATAGGTTCTAAACCTAATTTTATTTGTAATTGTTTTACGTTCTCGTTGTTATCTCCTCTTTTTAATAACATATCTTTATTGTTTAAATTATCCTAATTCTTCTTCAGTCCCTGCATCTAATTTGTTCTTATCATGTTCCGCTTTTCTGTTGATGTATTTATCAACCGAAGCGATACCGAATGATCCTAATGTGATTACTAAAAATCCATTGAAAATGTATTCGTTTATCAATAATTCTTTGCCCATCCAACCTGTAATAAGGTCTACGAATAATGCAATTACCATCATAGCGAATGATAAGAAACCTACAACTGATTTTTCGTTTATATCGTTGTTATCTTTGAAAAGTTCTTTGAAAAAACCCATTTTTATTTAATTTAATTGTTTAATATAACAATTAGTAACCTTTTATATTAACCAACTTGTTCGGCATCTTCATCTTTTATCTTTCCACATTTCAAACATTCCAAGTCACCATCATTATCGGAATCTCCCCAAATGTGTTCACATTGTCTATGTGCAAAATAAACATCAATCTTACCATCACCATCGAAATCAATACCATCCATAATACCATCACCATCCTCATCTACTTCAACACCTGTTCTAGGTTGAGCTTTAGGAGCTGGTTTTGTTTCTATCACTTCAACTACTTTTTCTTCCTTTGGTTTATTAGCTTCAATCAAATTGATTTCATGTGCATGATTTGCAGCTTGTACAAATGCATCTGGAATTAATGGAGTTACAGGTTTGTTACTTTCTTTAATGT
>Ga0222714_10003303_pt1 | contig 16547 bp, 22 predicted proteins | sample C33_3DmetaG_FD_165048 | JGI IMG/M metagenome (GOLD analysis project Ga0222714, IMG submission 165048) | Estuarine water microbial communities from San Francisco Bay, California, United States - C33_3D | ecosystem: Environmental > Aquatic > Marine > Unclassified | place: USA: California...
TTCGACAACAACTACAAGTAGTACTACTACATCAACTACAACTACACCTGAACCAACTACAACTACTACATCTTCGACAACGACTACAAGTAGTACAACAACTACACCAGAACCGACTACAACTACTACATCTTCGACAACGACTACAAGTAGTACAACAACTACACCAGAACCGACTACAACTACTACATCTTCGACAACAACTACAAGTAGTACAACCACTACACCAGAACCGACTACAACTACTACATCTTCGACAACAACTACAAGTAGTACAACCACTACATCTACAACAACTACGCCCGAACCTACTACAACTACTACATCTTCGACAACAACTACAAGTAGTACAACCACTACATCTACAACAACTACGCCCGAACCGACTACAACGACTACTACATCTACAACAACTACGCCGGAATGTATTATTGTTACTAATGAATCGGGCGGTTATGATACTACTGATATTAATATTGACAAAGGAATTATATTTAGAAATAATGTAGCGCTAACAGGAAGTATAAACAATTTACTTGTAGCAACTGCAAAATGCAATACATCATATATGGTTCTTATATCTAATATAACTTCAACTGGTGGCACCGCTAGAGCAGCAGTTAATATAGGCGTAGATCCTCCTGTTTACATTAATGTTGCGCCACAAGAAACTGTATGCTTTGTTTATCTTCTTACTAATGATGATGCAATTACAATAAGCAAGTTAAGCAATTCAATAGGCATTCACGAATTGTATGGAGAAGTTAGAACAGATAGAGTATGCTACACCCCACTTGCAAATTGTTTATCAAAAACAAAGGATGTAGGTGTTTACATTCAAAGCGGAACTGGTCTTTCAAGATATCATTTTGATAATAAAAATAATATAGACCTTGATGTTTCAATAAATGTAGATTGTAATTCAGTACAAAATGCGATTGTTTTGACAAATGAATCTGGATACAATGTATCAATTACAATTACAAAATCAGGAGTTGGAACAACATATACAGTAGCTACCGGAACTACTTTTGATCAAGTACACTTAATGAACTTGGGCGACACTATAGACTTTACATCCAGCACTGGCAATAGCATAGCTGGAAATACAGTAAGTGGCGTAGTTACTTGTATAGACGGAGTGTCTCCAACAACTACGACTTCTACTTCTAGCACAACCACCACTACAACTACACCAGAACCAACAACCACCACTACAACTACACCAGAGCCAACAACCACTACTACAACTACTACAACCACCACCACTACAACTACTACAACCACCACCACCACTACAACTACACCAGAGCCAACAACCACCACTACAACTACTACAACCACCACCACCACTACAACTACACCAGAACCAACAACCACCACTACAACTACATCAGAACCAACAACCACCACCACTACAACTACTACAACCACAACAACAACAACCACCACTACAACCACACCAGAACCAACAACCACAACTACTACTTCATCAACTACGACTGCTAATCCTTGTGGGCAGTGTTTGTGGGTATGGCAAGCCCCTGGAGCATGGACCCAAGTATTTTATTGTTCTGACATGACATGCCAATGTGATGCTCCTGCTGTGCCTAGTCCTGCTCCAGCCTATGGAACTCAAGTATATTCAGAATGTTACAAGCCAGGTTCAGGCACAACAACTACTACAAGCACTACAAGTACAACAAGCGAGCCAACTACTAGTACTACAAGTACAACAAGCGAGCCAACTACTAGTACTACAAGTACAACAAGCGAGCCAACTACTAGTACTACTAGCACTACAAGTGAGCCAACTACTAGTACTACAAGTACAACAAGCGAGCCAACTACTAGTACTACTAGCACTACAAGTGAGCCAACTACAAGTACTACAAGTACTACAAGTACTACAAGTACTACAAGTACAACAAGCGAGCCAACTACAAGCACTACTACTACTCTTGCTCCTGCAGAAGTAATAGGCATGGGATATAATGAAACTATTTCAGTTATAGAGGTACTTTAATATGGCATGGTATGAAGTAGCGGTTCCTCAAAAATTTTGGAATGATGTTGTATGGTCAGAAGAACTTGGTCTTTGGAATGCAGTCACTAGAACAAACGAGAAAATATATTATTCTAGCGATGGCCAAAATTGGACTGAGGGAATTGCCCCAAGCTTTGGTCTTGTTTATAATTATAATTCTGTGGTTTATGGTAGAAAATTTGATTGCAATCCACTTTTTGTTGCAACTCATAAAATAGATCCAACAGATGCAGATGGCTCTGTTTATAGTACAGATGGAATGACATACACTAGCAGTAATTTGACATATAAATCAAGGAAAGCAGTTTATGGCGATGGTTGGTTTTTTATTTATTCAGGAGATCAACGTGTTTATATTTCAGATGATGGAATCAATTGGATAAGGCAGACTGATTTACCACTAGGCGCTGGATCAGAAATAGTTGGATTAGGCGCTTATGGCAATGGAATACTAGTAGCAGCAGAAGAAGCTCCAAATACTGGAATTGCATGGTCAAATGATTTAGGGGTTACATGGAATACTCCAGCAACAGCACCAAATATTGCTAACACTGCCTTAATATTTGATGGAACTAATTTTGTTCTTGCATCAGGAGATGACACTGAAATTTATTATTCTAGTGATGGAAATACATGGACTCAGGCAGTGTCTCCTCCTCAAATTTACAAACTATGTCATAGAGCTGGAAAAGTTTATGGATGGAGAGCAGGAATCTCTGATGTTTATACAAGTGTTGATTCTGGGGCCACATGGATAACAGTATCTCTGCCTGCCTCAGCAACTTGGACTGCAGTTGGGGGGAAAATAAGTTTTGTTTGTCCAACAAGCACTACTAGCACTACAAGTGAGCCAACTACAAGTACTACAAGTACTACAAGCGAACCCACTACAAGCACTACAAGTACTACAAGTACTACAAGTACCACAAGTACTACAAGCACTACAAGTACAACAAGCGAGCCAACTACAAGCACTACAAGTTCTTCTCCTCCACCTGAACAGCCGCCTGAATAATTTTTTGCTATAATATATTGATGCTAAACAATCATCACGAATATGAATGTAAAGTTTGCGGCATGAAAGTCGCTGATTTTGTGTATACACAAAGAGTGGGCTGTGGATTTTGTTACTTATTTTTCGAAAAAAATTATAAAACTCTACTACCAAATATACATGATGGAGCAGATAAACATGTGGGCAAAAATAGTAAAAATATTTTATATCATTTTTTTATGCATATAATTGATAAAAAGTCACAGGAAGAACCAGAAAAAAAAGAGGACTGCGAAAAACTTAAAGAGATGCTATCAAATTATTTTTGAATTTATCATTTCTAAATGTGGTTTTAGACTATTCAGAAGTTTTTTATTTTGAATTAGCGATATTTTATCATTTATTACTAATAAGTCTCTTTTTAATTCTTCGATTGTACGATATTGTACCCATGCTTCAAAAGCATTAGGATTTATTATTCCCAAACCTTGCCAAAATCTTTTGCCTTGTTGATCTAAATTTTGATCGAGGTTTTTCACTTCCATAGCATTAGATTTAAGAATGGTTCTATATTCATCAATTTCTATTTTTGCTTTAGGGTCAATAGTTCTTCTTTCTGACAAAACTAAAGCAGCAGTACCTACAGCAAAAGGACATGCCATCGAAGTACCAGACAAGTAGGCATAGCTACTTTTTGGCACAGTAGAATATATTTTTACCCCTGGTGCAACAAAATCTAAGTTGGGGCCGGTGCAACTGAAATCAGCTCTCATACTGTTCTCATCTACAGCACCTATTGAGATACATTCTGTATACGCTGCTGGATAAAGAAGCTGTTTTGTCGAACCAGCATTTCCTGCTGCAACAAAACATGTTACTAATTTTGAATTTGCATAAAGTATTGCTTCTTTTACTTTGTCTACTGGATTTCTTGCCCCTAAACTCATGGTTATTATATCAGCACCATTATCTACAGCGTAGTATATAGCTTTTGCTACATTGTCTATACTGCCCATTCCAAAAGAATTTAGAACTTTTAAAGGCATTATTTTGGCTTTTGGAGCTATGCCAACCATACCGGCATTATCAAGGCTTGCTGCTATAATACCGCTCACATGTGTGCCGTGCTGCCCAGAATCTTCAGGCGGCATACCTTCTTCGACAAAGTTTTTACCTGGCACTAGATTATTCACTAAGTCAGGATGTGTCAAATCACATCCTGAATCTATGACTGCAACAGTAACTCCTTCTCCCTGTGTAATTTTCCATACCTCTGGTAAATTAAAGCTTGAAATGTGCCAACCTAATTGTTGACCAGATGATTGCATCGTAAAAATATCTTCGACAGTATATGGAAGTAGGTAAAAGCATTCTTGATTTTCATTCATGAAACTATATATTAATATAGGTATTAATTTATAACAAATAGGGAGAAGCAGGCTCTGCTTTACTATTATGGCAACAAATCAGTTTACAGAACTAAATTTAGGTAGTGGCGGTTCTAAAATGGACGAATCGGGGCTTACAAGTCCCGAAGTTGGTGTTGGCGAAGTAAGAAGATCAAGGATTTTGATTTCTGGCGATTCGGCATATGGAGAAATATCAAGAGTAGTAAATTCAAGCATAGCTGGAAATGAATATGGTTTAGTAGTCAGAAATATTAATGATGCTCCATCTGGATCAGTAATAACAGCAGATTCAGCAAGTGTTGATGGTGATGGCATAGAAGATACAGTTGTAACTTATACTGTGCCAGGAAGCAAAGTCTTTATGCTTACTGGATTTACTGCTACTGGAGATTTGCCTGGCAAATATACAATTTATCAAGGGGCCACGGCTATCATGTCTTTAAGAACCACATCATCCTTCCCAAATCTAACTCATAGCTTCAATATTCCTCCCTTAAAGGCTACAGCAGCACAAACAATAACAATAAAAGTACAAAATTTTGTTACAGGCGTTACAGGCAACTATGATGCAACTATATTAGGATATGAGGTAAATGTCTAATCAAAGAGAACAAAATGACTACACAAGAGTTTGCAGAATGGTTTAGTAAAATTGAGAATATTGTTATTGAAGAAGTAAAAGAAGACAGAGTATTTTTTGAATGTATGGATGAAGTACTTTTACACAAAATAACAAAAGTTGCAGAAAAAACAGATAATTTCCTTAGCCTTCACTCCCATAAAAAATCAATAGTTTTATGTCTTCATAAACACAAATTAGAAAATTTTGTAAAAGTATGGGAAGAGCCCAAAGCCAATAAAAAAGGTGTTCCAGACATGACATTTGTCACTTGTAGACAGATGGCAGACCAGTTAAAGAAAAGAGATAATTTGACTTTTGCCTTAATATGGATGGAAGAAGATTCTGTCGATAATTTTAATATTGAGGCTAGTGGAAACCCGACAACATTATGCGGCATGTTCACTAGAGCAGTTCATATGGCTGTAAATTGGGCAGAAAAAGATATACAATATGAAGAGCCAGAAACTGACCTATGAACATAGTAAAAAAGTCAAGACGTGGCTTGATTTGTTATAATATTAATGACTCAATAGTTGGTAAATCACTCTATAATTATGGAGAATATTCTGAAGGACAAACAATAGTTTTTTTTGATTTTATAAAAGAAAAAGATAGAGTAATTGATATCGGGGCTAATTGCGGATATTTTACAATTATATTTTCTAGAATAGTCGGTGGTCATGGATTGGTATTTGCATTTGAAGCACAAAAACGCATGTTTAATAGATTATGTGCAAATGTAACTATCAATAATTTAGAAAATGTGGAATGTCATCAAGTAGTTATTGCAAATAAAAAAGATAATTACTATTTGCCAAATATAGTAGAAGAAAATGAATATAACTACTCTGGAATTAATCTCGGAGTCTTAAAACAAAAAAAAGAAGGGTATCTTACCCAAAGCAAATCACTTGATGATTACAAATTAGAAAAAATAAATTTTATCAAAATAGCAGTCGAAGGTATGGAAAAAATTGTATTAGACGGTGCAAAAAAAACTATTACCGAAAGCAGGCCAATTGTTTATCTGCGAGCCGATAAAAAAGAAAATGAAATAGAATGTAGGAATTTTTTTGCTGACAAAGATTATATTTTATGTTGTTTAACATCTACGCTTTATAGTGAAAATAACTATTACAATAATAATAAGAATGTATTAGTCAATGACAAAAATCAAACATTTATTGTAAAAAACTTACTTTGTGTCCCCAAAGAGAAAAATAATTTAATTCCAGATGTTCTTATGTCACAAATTAAAAATGTTGTTTAAATTGATTATACATTCATCTATTACAGATTTCCAATCCAATATTTTTTTCTGTTTGATTAATTTTACAGATTCATACCAAATATTATCTTCTTTTTTGCCCCACCTGTAATCATGTCCTTTGTCTAAAAGAGCAAAACAAGGCATTCCTATAGCTCCAGCTAAATGAATCATAGATGTATCAACAGAAATTAACAAATCCAGTTCATTTAGTATTTTTATGGTGTCTTTGAAAGAATTCAATTCTTTAGATCTATCAATTCCAGAAAAATTAGCATCTAATAAGTTAGTAACTTTGTTTTTCCAAGTCCTAGTTAAATATTCTTTTTTTTGCAACAAATGATATTCTACACCATTAATTTCAAAAAGGGAACTCAATTGTGATAATTTTAAACTTCTTCTATAGTCCATAGGATGGTTTGGACTTCCGGCAAATACAATTCCAACTTTTGGAATTGTATTTTTGGGCGGAATATATCTTTTAAATATACTTGAATAATTTTCTTTTTGATTTTTTTCTCCAAAAAAGTGCGGCAGACTCATAAAAGAACAAATATAGTCGATTTGCAATTTTTCATCAAAAATTTGAATGTTATCTATTTTTGTACTTTTTAATAAAGACATATTTGCTTCATCTAAATCAAAAAATATATCTGCTCCAGTAGATTTTAAATCATCATAATACCTCAAAGAAAATATTTGATCGCCAATTCCCTGCTCATTAAACAAAAGTATCTTGTCGCCTTTTTTTATTTTTTTAATACTTTCTAAATATGGAAAATTATATTTGTCTTTGATTTTTTTTATGTGATCAAAAGCTAGAAATCTTTTTTCGTAAAGCTCCCATCCCTCAGCAAAATTTTCGTTAAATATAAGACTACAGGCTAAATTATATTTGGCAACATGAAAGCTAGGATTCAAATTCAATACTTTTCTGTATAGATCAATAGATTCGTTTTTTTTGCCCAAATCATAAAGAATACAAGCAAGATTGTATAAAACTATTGGTTCAGGAGATTCGCATTTGTTTATACTTTCACGAACATATGACTCTGCTGTTTCAAAATCTAGTTTTTTATAATAATAATCACATAAATTATTATAAATTTTCCATTCCCAAGGAAAAAGCTCTTTGCAAAGTAACATTATACTCTTTGCTTTTTCAATATCCTTCAATTCATTTGCATAAATATCTGATAGAAATGTGAGAAGCTCTGCTAATAAATCTTCAACTTCAAATAAAAATTCAGATGGATTTTTATTTTTTACTGCTGTTTCATAGCTCTGCTTAAAGTAATCTGCTATATTTTTCATTTTTCACTTGTTTCCAAATATATATAAGTGAGTGTATTTCGACTGTAAATGCAGGGCGCTACATATTTTTATGTGTAAAATTAAGGGGAAAATATGGCAGATATAAGTCGCTATGGATTGCCAATAAGTATAGTAGATCCTACAAATACAACATTATTTGCAACAGTAAATTCTCAAGGAGCTTTACTAGTTGACAATAGTAGCGCCACGCCCGTAGTTCAGGGGACAGTTACTGCCATTCCCAGCGGAACATACACAATTGCTCCTGACTCTGGATCTTTGTTTACTGTAGTTCAATCAAGTACAAGTAGTCAGTCAGTTTATGGAACTATAACATCAGTACCAAGTGGCACATATACAGTTGATGGCAGTGTATCAGTAGGTAATTTCCCTGCAACTCAAACTGTTGATGGTACTGTCACGGCAGTGCCAACTGGCACATACACAGTTTCATTAGGCGGTACTCAAACTGTTGAAGGTACTGTTACATCGGTGCCAAGCGGCACTTATACAATAGCCCCAGAATCTGGCGCTTTGTTTACAGTAGTTCCATCAGCTTCGGCTAGCCAATCAGTTTACGGCACTGTTACAGCCACACCAAGCGGGACATATACAATAAGTGGTGCAGGAACGATGCATACTCCTTCTGGAGGAGTAGTTAGTGTTAGTGATTTATCTGTTGGAGATGTTTTGGTATCTTTGCATCAACAATCTTCCGCAATAGGCACATCAAGCACTGCTACTGTTGCTACATTTTCAATCGCAAGTCCAGATATATTCAACATGCGTTCTGTAATTGCATCTGCATCATCTGGCCCTTGTAAAGTAAGTGTAAAAGATTCAGATGGGAGCACTATTGCTACGGGATTTTTCTCAAGTATTTATCCAACAGTACAAATAGGATTTCCTGCAGGATACACAATAAGCGGAAAAGAGATCAGAGTTTTAGTGACTAATAATGCTGTCACATCACAAGATCTTTATGCCTCTATTATGGGAAGAACATCTACACCATAAAACTGCGAGTTTATAAATGAGTTATACAACAACTACAACTTCTGCTCCTCGTGGAAATTACATAGTAAAGTTTACTGTGGATGAATTTGTTTTTGATTTACAGGCTAGAATATGGAGAGTCATAGCTATTAAAAATTTAACTACAAATCCTATTTTTACATGCGAAAATGTAGTAACAGATGATTTTAATGATAAAAATTTAGTACAAGTTAAAGACTTTTATGAAGACGAATTAGTAAAAATGGCTGAAAGCACAGGTTATTTTAATTCTCTTATGAACTATAAAATAGAATATTACGAAGAAATGTTGGCAAAAATAACTGCTGCAAAAACAAGGATAGGAGGCTAGAATGAGCACAGTTATTTATCAGGGAGAAGGCGTAATACGCATAGGAAGCTGCACTAAATATTATGAAAAGCAAAAATTAAGTATTAAATATACAACTGGTGATACACTATTTTTAAAATATAAAGCAATTAAAGGCAAGATAGAAAAAATTACAATTAAAGAAATAAGAGTTGTAAGTAACAGATCTATTTATGGAGCTTTTGCTTTCGTTTATGTTGATACCATGAATTCTCTATACACTGATAAAGATTTATGTACAGAAATTGAAGCTCTCAACTTAGCAGAAACATATTACAATTATCAAATTTATCTTGCAGAATTAGCTAAAAATCCTTGCAATATAGGCTAAAGGTTTTCTCCATTTAGAATGATGTTTTCAGGCCTTACTATTTTAATATTTTTCCATATATTTGGGTTGATAAAAACATAATCTGACGAATCATGACCAAAAGGCATGTAAGAACCGTGGAATTTTGATTCAATAACTTTGGTAGGCAGTCCAGCCAGTAAAGTATATGTTTTTAACCATGTGTCTACTGAAATGACTTCTTTTGCAGAATTTATAGTTCTTAAAAAAATATCAAAAGAATGTTTATTAATTACATTATTTTCATTTATTGTTTTATCTGACATAAGCCACATATGATTATTGTTTCGTATGAAAGGATAAAATTCACGGTCTTTTTCTGCGCCAACGGAATATACTATCCATCCTTTGCTAAGATATAAATTTGTAATTGCAATATATTCTTCTGGTGTTAAATATCTTTGCTTTCCTTGTGTTCTTATAGATCCGCATGGAGCTAGAATAAGAACTTTAGCGTGGTTTAAAAATTCTAATTTGCCTATGTCTTGAAACCAAGTTGTTTGACTTTTTATTTTAGTTTCATAGTAGTAAGAATTTTTACGCCAGTCGCCATAATCAAGATTCTTTGCAAGATGCGCTGAATTTTTGAGTCTACCAGTTTTCTCTAGAACATCATGTACTTGATTGGCAAGTCTTGAGCCCATAATATTTGGGCTAATAAATGCTTTCAAACCAAAAAAACTTACGAATTGATTTGCGAATTCTACAGATGGTTGATTAGCAAAAAAGAATACTTTTGCAGATTTATCGTTGTAACATTCTCCGAGTAATAAAACTAAATCTCCAACGCCTCCAAAAGTAAGATATAAATTGCCCCCTGTAGAAGCAAAATGCCTTACTCTATCTAAAAGATTCCTTCCTTTATATGCTTCATTACGTAGTTCTTGTACGTTTTTATTATTACCAGATCTAACAGATTTAACTTTTTCTACTCCCTTTGGTACAGCCATATTGTATAGAGTAGAAGCATTTAAAGGGGCAGGTTTTCCGCCCCTTCTTTGTAATGCTTCACGAATAAGTTTCTGGACTTTATCAGAATTTTGATGCATTAAATATTATGGCCCATATTTTTTAAGTCTGCCTTTAATTTAGTTAGGACACGACCAATAGTGTTTGGATCTTTATTTGTTTTTTCCATAATAACTTTTATAACTTCTGTTAAAAACTCTTGCATATCGTTCAAGTCTCTTAGATTAGACATGCTTGTCCTAGCCAATTTGTCAACTTGAACCTGTTGGGTAGTTGTTAATGCACTTTTATCTTCGTTTGCTTCACGCCAAATTGTAAACTTTTCAAGGGCCATAATTGTTACTCCTCATCTTGTGATTTATCAATATTTTCTTCTGCTGCAGAAGTTATATTCACATCTGTATTTATAAGTGCATCTGCTATATTATTAAGATCTTGAGATAAATTTTTTAGGGCGGCCTGATCTGGTTTGTATTTTAATGTTTTTAAAAACTGCAAAATAAGAAAAGAGTTAGTATTGTAATCAACATCTTTCAAAAGCTGGTTTATTCTGTTTTCTAGAACATTGAGTTCTGTATTTTCTTCGTTTAAGTCAGCGCCAAATCTTTTTGAAATCCATGCCTCAAAATTTAACATTTTATCCTCTAAATGAATTCGTCTAAGTCAGAAGTATCAACCATTCTTCTTTTCTTGAGTGTCTTAATTTCATCATAGTCTGTATTTGTCAAATATTTTTCAAGATACTTTTGTATCCTTGAATACCAAGATGATATTTTTACAGGGCTTACACCCAATAATTTGCTTACATTTTCTGGATTGTTTAAAAGCATTATAAAATTTTTCCAAAAGTCATCATCGATGCTTAATCCATCTTTAATGCCTTCAATTGCTAGACGATCCTCTTCTTCCTTGCTTCGTCTTTTCTCATGATCCATTTTTTCAAATAACATTCCAAAATTTGACATGGTATTCTATTTATTTTATTTCTCTTTCTTTTTGCAATTTTTTTTCATATAAAGACATGATGCCTTGTCTTTCCCGTAGGAAACTTTGCCAGTTCCTTCCGCATTCCATTTGCTCTGTACCCCAGAAGCCTTATATTGTCTATTATTAGAAAACATGCCAACAGTCATGCCAGCATATTCCATAAGCCACTCATTGAAACTTCTCATATCTTATTTAGAGGTTCTATGCCAGATATATTTTGTAGATTCTTTATTGCTTGATAAATTTTTTAGTTTCAATTCTTTTAATTTCTTGTATGGAACACTTGATTGTGAAATAAAAACTACAACATTTGCATAACGTATTTTCTTAATTGCATTATAAGTGAATTCATTTAGATTAGAGAAAACGAATAAAGCAGTACTATGATCAAAGTTCCGTATAAAATTATTGAAATCTCCAGATACTATAAAAACATTTTGCAGTCTGCTCTGTAATTTTGAAATCTTATTATATAAAGACTTTACTTGCGTCTCTTTTTTTAGTTTTAGTCGTAATAACTGAGAAATAAAGAAATTTGTAACATCTATTTTATTTTTGTTGATTTTTTGTAACAAATTTTTATGTCTTGCAAAATTTCTTATCTGATCATAATTATCTCTTATGTTCTTAAGGAAAATTGCATCATTATCATCTTGTAAAAAAACGATTTCAGTATTCTCTTGTGGCTTAACACTCAGATATAGTTTTTGATCAAAACCAATTTCAATATACTCTTGGCAATTTAGTATTTTTTCTAATTCAATTTTTAAGTTTTTTGTTATACCAAGTTTACTTAAATCACTGACTTTTACCAGCGTTTGAACCATTTTCCACCACATGTATTTTTGTATTACACTTGCCGCAGACAATTTCGTATTCGCCATAACCTCGAATACTGCCCTGCCAAAACATCCCACCTTCAAGACCAGATTTTTCGAAGCATTCAACACAAAATACTTCCATCCTCCTAGTATCCTCTGGCTGGTTCATATCCATATAAAAATAAGCATCGAGTGACATATACTATAAGATAGAAACCTTGGTAAAATAATGAAAAATATACTCGTATTACTTTTATTCTCGTTTTTTTGTTTACTTGTTGCAGCAAGCTCCTTCACAAAACCGTCTTTAGAAAAATGTTTATACCCAGTTGTTCTTGTTGAGAGTATAAAATCAAAATCTACTGGCACTGGATTTATAGTCAAATCAAAAAAAGTTAATAATAAATATGTAAATATTTGTCTATCATGTAGTCATATTCTTGATTCTAACGATATAACTATTAGTACTTCTGATTACAAAAAGCCATTTAGTTTTAAATCATTTCAAAAATACAATGGCTTGGTAATTAGCAAAGATGAAAAATTTGATATATCTTTAATTAGCTTTTTATCAGATAACAAATATAACGAAGTTGAAATTGATATGGAATACAAACCTGAATTAAGAGATTCAGTATTTACTATCGCACATGGAATGGCAGATCCAGCAAGATATTCAGAGGGCATAGTATCATCTGTAGATGATGATAAAAAAGAAATAAGCACTAGTGTTGGAATGTTACTTGGCGATTCAGGTGGACCTCTATTTCATCAAAACAAAGTTGTTGGCATCGCAAATGCTATGAAAGCATATAAAATAGGAAAAATTACTATTCCATTAAATAATTTTTCAATTTATAAGCATATTTCTGGTAGTAAAAACTTACTTGAAGATTCTAAATTATACGATCTTATAATAAATAATGAAGAGACTAATTTATCAGAACTTGAGAAAAAGCTCATAAAAGTGAATTGAGGAGATTTCGATGTACTTAAGCTATGAAACAAAACTAAAAATTGAATCTATTGCATGGAAATTAGCAAATTTAGATGTTGACCCAATTTTCTTTCTTGAAGCCTATATGCAGTACAAAGCTCCAGTAGTTCTAAATGAACAAGAGCTCACAAGTTGGTGGCAAAATATCAAGAATTGGTGGAAAGGTGGTCCAGATGCCTATTACGCTGGACAAGTCGATATAAAGAGAAAATACGAAGAAGCAAAACAAGGATTAAATGCAATAGTAAATCTTCTTAAGGCTGGACCATATAAAGATAAACTAGATCCTAATATGGAAAAACAACTAATAGATCATCTTGAAGATGTAGTGGGAGAGCTTGGTCGTGCTGATCAACATGTGGATAAATTAAATGATAGAATTAGACAGTCTCACAAAGAAAAGAAAATGTATGGAAAAGATGTTGCTCATGCAAGATCTCTGCCAGATAACTTTTTTGATGATTTATTTATTATTAATGACAGTGCTCCAAGTAGACAGCAAGTTGTGTCATGGGTTCAAAGAAAGCCTGCAGAGCAACAAAAAATGATTTTAGATTCTGCGAAATTTGAGCAAAGAAGAATAAGTAGAAAAATATATGCATATGTAGATGCAATTCCAGATGCAGAGCTGGCAGGATTAGTTGCTGGCGGCGTAATTACAGATGCTGATAAAAAGCTAGTTATGTCTTATTTGTTGGCCATGTATGCTAAAAATACTCTGCAACCTATGATTCAAACTATTTTAGCTGGAGTTCCAACTTTCAATCCTGATATTGCAGCATTCGTTTCGAGTTTGCCGCCCTTCATTAAGAATTTGTCTCCTGCAAAAATTAATCAAATTTTGAATGAGCCGATTGTAAAAGGAAACACACTTGATGCAGAAGCAAATAGACTCAAATCAGATCCTCAATTCCAGAGTGCATTTAATAACCCAGATGTCAAACCTAAATTTGCTTCTGAGGATGCTTTCGCAAAATTAGTTATTTTTATACACGGAGTTTTGAGTATAAGCTCAAAACTAGTTTAAATCCATCCAGTTTTACTAGCTTCGGTAACTTCTTGTGGAGTTACTTTTCTGCCAAGAAACTCAGAAAGACTATTTACGAAATGCCGTGCAATATCATCTTGCACGGCTTTCATGTACATAGGCCCCATTTTTTTTGCTTCTAGAAATGAACTTACATCTACAGACCAATCAAATAACTCTCCATCAACATATATTTTTCGTTCTAAGCTTCCATTTGGATGCATTACAATTCTTGTTTCAAATTTCTTTTTTGCATTTATTTCTTCTGACATAATTCACCAGCGTCTTTTAGGGCCATGCCAATAACTTGATCCATATTTAAATAAGTATAACGGCCTAATCTTCCACCAATTATATACTTATTATTTTCTTCAGCTATAGACTTGTATTTATTATAGATTTTAGTATTGTTTTTTGTTTGTATTGGATAGAACGGTATTTTGCTGTGGTCATATGTATCTGGATATTCATTTACTACTACACTATTTTTCTTTTCATATTTATCAAAATATTTATATTCTACACTTCGTGTGTATGGAACATCTAATGATGTATAGTTTATTATTGGAGCCCCTTGATATGTTTTATTGCTTTTAAATGTTTCAAATTTTAAAGACCTGTAATTAAGTTCTCCATATTCATAATTAAAAAGTTCATCTATTTTACCACTGTATATGATTTGTTTAAAATCAGATTCGAACTCTTTTTTGTTTATGAAAAAATCAGTATTTAAACTAACAGTTATGTTCGGATGATCAATTATATTTTCAAATAAATTTGTATAACCATTTATTGGAATGCCTTGATACTTATCAGTAAAATAATAATCGTTAAAATCATATCGTATAGGAATTCTTTTTGCAATTAATGAAGGTAAAAATTCAGGATCTAAATTCCATTGTTTTTGTGTATAGCCCTCATAAAAAATACTGTAAAGTTCTTTTCCAACATTTCTTAATACATAATTTTTAAAATTATCTTTTCTATTTCTTATTCTTACTTTATTTAGTATTTTTATTGCTTCGTCTTGATTGCAAACTCCATATATTTGATTTAATGTAAATAGATTAATTGGAAAGCTATAAAAATTATTTTTATAATTTACTTTTACTTTGAGCTTGAAATCATTGAACTCTGAGAATCTATTTACAAACTCCCATATTTTTTCTGAATTTGTATGAAAAGCATGTGGCCCATATTTATGAACATGAATATTATTTATTTTTTCGCTATAACAGTTACCGCCAATATGATGCCGTTTATCTACAATAAGTACTTTTTTGCCAAATTCAGCAAGAATTCTGGCAAATACAGCGCCATAAAACCCACATCCGACAATAAGATATTTGTTATTCATGTGAAAAAAGCGCATTTGTCATAAGACAAATGCGCTTTATTAAGGTCAAACGAAACTTATAGAGTTACGCCGTTCTTTACAACCATCCAAGAGATGGGGCTGCTGCTAGCTGAATAACCGATGGTTAGATTCCATGTGCCATTTCCGCCAGAAACTGTGCCAGAACCAGCGAGTGTTACGAATGTAGCACCAGCGGCTGTTTGGTTGTCTTGAGCGAAAGCAGCGTAATCAGTAGGAATGCCGCCTAGATCAGGAAGCTGAACTGTAGCTGTTCCAGATAGAACAAAGTTGCCAACAGATCCTGAATATACAGCGCCACAAGCAACAATGTGTGGGCCAATTAAATGACCAGCACCCAAAGTCTGACGAGCCGCTCCTCTGTTCCAACCCTCTGCTGAACCGGGACCTACGCCGGTTACTGAAGTTGCACCCATAGTACCTCCTAAAAAGAAATGTTAGGTATATTAGATATATAGTTAAAATTATTTATTTTTTACATTTGGTATTGAAAAAAACAAAATATATAAGCACATTTTAAACGTATATACATTATGTTAGACGAATGGCAATTTGATGCTAGTAATTTACGGAAATTAACCCTTTCAAATAGGGAAAAACAATTTGTTTTAGGAACCCTTTTGGGCACATCTAGTCTTATTTTCCCTGACAATGCTTCTAATCCTCACCTTCAGATGCGTGAAAGTAAGTCTAAAGGAGCAGAATGGCTTAGATGCAAAGCCGAAGAGCTTAAAAAATTTAGTAGAAAAAAATCATTTACTGTTGATAAAGATAGTTTTAGATGGAACTCTATTTCCGATCCATGTTGGATTGATTTTTATAATCTTTGCTATAAAAATAGAAAAAAAACTATAACGCTAAAATGGCTTGATCAACTTCAAGATATTGGAATTACAACATGGTTTATTGATAAAGGAACAATTAACAATAAAAACTGTTTAATAAGAGTAAGTAGGATGGATCAGTCTTCTATAGATTGTTGTTT